>ERZ808028.337-NODE-337-length-43573-cov-4.626793_pt1 | contig 43573 bp, 44 predicted proteins | sample MGYA00380184_ERZ808028 | MGnify/ENA primary metagenome ERZ808028 (study PRJEB31490, sample SAMN06133397) | mouse gut metagenome | isolation source: J8_1 | host: mice | place: China: Chengdu | collected 2015-05 ...
AATTTGGAAAATCTTAAACTCACGAAAGAAAGAATTTTTGAGGATATCCAAGAAATTAGGCGCACTGATTATGCAGGTGGCATAGATAAAAAAGGTATAAATCATCCTGAAAATTATAGGATTAGGAATGACATGACCGACAATGGGAATTATGGATTATTTTAACGCCGTAATGGTGGATTATGGAGCTTTTGAATTGATGTATGGCGTTTCAAAATGCATAGTAATTGCTCTATTAGGTGTGGCACCGCATATTTATATACCTTGGACACCTGAACATTTGAAAAGAGAAGTGGGTTTGGATGATGTATTAAATTGCATCAAAAGTGCAAGCATATGACAATAATGATTGGAAACGTACAAGTTCACAGAAAAAGGATGAATCAATGGTGGAGAGGGTGAGGAGAAAATGTTCATGAAACGTATTTTTCGAGCTATGTATTCAGTAATCTTATTTGGAGCAGGCGTTTTGCATTTCGTACACGAGAAAAAGTTCCGGAAAATCGTTCCAAAATTTCTGCCATTTCGACGTTTCATTGTGCTCATTACAGGTGTTTTTGAGATGATTTTTGCTGTCACATTGTGGATCAAAAAAGGACAACGACTAACGAGTAAGCTACTAGCACTTTTCATGGTTGCGATTTTTCCAGCGAATGTTTATATGGCAGTGAAGAAAATTTCATTCAAACCAGGAGAAAAAGCGAATCCGTGGATTTTGTGGTTGCGTCTTCCATTACAAATTCCGCTCATTATAGGTGCATTAACACTTGGAAGAAAGAGTGATTAAGTTTTATTTTAAGCAATATAAAAAGCAATGCGTCACAGGACACATTGCTTTTAAAGTTTGTAATTTTTGCTTACATCATGCTGAGACCCATGCCAAGGCCTGATAATAGCATTGCACCGATCATTACATAAACAATCCATTTTTGAACGTTTTTATTACTCATCGTCATTACCCCTTACACGAACTTATTAATCTTATTTTAACAGAAATTTAAGAATGTACAACTGCTAGCACTTTTCTTTTGGAAAATGTACAATAAGTATATGGGGGGATTATAAATGAAGAAAGTAGATCATATCGGAATAGCCGTAAAAAGTATTGAAAGCGCTTTAACTTACTATAAAGAAACGTTAGGACTTTCATTACTCGCAATCGAAGAAGTTGAATCGCAAAAAGTGAAAGTTGCATTTATCGATGCAGGCAATATTAAAATTGAACTGCTTGAACCGACAGCACCAGATAGTCCAGTGGCAAAGTTTATTGAAAAGCGCGGTGAAGGGGTTCACCATATTGCTTTTGGTGTTGACGATATTCGCAAGAGAATGCAAGAGTTGGCAGAATCAGGCGTTCAATTATTACAAACAGAGCCGAAAAAAGGAGCTGGCGGTGCAGAAGTAGCATTCTTACATCCGAAATCCTCATTTGGCGTGTTGTATGAGCTATGTGAAAAGCAAGAAAAAGGGGAATGAGAAATGGACATCTTTGATAAAATTAATGAATTATATGATAAGCGTCGCGCAATTGAATTAGGTGGCGGAGACGAGCGCATTGATAAGCAACATGAAAAAGGAAAATTAACGGCGCGAGAACGTATTGAGTTATTATTAGATGAAGGTACTTTTGTTGAATTAAACCCATTTGTCACACATCGTAATCAAGATTTTGGCATGGATCGTCAAGAAGGACCTGGAGACGGTGTAGTGACAGGATATGGTAAAGTAATGGGGCGTCCGATTTATTTATTCGCACAAGACTTCACAGTATTTGGTGGAGCGCTTGGAGAAATGCATGCTAAAAAAATTGCCAATGTCATGGATTTGGCAGCAAAAAACGGTACACCATTTATCGGCTTAAATGATTCTGGTGGCGCACGTATTCAAGAAGGTGTCATGTCTTTAGATGGCTACGGTGAAATTTTCTATCGTAACGCAATTTATTCTGGCGTTATTCCACAAATTTCCGTTATATTAGGCCCATGTGCAGGCGGTGCGGTTTATTCACCAGCGATTACAGATTTTGTTTTTATGACAGATGAGACGAGTCAAATGTTTATTACAGGTCCAAAAGTAATCGAAACGGTAACAGGTGAGAAAATTAGTTCAGAAGCGTTAGGTGGATCGAAAGTACATAATACAATTAGTGGAAATGCGCATTTCAGAGGAAAAGATGAAGAGACAGTTTTAAAAGAAGTACGTAAACTATTAAGTTATTTACCTCAAAATAATGAAGAAAAAACACCTGTACAACCATTTGATCAATCCGATGATGAACGTCCAGAGTTAATCGATGTCGTGCCATTTGAAGGTATTCGTCCGTATGATGTTCGAAAAGTGATTGAACAAGTTGTCGACGAAGATTCGTTTATGGAAGTTCAAGCGGAATTTGCGCGCAACTTAGTCGTCGGCTTTGGTCGTATGAAAGGTGAAACAGTGGGACTCGTTTGTAATCAACCGCGTGTGATGGCGGGCGGCTTAGATATTGATTCATCAGATAAAGGTGCGCGTTTTATTCGTTTTTGTGATGCGTTCAATATCCCGATCATTACATTCGAGGACGTCAGTGGTTTCTTCCCAGGCATTAAACAAGAACACGGGGGTATCATTCGCCACGGTGCCAAAATTTTATATGCTTACTCAGAAGCAACTGTACCGAAAATGACTGTTATTTTAAGAAAGGCTTTCGGTGGGGCATATGTGGCGCTCAATTCTAAAGCAATTGGTGCGGACGTTGTCTTTGCTTGGCCGAATGCGGAAATTGCGGTAATGGGTCCAGAGGGTGCGGCGAATATTATTTTTGCGAGAGAAATTGCAAATTCTGAAAATCCGGAAGCGACAAGAGCGGCAAAAATTGAAGAGTACCGTGAAAAATTTGCTAATCCATACGTAGCTGCGGCACATGGCATGGTTGATGATGTCATCGATCCGAGAGAAACGAGAATTAAATTATTACAAGCATTAGAAATGATGCGCAATAAAAAAGAAGATCGACCGAAGAAAAAACATGGAAATATTCCATTATAAGGAGTTTTACAAATGAATGCACAACGTTTACTTAATGAGTTTTTTGAATTAGTACAAATTGATTCAGAAACGAAAAATGAAAGACAAATTGCGGATATTTTAACGACGAAATTACAAGAACTTGGTTTTGATGTTGTTGAAGATGATTCTGCACAGCGTAGCGGACATGGTGCGGGCAATTTAATCGCAACATTAAAAGGCACAGTACCGGGTGCGGACAGTATTTATTTCACATGTCATATGGATACGGTTGTTCCAGGAATTGGCATTCAACCAGTTTTAAAAGATGATGGCTATATTTATTCAGATGGAACGACGATTTTAGGCGCAGATGATAAAGCGGGCATTGCAGCGTTATTTGAAATGATGCGTGTCGTGAAAGAACAAAAGATTGAACATGGCGATATTCAATTTATCATTACGGCAGGAGAAGAAAGTGGACTTGCTGGTGCGAAAGAAATGTCGAAAGAACAAATTCAAGCGGATTATGGGTATGCGGTAGACAGCGACGGCAAAGTGGGCGGCATTGTCACTGCAGCGCCATATCAAGCAAAAGTAGCGGCGAAAATTTACGGCAAAACAGCACATGCAGGCGTTGCACCAGAAAAAGGTGTTTCTGCAATTAATATCGCAGCAAAATCGATTTCAGCGATGTCACTTGGACGAATTGATGCGGAAACGACAGCGAATATTGGTAGTTTCCATGGTGGGAAAGCAACGAATATCGTCTGTGATGAAGTGACGATTATTGCAGAAGCACGTTCAATTCAAAGCGAGAAATTAGAACATCAATTAACACATATGAAAGAAACATTTGAACGTGTAGCGACGGAAATGGGCGGGCAAGCAGAAGTGGATATTCAACATGCTTACCCAGGATTTAGCTTTACAGAAGACGCGGCAGTCGTGCAAACGGCAGTTCAAGCAATTCAAAACATCGATCGTACACCTGCACTGTTAACGAGCGGTGGCGGTAGTGATGGTAATATTTTTAATGGATTCGGAATTCCAACGGTTACTCTATCAGTCGGTTATGAAGAAATTCATACGACAAATGAAAGAATGCCGGTGGAAGAATTAGAAAAATTAGCTGAGTTGTTAATTGAAATTGTGCGAGTTGCAGCACAGCCTAAAAATTAGTAAACTATAGACAATGAGAACAAACGGCCGAACAGCTATCTGTTCGGCTTATTTTCACAAAAATTGATGGAAGAAGAAGGACGTGAGTGGAATGCAGATGCAGAAAGTTCAAAGGCGTGTCATTTTACATGTCGATATGAATAGCTTTTATGCTTCTGTTGAACAAGCATATGATCCTTCTTTGAAAGGACTACCGTTAGCAATTGCTGGAAATCCGCAAAAAAGACGCGGCATTATCGTCACTTGTTCTTATGAAGCGAGAGCACAAGGCGTTTATACAACGATGACGGTTGGAGAAGGTAGAAGATTATGTCCCGATCTAGTTGTCAAACAACCTGATTTTGATAAATATCGTGCAGCATCTGAAGCTGTTTTTGATATTTTACGAAGCTATACAGATCTTGTAGAGCCAGTATCTATTGATGAAGCGTATGTGGATATTACAGCGATTGGCGGTTTAACCGACGCTATTGGGATTACAAATGATATTCAACAGCGATTATTACAACAATTAGATTTACCATGTTCGATTGGTATTGGTCCGAATAAATTTTTAGCGAAAACGGCATCAGACATGAAAAAACCACTCGGTATTACGATTTTAAGAAAACGTGATTTACCAAAACAAATTTGGCCACTACCGACGATCGACATGCATGGCATTGGAAAAAGTACGGAAAAACGGTTAAGAGCGTTAAATATCCGTACAATTGGTCAACTGGCGAATTGCGATGAACATTTAATAAAAGAAGAGCTAGGGAAAAATGGTGTTCGTTTAAGAGAACGTGCGAATGGAATTGATGACCGCCTAGTCGATCCAGAAGCGGCAAAAGAACGAAAAAGTGTCGGCAGTTCAACGACATTATCCATTGATGAAACAGAATTAGCTGCTTGTTTGAAAATTTTTGAATGGCTTGCAGAAAAAGTTGCGAATCGATTAGCGGCAAAACAATTGGCAGGAACAGTCATTATGATTCAAATTCGTTCTTCCGATTGGGTCAATTATACGAGAAGTATTACGGTACAAAATCCAATTCACGAAGCGAAAGATTTATATGAAGTTGCGAAACATCTTTTTGAAACGCATTGGAATTATGAAGCGGTGAGATTACTTGGTATTACAGTTTCAAATGTTGTACCTTTAGAAGAAGTGCATGAACAATTATCGATTTATAATTTCGAAGAACAAGATGCAAAGTATCAAGTTGACCAACTCGTATCATCTTTACAACATCAATTTGGCGAGGCATTCATTCAAAAAGGTGCCCGATTTAAAAGTGAGGAGTAACAATTATTTATGGAAATTCAATTTTTAGGTACAGGCGCAGGAATGCCTTCCAAATTAAGAAACACATCATCTTTAGTATTAAATTTATCTGCTGAAGGTAGAGGGTATTGGCTATTTGATTGCGGAGAAGCGACGCAACATCAAATTTTACACACGTCTTTAAAGCCGCGGAAAATCGAGAAAATTTTCATTACCCATTTGCATGGCGACCATATTTTTGGTTTGCCAGGTTTGATTAGTTCTCGTTCTTTTTTAGGAGGAGATGAGCCGCTTCATATTTATGGACCGCCTGGTTTAGAACAATGGTTATTAACGACTTTAAAATTAACGAATACCCATTTGAACTATTCATTAGCGATTCATGAAGTGAAAGCAGGCAATGTCTTATATGAAGATGACCAATTTAGCGTCTCATGTGCTTTATTAGAACATGTCGTACCGTCTTATGGTTTTAAAATCGAACAAAAACCGTTGCCAGGAAAATTACTCATCGACAAAGTAAATGCGTTAGGTGTGCCAAAAGGACCGATGTTGAAAATGTTAAAAGAAGGACAAGACGTGACGCTAGAAGACGGCCGGGTGATTTACAGTGAAGAAGTAACAGGGGAAAATCAACCAGGATTTACCGTTACCATTTTAGGCGATACAAAATACTCTGAAGCTTCGATTGGTTTAGCGATGAATGCCGATGTGCTCGTTCATGAAGCCACATTTGATCAAGTGACAGGAACAATTGCAGATGAATACGGTCACTCTACAATCCAAGATGCCGCTAAAATTGCAAAAAATGCTCATGTACAAGCTTTAATTGCCAATCATATTAGTGCCCGTTTTTTACCGAGTGATATCGAACAGTTTAAAAATGAAGGGTGCGAAGTCTTTGAAACGCTCTATATTGCTGAAGATTTTAGACGTTTCGTATGGAAAGACGGCGCTATTTCACCATTGGATTAAAATAAAAAAATTTATAGCCTAACGGGTTCGGTTGATGGGGAGAAAATGCTGAATCGCATATTAATTAGCAACCCAATAAACATATGATTAGCATCATAATTATTAGTGTAAATAGCATTAAAAAACGCACAGTAATCTGTGCGTTTTTACTTCCTATATTTTACTGTTGTATTTTCTTACACAATCGTACCCATATAATTGATTTATCATAGCACACTCGATAAAATTAGGAAGAGTGCTCCTCCTCCACAGACCGATGCAAGAACGGTGTAAACCATAAATCTACTCTTATATTTTTGGTCTAGCACCTCACGAATTGCAAAAAGTGCAAAGAAAACCATAAAAAAACCAAGTAATGAGTAAATGAAAAGCATTTTTTATTTCCCCCTCTAAAGCAGATTTTACTCTTATCTTTTAACAATCTGGCTCCGTTTGTTGAACGTGCACTGTAACTATAATCTATTTTACCAGAAAAGTGCTATTTCCCCTTTAATTAATTCCATTATTTAAAAAACCTTTTCCGACATCTCTTTTTTCAATAAATTAACAAACGTTTTTACAGGTCAATTAGCACTAGAATTCGTATTATTACATAAATTTATGTAAAGGTGCGAATTGGTTTACCAATTGACATACCAATTCCCCTATATTTTACGTCAAAACATTGATACAACAATAAAAACAAGGACACCAATTCATATGAGAATAGTGCCCACAATTGCTGTGTTATTTAATGTTTTCCCCCGTGTTCCGAACCCGTTATTTACAGCCAACCTCTTTTATACTGTTCAGGTGCTTCTAGTTCATAGTTTAACGTTTTTGCCGCTTCATATGGCCAGTACGGATTTCTTAATAGTGCACGGCCGATAAAAATTAAATCAGCTTCTCCGTTCGTTAAAACTTCTTCTGCTTCTTCACCTGTCGTAAGTAGGCCAACAGCACCAGTCGGAATATTGGCGTTGTTTTTAATTTTCCCTGCGTAAGGAACTTGATAACCTGGAAAAGCATCGATTTTCGCTAATACGACACCACCAGAACTAACATCGATTAAGTCGATAGTTTGTTCTTTCATCCATTCGACCATTTCAATATAAGCATCCGTCGTCATCCCATTTTCTGTATAATCTTCCGCGGAAATTCTGACAAACAGAGGCCCATCCCAAATAGAACGCACCGTATCAATGATTTCTCTTAAAAAACGATATCGATTTTCTGCGTTGCCACCATATTCGTCCGTTCTTTCATTCGTTAAAGGAGATAAGAAAGAATTAATTAAATAACCGTGTGCCGCGTGGAGTTCAAGCACATCAAAGCCAGCCGTTTTAGCACGGATTGCCGCTTGTTTAAAATCTTCTACAAGCTCCTTAATTTCGGCAATCGTTAATTGTTTAGGTGTACGGTATGTTTCACTAAAAGGAATCGCAGATGGTGCGAAAATTGTACCGTCCACTGTCGCTTTTCTTCCGGCATGTGCGAGTTGAATTGCAGTTTTAGAACCATATTCTTTCATCGAATTGACGAGTTTGCTTAATCCTTCAATATGGTTGTCGTCCCAGATACCGAGATCGTGACTGGAAATTCTACCTTGCGGATGAATAGCAGTCGCTTCTAACATAATGAGTCCGACTTGACCAACTGCACGTGCTGTATAATGCAGCTGATGCCAATTTTCTACCATGCCATCTTCATTTTTACTAGAATACATACACATCGGTGCCATGACGATGCGATTTTTGAACGTCGTATTGCGAATCGTAACTGTTTCAAAAAGTTTTGCCATTGATTGTTAATCCTCCTACATTTCTTACTGTGACAATTGCTGAGAACGATTTTTCGCACTTTCAATACATTGGTGAATGAGTTCTTTGAAATTGCCATCATATAAACTTTGCAGTCCAGCGGCAGTTGTGCCATTTGGACTCGTCACATTTTCACGTAATACATCCGGCTCTAATTGCGTTTGTTTCATCATTTCAGTAGCCCCTGTTAAAGTTTGTAAAATAAGTGCACGTGCTAACTCTTTAGATAAACCTTCTTTAACAGCTGCGGCTTCCAATGCTTCGACTAAATAATAAATATAAGCAGGCCCACTGCCAGATAAGGCTGTCACAGCGTGTAAATCTTCCTCCTCGACAACTTCGACAAGGCCGATGCTTCCTAATAATTGAATAAATGTTTTTTGTAAAGTTTCATCAACTGCTGTATTAAATGCAACACCTGTAGCGGAAAGTCCGATTGTTGCAGAAGTATTTGGCATTGAACGTGCGATAGGTCTCTTGCCTAATCCTTCTTCTAATTTGGCAATTGGTGTTCCAGCAATGACGGATAAAGCAGCACAGTTCGGTTTTAAAAGATGAGCAATATCTGCCATTGCTTTTGTAATATCATGTGGTTTCGTTGCTAAAATAACTAAATCAGCTTCAGTTAAAATTTTTCTTTCCGGACAAACGATCGACACGCCGTATTTAGTATGTAATTGTTTTAAACGTGCTTCATCTGCTTTATTCATGACGAAAATCTTTTCAGCTGGTAATACTTGTTGATTGACAAGTCCCGCCAAAATTGCTTCGGCCATTGATCCAGCACCGACAAATACAATTGTTTCCATTGAAAAACCCCCTCGTCCAATAAAAAAGCATTTTCATCCTTCGCTTAGGAGGAAAATGCATCATTTATGCGAAAACTCTTTTTATTTACTATTTTTGATTATTACATGGGATCATCTGATTGTCAATAAAAGGAGCATTGTGTACAATGGAATGAATAGCTATTCATTCTAAGGTTTATGAAAAGGGGTCCATGTATGATACATAAAATTATTACACCAACACCATTTGCCGTAGGCGATGTTAATGCTTATGTTGTGAAAGGTGATGCATTATCAATTGTCGATGTTGGTACGAGAACACCAGAAGCTTATGAAGCATTGCGACTGGGATTAAAACAATTAGGCTATACATTTAAAGATATTGAACAAGTTATTTTAACGCATCATCATCCTGATCATGCAGGATGGGTCGATGCATTTGATAACGCAGAAGTGTTAGGGCATGCGTATAATGATTTTTGGTTAAAACGAGATCAAGCTTTTTTTGATTATCATGATGCATTTTATAAAGCTTGTTTAATTGAAGAAGGTGTACCTGAACAATATTTAAGTTGGGTAGAACGTATGAAAAGGCCGATTGCTTTTATGGGAGAAAGACCGTTAACGCAAATTTTAACGGAAGGGGACGATTTACCAGGTCATCCGGGTTGGAAAGTAATGGAAACTTTAGGGCATGCACAAAGTCATTTAGCATTTTGGCATGAACAACAACAAACGTTAATCGGAGGAGATTTACTGTTAGAAAAAGTTTCTTCCAACCCATTAATCGAACCTCCCATGGATAAAGGAAGTGCTAGACCAAAATCTTTACTGCAATATAATGCTTCTTTAGAACGTTTATTAACATTGCCAATAAAAATCGTCTACGGTGGACATGGCAATGAAGTGCACGGGGTACATGAACTTGTGACAGAAAGATTGCAACATCAAAAAGAGCGTGCGATGAAAGTGTTTGAAATGGTGAAAGAACAACCAAAAACGATTTATGAATTGACGACAGAATTATTCCCAGTTGCGCATAAAAAAGAACTAGGCTTAACCTTATCAGAAACGATTGGACAAGTAGATTACTTAATGGCGGCGCAATTATTTACAGAAAAAGAAGCGGAGAATGGCGTATTGTATTATGCACAAAGTTAAGAAAATCCTCATTACAGGTGCGACAAGTGGCGTTGGTTTTGCTTTGGCAAAGCGTTTATTAAAAGAAGGGCATGAAGTTTGGGCAATTGGACGGAATGAAGTAGCATTGGAAGAACTCGCGCAACGTGGAGCCGAGACATTTCGTGTAGACTTGGCGCAACCGGCTTCGTTTGATCTATTATGCACGGAGATTGAAACGCCTGATGTCGTCATTTTTTCAGCAGGTGTCGGGACGTTTTCTTATGCTTATGAGGCGACAGACCGAGAAATTATCGAAACGATGCAAGTAAATGTTATGAGTGCGATGCAGTTAACGAGAAGATTATTGCCGCGTATGATGGAGAAAAATAATGGGCAACTCATTTATATCGGCTCTCAAGCTGGTAAAGTAGCGACGCCAAAAGCGAGTGTTTACGCGGCTTCGAAACATGCATTGATTGGCTATACGAATGCGCTTAGATTAGAATTAAAAGATTTTCATATTGCGGTAACGGCTATTCATCCAGGACCAATTGACACACCTTTTCTAGATAGCGCGGATCAAACGGGAAATTACCGCCAATCTGTCGATAAACATTTATTGTCGATTCAAGAAGTTGTAGAAGCAGTCATTCAAACGATGTATAAACCTGTACGAGAGGTCAATTTACCACGTTATATGGGATTATCTAGTAAACTTTACGGATTAATGCCAACTATCGTTGAAAAACTAGGCAAACGCTTTTTCTTTAAAAAATAAAAGTGAATGCCCTAAATGAATTTTGAACTAGCCAAACGTTGTGAATATGACGTTTGGCTAGTTTAATTTGGAAGTGTTATTGGCTATCAATTTGTGTATTGATTTTAGCATTATATAAAATTTTCTATTGTAATTATCAGTTTATCAGGCGATATGTAGCATTCCGTTGGTGAAAATGCTTATAAACAGTTATTTTTTTCCAAATTAATGAAACTTATCAATCGCCTGGTACGTATGGATAGTATGGTTATAAGATGTTCAAAAAACGGAAGCATTATATGAGAGAACACTGGAATTTTGGATATCTTAAATAAAATAGAGAGTAGAGAATTAACGTGAAGCATTTTGATATGATATTTTTTGATATAGACGATACACTTTTTGATTTCGCTACATCGGAACAGGAAGCTTTTTATAAAGTCTTTGAAAAACACAACTTAGTAGAGAATTTAATGTTATACAAAAAAAGTTACAAAGAAATTAGTGGAGGATTATGGAGGCGTTTAGAAGACGGAGAATTGAGCTTGGCTGAATTAGGGTCAGAAAGATTTAGGAAGTTATTTTTAGAACATCAACTTGAAATGGATGAAGTATTGTTTAATCAAGACTATTTAACATTTCTTGGAGAGCAAACACATCTCGTTCCAGGGGCGGAAAAAGTCATTACGGAACTGTCTCATAAACGCTTGGCGGTAATTACAAATGGCTACTCTGATGTACAAAGATCAAGAATTCATCATTCACCTTTCAAAGATGCATTTGAACATGTCATTACCTCTGAAAATACGGGATTCCAAAAGCCGCAAACAGGCATATTTGATTATGCTTTTGATAAGTTACAGATTACAGATAAATCGAATGTGTTAATAGTAGGTGACTCATTGACTTCCGATATTCGAGGAGGAAGCAACTACGGTATTGCTACATGTTGGTTTAATCCAAATTACAAGGAAAATGATACATCAATCAAACCTACTTATGAAATACATAGTTTAGAAAAATTGTTGGAAATTGTAAAATAAGTTTTTTCTTCGATTTGTTAATAAAGTTGTTAATTCATAGTTGCACAATTGAGCGGGATTGGTAGATAGGAGATGTAATATATGGGATTTCTTCTGTTTTTTATTTTTCATATAGTTATTGGGATAGCATTTATATACTTTTACGGAAGGTTGCCAAAGGCTCTTTCTACGTTTCTTATGGTTTTTTTCACATTCACTTTGATTTATTTGGGGATAGCTGTGTTTAGTTCTTTTTAAATGGGCGCACTTCTTGAACAAGGATTTGCACTTATTCAGTAAATGGGACAAATTGTGAAAGGAGGATACGAGTAGGGGTTTGAATACTATATTTGAAGTTCTAAAGTATTTATTCATGAGTGTATTTATTATTTTTTTCGTAATGGATATCGTTTCGAAAAGATCTTATAAAATTCAATACTACGTTGCCATCACAGTTGCAGTCATTTTCACAGCTTTAACATGGGATTGGTCACTAGGATTTAGAATTGGATTCATTGCTCTGTTTGTTCTTTTGACTATTAAGACGATTTTTGACGAAAGTAGAAAAGAAGAAAATATTAACGCTGGCGTGTAGTTTTTGAGGGAATCTGTTAAAGTGATCAGGCGTGTAGGCGTTAAAAGTGAATTGCATATGTTTTGGAATAGACCAGTTAAGCAATTAAAAGTCTAAAGGCGGTGATAAGTATGTATGAAACTAAGGATTCGTATTTCTTTATTTTGGATACTCCAATCTTGATTATAGCTAGTATTGTCTTAGCGGTAGCAGGATTCTTCTTTTTTAAGAATAAAAAAAGAAATAATAAAAGTTGATTCGTCTTCCGTTATCTGGCGCGCTTCTTGAAGAAAGGTTTGCGTCCTATTAACAACAGGGCCATTTAACGCAATAAAAGCATCGAAATGTTTCTTAGAGATACCATTAAGCGCAAGGTAAATAAAATTTGGTTTATGGTGTATTGGAATGGAGAGGGAATAATTGAGACCTGAATTAACAAGAGATTTGAATGTAGATGATTTTCGTGATTTTTATTGGCTAAAAGAGGAATTGCAAACATTTTGTAAGGGAAATGGAATAAGTGCTTCTGGATCTAAAATAGAAATAACGGATAGGATTGCAGTGTTTCTAGAAACAGGAATCATACAAAAGCCAATGAGAAAAAGAAGTACTTCCACGAAAAAAGTTAAAATAGAGGAATTAAGTTTGGATACGGTTATTACGGAAAATCATCGTTGTAGTCAGGTGGTTAGGGCATTTTTTAATTCGGTAATTCCTAAATTTCACTTTTCAACTTATATCCAAAATTATTTTAAAGAAAATATAGGAAAAACATATCAGGATGTTGTAGATGCGTGGTATGAAGAAGAAGTGAGAAAAAAAGATCCATCCTATAAAAAGCAAATAGGTGCACAATTTGAATACAATCAATTTACTAGAGATTATTTCGCAGATCCTAAAAATAAAGGCAAAAAAAGAGAAGATGCAATTAAAGCCTGGAATGAAATAAAGACATTGCCTGGTAGTAATAAATATAAAGGGTAAAACATTAACACTAAAGACTAGTCCGTAAACGGGTCAAATTGTTGAGCTTTTGGGGAGGGAGATCTAGTGAATAATGTTTTGGTGGTCTTAATTTTAGGTATGGGTTTAACAGGTGCTATTTTGTTGAAGTCAATCCCTCCGTTGTTCAAATCGCCTGTCAAAAGTGAGTCAGAAATGATTATTGTTGGCTCAGCAATGGCTTTTGTGGTATTCGCCATTCCAGCTTTAGTGCTTCATCGGGGTTTAGAAAAAGTGGGGGAAAGTGAGTAATATGTTGAAGATAAAGATTAAAGTAATGCATTTTTAACATAGTAGTTTGCGTATAATTGTGGCATAAGAGCTACGCTTCAAACAGTCGATTTAATTGAATCCAACTTGGGCATTATTTCTATAAGAAAAGGAATAGGGAAATGAATAAATATCAAGAAGTTGAATACTGGGATTTAACTGAGAATCCTAAAGGTGAAACTTATGTAAATCTTATAAAAGTGCTATGTAGTAATTCAGATCAGTTTTATTTTGTTACAAGAAAAGAACTTGAATACAATAGAGAAATAATTGCACAATTTGAACCCTATGTTACAGAAACGTACAAAACGAAAAAATGGGCGGGAACAGAAACAAAAGGTCCTGCTGCAACAGTATTTGTCATAGAATCCACTGAAGAAACCTGTAAGCTGTTGGTAAAACACGCAGATAGCCTATATAACTGGGTTGCTCCGAAACTACCCGAGGACTTAACGTTCATAAAAAATGACTTTGTTTGGTTTTCTTGTACGACACACGAGGAATATGCAGGTTTTTCAATTCGCTCAGATTATTACAAGAATCTAATGTTTGGAATTGAAGGTTTAGCATTGAAACGAATAAAATAAAAATTATTCATCAAGCAGGCTAATTTCTGAGATAGTGTATAGTAATAAAAAATTGAATAGTTAAGGAGTTTTGAATGAAATACTTTATAGATGATGACCACTGGGATGTATCGGGCTATATAGAAGAATTAAAGAAACTATTGCCGAGATTTAATAAAGAGACATCGAATTTTTTAAAACAACATTCATTTCATGATGGGAAGGTTGTCTCCCTTACGCTTTTAAATCAAGAAAACGGTATAACAAAGGACCCTACCACAATTAAAATGGTGATTGAGCAATATGAAGAAGGTGCCGGAACATTTGAAATACAATGGTTAAACGTCCGCAAATTTTTAATGGACTTTGATATCACAAGAAATGCTTATGGTAATAAGCCTAATGAAATTGTTTTCGGGGGAAGAAAAGGTCTTGATGAATGGGGTTATGATGAAATTTTACCGTTAAACAAGCGAAAACTACAACATGAAATTTTATTGCATTCACAAACAAAAATATTGATACACTGTTCGGACATTAAAATTAGAAAAATCAAAGCTTAGAAAACAAGACTACTTTCTTCAAGAATCGAGCGCACTTTTTGACAGGTGATTTATGTCCTTTCAACAATAGAGCCATTTAAAGGTGAAATGGGGAGACGTTTTGTTAAGTACTATCTTGGAAGTAATAATTTTCATATCGATTATTGTTTTATTTTTGTGGCTAAAGAGAAAGTCTAGATTAACTACATTTTTTGGTGTTATTGCATTTATTACTGCCTTATTTTATTTGGAAGTCAGAAGTTGGATAATTTTGTTGCCGTTAGTTCCTCCAGTCTCATTTGTCGTCTCGGATTGGAATGCTGTTCAGAAGTAATGCGTATTGCTTTAGGTATTCTGTTAAGCAATTGTATTAAAAGCGATCTGCGTTCGTTTTGTAATAGAGCCAGATTCAAGCAAAAATCGTAAACATCAAGTACAGTATACTTGAAAAAATCTACGGTGAAATAATTCTAAAGGGGTTTACAATGAATTATAAGATTGTATTTTTTGACGTTGATGGCACACTTATAAATTATGAAGATGGTTGTATATCTACAAGTACAAAGAACGCTATTCAAACGCTGAAAAGTCAAGGAATCAAATTAGTAGCAGCAACGGGTAGACCATTATCAATGTGTCAGGAATTAAAAGCGCTGGGAATAGAAACCTTTATCACAGCGAATGGTGCATATACTAAACATCTAGATGAAGTGATACATAAAATACCATTACCAAACCGCATTGTTCATTCTGTAAAAGAAATTGCGGAAGAAAATAAACACAGTCTATCTTTTTTTACAGAAAAATTAACAATGAACGGAATACAAGGTCCGCCTACCCTCCAAGCAATGAGGGAGACGCTTTCATTATTAGAGTATCCTAAGCTTAATGAAGAAAACCTTAATGAAGAGATATATTTAATGTGTTTATATGCAGGAGAAGAAGCTGTGGGGGAGTATAAGAAGCAATTCCCTAATCTATTATTTCAACGCTGGCATCCATTCATCGTCAATGTGTTGTATGAAGAAGTGTCAAAATCGATTGCCATTAAAGAGGTATTGAAATATTTCAATATACAGTATAGCGAGGCAATTGCATTTGGTGACGGAGATAACGATATCGATATGTTAGAGATGGTCGGCTATGGTGTTGCCATGGGTAATGGAAGTAAAAGGTTAAAAGAGAGTGCTGACTTCGTAACGAAAAAGTCAAATGAAGATGGCGTTGAATTTGCATTACGCTATCTTCAATTAATCTAATAGTGGGGGATTGATTTAATGTTATACAATTTGTTTAAATATAATTGGCAGGTTAGAGACGAGTGGATTGAATGGTGTAGTAATCTTCCCGAAGACGAACTCAAAAAGACACGTATTGGAGGAATGAAAAGTATACTTTATAACTTATACCATGTCATTGATTGTGAACAAATATGGATTAATCAATTACAAGGGACACCTGTTATCCAAAATAATATGAAAGCAATAACAAGTTTAGATCAAGTTAAAGAGTTTTCCGATTCGACTAAAAAAATGAGCGAGATTTTTATTGAAAAATACGAGAAGAACAATGAAGAAAAGCTATTCTCCTATACATTCAGAAATGGAGAAGAAAAGCAGTGGACTTACGAAAAGGTTCTGTATCACATTATTACTCATGAAATACATCATATAGGTCAATTATCTGTCTGGGCTAGAGAAATTGGAATGAAACCAGTTTCATCAGATTTGATTTTTAAAGATATTTAGCTGATATTTGATGTGTAATTTAATGACTATATAATTTGTGGATTAATAAGGAACTTTAGCAAAAATACTTAGATTTCCTTGTTGTGTATTTTATGATTCTAACTATTCATCAATCGAGTGCAACTGTATTAAAAGTGATCTGTGTCTTTTCAACAATCGGGCAATCTAGTTGATTTTCAGAAGGGAGATATTATGTCCAGGTATATTTCTATATTTTTTCTAACAGTAATAACTAGTATAATTTTATTTTTTGTACTTCTTGTTTTTTTTGCTAGCGAGGACTACATAGAAACAGCCATTTACACATTTGGTACGATCATCATCATTTTACTATCATTCTTAACTTCTCTAATGTACCGAGCAATAGATTTATTAAAGAATAAAAATTAAACTATTTTTCAAACGGGCAAGATTCTTGTAGATGGATTTGCGTCCATTCTGCAAACAGGACCATAAACTGATGTGTATTTAATTAAGTCGATTCTACGTTAGGAAGTTTAATAATTGTTTAATTTTCCTGAAATAGCGAGGATTAGATTTCCTAAGTTAACATTCATCAATTCTTCTTATCATTGCTCTTGCGTTTTTATCATTGTTTAGCGCGGACATAATAGCTTGAATATTAGGAATGCTTGTTGAAGCAATCGAAGGAGTTGAATCTTTAATCGTAATAATATGGCTATTCTTTGCGTTACAAAGCAATAAATATAAGGAGCAAGGTTTATGTAACTTAAGCAAACTAGGAATTAACGTTCAACACTAGAGCACAATTTTTGAACAGGAATTTGCGCCTATTCAGTAACTGAACAACGCTCTCATAACAAGGAGGATTTATTATGGAAATTTCATTAGTCAGGCATGGTAAGTCCAAACATGTACACAACAAAATAATGACTTGTAATGAATTTAATGAATGGGTCCGAAAATACGATGACAGCGGGATTTTTGAGGAGAAGTCTTACCCATTAGACACTCTCAATAAGGTATCAACAGCAAATATTGTAATTACTAGCGATTTAAAAAGGTCAATCGATTCAGCAAAATTTCTAAATCCAACTGTAAAAATAATTTCTTCTTCCCTGTTTCGGGAAACTGAATTACCTATCCCTTCAAAAAGCTTATGGGGTGTGAAGTTAAAGCCAAAATTTTGGGCAGTAGCTTTGAGATGTTTGTGGTTTACTGGTTACTCTGATGGGTGTGAGTCCCTGAGTAGCGCACAACAAAGAGCTAGCATAGCGGCCACAGAATTAGTTGAATATGCTCAAAAATATAAGTCAGTAGCTTTTGTTGGGCATGGTTTTATCAATCGATTGATAGCTAAAGAATTACAGAATATGGGATGGAAAGGTAAGAGGGAAACCGATTCAAAGCATTGGGGTTGTACTACATATACTTTGTTCAGCTAATGGGTGCGCTTGCGTTAAAAGTGATTTGCGTCCACTCTGTAATCGGGCCAGGATTGTTAAATAAATGTAAACTAGGGGTGAAAACAATAAATTTTTCATCGAAAAAAGATGTTTGGTTTACTGTTTTGGTTTGGGGATTCGTAAGTTTTATCGTTTTAATTTATATTTTTGGAGGAGAACCTGTTGGAAATCAGTTTATAACTTACAAGAGTATTCCAGGGTATCTCATAGGAATCTTGATGGTAGCTTTATTATTATGGTTATGGTTTGGAGCAGGTTATCAAATCAAGGGAAACATGTTGAACATAAGATTCGGTCCATTTAATAAGACGATAAAAGTTAATGATATTAAAAAAATAAGTGCTGTTAATAACTCATCATTCTCTAGAAAATTAACGATTCACTATGGAGAATACGATGTAATCAGTTTATCTCCCAAAAACGAAAGTCAGTTTATAAAGTTTTTAATAGACATAAATCCTGATATAGAATTAAGCGATACAATCGTGTAAACGGGTGGGATTATGGTGTTGGGATTTGCGCTCTTTTAAGAGTAAGCTCAGATGGGTAGCAGTAAATTAAAATGAGGTGATATTATTCCACGTGTACTAAATAAAACTTTATTTAAAAGGGCTATTACGTTTTTAATCGTTGCGGTGGTTATAACAATTATTGCAATGATCATAACCTACATAGTTAGCCCCGATCCGAAGGCGGTAAATGATACAATTAGTGGGAAAGCATCGGATGGGCTAAACGAATCTACAGATTTTAAAAAAGTATGGGCTTTTACAGTTAATAATGGATTTCAAGTTCCTTTACAAATGTTTATGTTAGCTTTAATTCCGATACAATTTTTATATTACATAAATATAATATTTACTGCCGCTTTGCCAGGCATTCTTTTTGGACTGGTTTTGCAATTTGATTATAAAAAAGTTCCTGAGTTAATCATTTCAGCATTACCCTATTATGCAATTGAAATATTCGCGTTTTGTTTATTGGCAGCTATTCTTTTTGAATTAAATCAAGTGATCAGATTCAAAATAAAAAACATCTTTAGAAAAAGTAAAGAAAAGGGATCTATTCTCAATAAGGTTCTTGAAACGTTAATTGTTTATATTGTTTTAACTTTACCGCTAATTATAATCGCTGCATTTTTTGAAACATATTTAGCTGACTTTATATTAGGGCTATTTTAGTAGCACATTTAAACAATCGAGCGCATTTCTTGAAGACGGATTTGCGTCCTTATCAATAATGGGACCATTCAGTTTTATTTTGTTACAAGAAAAGAACTTAAATACAATAGAGAAATAATTGCACAATTTGAACCCTATGTTACAGAGACGTACAAAACGAAAAGATGGGCGGGAACAGAAACAAAAGGTCCTGCTGCAACAGTATTTGTCATAGAATCCACTGAAGAAACCTGTAAGCTGTTGGTAAAACACGCAGATAGCCTATATAACTGGGTTGCTCCGAAACTACCCGAGGACTTAACGTTCATAAAAAATGACTTTGTTTGGTTTTCTTGTACGACACACGAGGAATATGCAGGTTTTTCAATTCGCTCAGATTATTACAAGAATCTAATGTTTGGAATTGAAGGTTTAGCATTGAAACGAATAAAATAAAAATGACTCATCAAACGGGCGCTATTCTCGAAAAAGGATTTGCGCCTATTCAATAGCCAGGATCAATTATCGAACAATTTTTTTAGTTAGGAGTTGACGGTAAGGTGAAAATTATGAAGGGAAAAAGCTTTATAATGGCTTTAATCGGCTTTATATTGTTTTTAAGTGGTATCTATATATCTACGCATTGGATCGTAATTGGGGTTATTATGGCTGTTGGTGGAGGGTTTTTAATGAGCGGTAGCACTTATTTTTTAGTTGATGTTAGAAAGAATGGTCAAAGTTAAACAGGCTGGCGCGTTTTTTGAAGAAAGATTTGCGTCCATTCTGTAATCGGGCCAAATTGTTGAAGCATTATTTCAAATTCAAGTGGGAAATTCTTCTCATAAGTAATGAAAATTTAGAGTAGATGGGATTGGTGGGATTGATTTCTTATGGGATTGAAGCATCATTTTGGTTAGATTTATTTCTTTTTTTACTCATGATCGGGCTCTTAATATTTTTATTTAATGCGATTTTAAGAAAAATTCTTAAAGTGAAAAAAAAGAAGAGGTTCTCATACAATTATTTGAATGAACGGCATGAAAAAATTGATCGAGCAATTAGAATTACCTTTATTGTTGCTATGATCATAGGAGGGATTATTAATATTGCAAGATCGCCATCAAGTCCAATTTTATTTTTGCAGCCGCATTTTATATTGTTTGTGTCAGTTTTTTCATCTGAAATCGTAAGGGCAGTAATGGAATGGAAACATGCAGAAAATAAAAATGATGCTATTTTTACAGTCCTTCAACTAATATTTCTCACAATACTCGTATTCTCAATATATATAACCGATTTTTTCGGCTTTTTTGAGTAGAGAGAAGTGAAATATGAAGAAATTTTATTGTGAAAATATGGCTTACCATGTGAATTTTAAATGCGGTATTCACGAAGAAAGAATCGCGTCCTATCATCAATCGAGTCAGATTGTGAAACTTTTTTGAAGAACTTCACGTCTAATTTCAAAGTGAGGGAGGGGAATTCATGAAAAAAGTTTTATTTTTATCATTTCTACTCGTTGTTTTTGTAGCATCTCTCGGTGGGTGTAGCAAAGGAATTAAAGGGATTAAAGAAATTAATGTTTATGAGATGGAAAGTTTTTCTGAAGTTATTGAGGATTCCTTAGTCACCTTAACAGACGATAAAGAAATTCAGCAATTTAAAGAGGCTTTTAGCAGTGCTAAAAAGCAATCAGGTATAGTCGATATGGCAGACCCACAGTATAAAGTGGAATTGGGTGGAAAATCATTTTTCTTTTGGTTAAGTCCAGAAAATGGAACAATAATGGATGTCGAAGATACAAACACGATTTATTCTTTAACAGATCAGTCAGTGGGAAATATAAACGATATATTTCGCTAGCAGCCGCGATTATATCACGCTCTTTATCAGTGTAATTTTTTAACAGATTCTTATAAAAAGCTTCGTCCATTCATTCAAAAGATTCACTCGTCGTTAAGTTATATTTAAACTTTGAGCTTTCTTAGGTGATGACATGGCTCAACTATAAAGAAGTCACCAAACATACTAGTTTTCAGTAGCTAAATATAAGTAACCCAATCAGTTCGCGACAGATTTTTTCATCTGCAGCATCAAACCGCAAAAAACTAGGAAGAAACAGTACAATAATCATAAAAACCCTTTGAAACATTATGAACAAAATGTTTCAGAGGGTTTCAATTTTTTAAGAAAGTTTCACAGTTGATTTTAATAAACGTTCTTTTGCCGCATCGTACTCAGCGCTAAATGTTTCAACTAATTTTGCTACAGGTTGGACATCTTTAATTGCGCCAATTCCTTGGCCGCTACCCCAAATGTCGCGCCAAGCTTTTGCACCATTTTCTCCGAAATCCATTTTGGATGGATCACTTTCCGGTAAGTTATCAGGATCAAGCCCTGCTGCAATAATGGAAGACTTTAAATAATTCCCGTGGACACCTGTAAATAAATTACTGTAAACGATGTCGTCAGAGTTGCTGTCAACGATTGCTTGTTTATAATCTCCTGGCGCCGCGGCTTCATCCGTCGCGATGAATGGGGAACCAATATAAGCAAAATCAGCACCCGCAGCTTGAGCAGCTAAAATCGCATTTCCGTTGGCAATCGAGCCTGATAATGCGAGCGGTCCGTCAAACCATTCACGAATTTCTTGGATTAACGCAAATGGACTTTTCACACCGGCATGCCCCCCAGCACCCGCTGCAACTGCAATTAAACCATCTGCGCCTTTTTCAATCGCTTTTTTAGCGAAAGTATTATTAATGACGTCATGTAAAACTGTGCCACCATAACTATGTGCTGCGTCAAAAACTTCTTCACGTGCCCCTAAAGAAGTGATCATAATCGGTACTTTATACTTCACACAAAGTTCTAAGTCTTCTTCCAAACGTTTGTTGGAACGATGAACGATTTGATTGATCGCAAAAGGTGCAGCTGGTCGATCAGGATTTTTCGCATTATAATCCGCTAATTCTTCTGTAATTTCCGCTAACCATTCATCGAGTTGTGAAGCAGGACGAGCATTTAAAGCGGGCATAGAGCCTACAATTCCAGCTTTACATTGTTCAATGACGAGCTTTGGATTACTAATTATAAACATTGGTGCGCCGATTACCGGCAAGCGTAAGTTTTGTAGTACTTCTGGTAATTTTGACAATTGATTACATCCCCTTTTTTCAAAAATATCTCTCTACACAAGTGACTGAATTAATTGACTACTTAAAATATACATGAGTTTCTTATAGTTGTATAGTTTTTAAATTAACAGTTCAAACAATGTATTGTCTTTATTCACTTCTTTATAAGCAAAACCGCAACTATTCAATCTTTCAATCAAACCATGATAATCTTCAGGATTTTTCAATTCAATCCCAACAAGTCCTGGTCCGCTTTCTTTATTATGCTTTTTCGTATATTCAAAAGTTGTAATATCATCATCTGGTCCTAAAACCGTGTCTAATAATTGACGTAATGCACCTGCACGTTGAGGGAAATTAATAATGAAATAATAAAGGAGTCCTTCATACATTAAAGATTTATCTTTAATTTCTTGCATACGACCAATATCATTATTACCACCGCTAATGACACAAACGACCGTTTTACCTTTAATTTCGTCTTTGTAAAAATCTAGTGCTGCAATCGGTAGAGCACCGGCTGGTTCCGCGATAATCGCATGTAAATTATACAATTCTAAAATAGTAGAACAAGCTTTTCCTTCTGGAACTTTCACAATATCTGAAACATATTGTTGGCAAATTTCAAAGGTTTGTTCACCTGCACATTGTACAGCGGCACCGTCTACAAATTTATCGATTGATGGAAGGGTAGTCGTTTTGCCTTCTTCAAAAGCTTTTTTCATACTTGCTGCACCGCTTGGTTCAACACCAATCATTTCTGTTTTTGGAGAGATGTTTTTAATATAGGTACTTAAACCAGACATTAAACCGCCGCCACCAATGCTAGAAAATACATAATCAATTGGTTTTTCAATGTCATTTAATACTTCAATCGCAACCGTGCCTTGACCTGCTATGACATCTACGTCATCAAAAGGGTGGACGAATGTTTTATCATTTTCTTCTGTAAACTGCATCGCAGCTTTGAAAGCATCATCAAAAGTATCTCCAATTAATTGAATGTCGATTTGATCACGTCCGAATGTTTTTACTTGATTAATTTTTTGTTTCGGAGTTGTTTGCGGCATGAAAATTGTGCCATGAATTTTTAATTGAGCACAAGCGAAAGCAACTCCTTGTGCATGATTGCCTGCACTTGCACAAACGACTCCGCGATCTTGGACGAGATGTTCTACTTTTTTCATCTTATAATAAGCGCCCCGTAATTTAAAAGAACGGACATATTGTAAATCTTCTCTTTTAATATACACATCGCATTCATATTTCTCGGACAATAATTCGTTCTTTTGTAAAGGTGTGTGGATGACAACATCTTTTAAAGTTTGATAAGCTTTTAAAATATCTTCTACATGCACTGCTCTTTGTTCATTGGTTTTGGTCGTCATTGAAATCCCTCCATAAAAATAAATATTTTTTCATTATAACATAAGTATTTATTTTATGGGAAAATTCTATTAAATCTTTCATTTTAGTAAAAGTATTTCTATAATCGAAATTTTTGAGTTTCGTATCTTCCTTATTTTGAAAATCTTTGGTAAACTGTGAGAAGATTAATTTTTTAGAAAAGTAGGGGGAGCATCTTGAAAGTATTATTGCGTTTAAGCTGGTTTTTTAAACAGCAGAAAAAGCAATATATTATCGGTATTCTTGCATTGATGTTCGTTTCGCTGTTGCAGCTCTTACCACCGAAAGTAATCGGCTTTATTGTCGATGCAATTACGGACGGTACGTTAAACGGTTCGCAATTAACGAAATGGCTTGTCATATTGGCACTTGCAGGCGTGCTCATGTATATTGCACGATTTTATTGGAGAATTATGATTTTTGGTTCATCCGTATTACTATCTCGAACATTACGAGAAAACTTATTCCATCATTTTACAAGAATGTCGCCATCTTTTTATCAAAAAAGACGTGTTGGGGATTTAATGGCACATGCAACGAACGATATTAATGCTGTGCAACAAACAGCGGGGATGGGGATTTTAACTTTAGTAGACTCGATCGCAACTGGGGGTTTCGTGATTTTAACGATGGCGTTAACGATTAACTGGAAACTAACGTTAATTGCATTAATTCCATTACCATTTATGATTTTTTTAACGAGCTATTACGGTAGACTATTACGTCAACGTTTCCGTTTTGCGCAAGAAGCATTTTCTAGCTTAAATGATAAAACGCAAGAAAGTGTCACTGGTATAAAAGTTATTAAAACATTCGGACAACAAAAAGAAGATATTGAAGATTTTACGAATTTATCTTCAGAAGTTGTGGAGAAAAATATGCGCGTGGCAAAAGTCGACGCTTTATTTGACCCGACGATTACAGCAATTTTTGCGATCTCTTATATTTTATCATTCTTCTTCGGTACCAAATTTATTATTGCTGGTGATATGTCAATCGGTGATATGGTGGCATTTAGTACGTATTTAGGCTTACTTGTCTGGCCAATGCTAGCATTTGGTTTCTTATTTAATATCGTGGAAAGAGGAAATGCTTCTTATACGCGTATTGAAGAATTATTAGGGGTAGAAGCCGATATTACCGATTTACCTGGCGCAATTGATGAACGTCCACAAGGGGATTTAAACTTTAAAGTGGATGAATTTACATTCCCAGGAGATGAAACACCAGCATTAAAAGATGTTCATTTTACATTAGAACAAGGTGAAACGATGGGAATTGTAGGTCGAACTGGTTCAGGGAAAACAGCGATTCTGAAATTATTACTACGCGAGTTCGAAGGATATAAAGGGTCTATTGAATACGGTGGGGAGCCGATTAATCATTATAAACAGCAACGTCTGCGTGAATCAATTGGCTATGTACCACAAGATCATTTCTTATTTTCAACGACAATTGCTGAAAATATTGCCTTTACCAACCCTAAAATTCCACAGGAAAAAGTGTTCGAAGCTGCAAAATTAGCGCAAATTCATGAAGACATTTTAGGGCTAACAGAAGGTTATAAAACAATTGTAGGAGAAAGAGGGGTTTCTTTATCGGGTGGGCAGCAACAAAGGGTGTCGATTGCACGCGCGCTCATTATGAATCCTGAATTGCTCATTTTAGATGACTCCTTGTCGGCAGTTGATGCACGAACGGAAGAAGCGATTTTAGAAGCATTAAAAGCCGAGAGAACGGGAGAAACGACAATTATTACTTCTCACCGACTAAGTGCAATCCAACATGCGCATAAAATTATTGTCATGCATGAAGGAACAATCGCGGAAGCTGGTACGCATGAAGAACTGCTTGCATTAAACGGCAAATATAAAGAAATGTATGATTTACAACAATTAGAAGTGATGGTTGAACAAGGGGGTGAAGGGCAATGATACAAGAAAAGCAGCCGAAGTTAACAGCAAAAGATCAATGGGTTGTTTTGAAAAGATTATTGCGTTATACACTTCCACATAAAAAGAGTATCGCAATCGCTTTAACTTTATTAATTTTAACGATTGCAGGAACGATTATCGGGCCTCTTATTATTCAACGTTTTATTGATGATTATTTAGCGCCGATGCAGTTCCCGAAAAAAGAAATTACGACGATTGCCATTGTCTATATTGCGCTAGAATTATTTATCGTCATCGTCTCTTATTTCCAATTGATTCGCTTCCAAGATATTGCCCTTAAAATTATTCAACAAATGCGCATTGATGTATTTTCTAAAGTACAAGGGCTTGGCATGACGTACTTTGATCAAACGCCAGCAGGAAGTATCGTGTCACGCGTGACGAATGACACGGAGTCCATTAAAGAGATGTTTGTCAGTGTGATTGTAACGTTTTTACAAGCCGTATTTATTTTAATCGGTGTGTATATTGCTTTATTTTCATTAGATGCGAAGTTGGCGGCGATGTCACTCCTATTACTACCGATGTTTTTAGCGGTCATTTCCGTTTATCGTTACTATAGTGCAGATTTTTATCAAGACATTCGAGAACGTTTAAGTCAATTGAACGCGAAAATTGCAGAATCGTTATCTGGAATGGGTATGATTCAAGCGTTTAGACAAGAACAAAGATTAGAATTTGAATTTGATGAAATCAATGAAAAGCATTACCGTGCAGGTATGCGTAATATTAAATTTGACGGCTTATTATTAAGTCCAGCAATTGATTTACTGTACACTTTAGCAGTGGTTTTTGCATTAGGTTATTTTGGATTTGCTTCATTAAATAGTCCAGTGGAAGTCGGGATTTTATTTGCTTTCACAACATTACTAGGACGTTTATTCCAACCGATTCAACAAGTGATGCAAAGATTGTCGATTTTCCAACAAGCGCTCGTATCTGCTTCAAGGGTCTTCAAATTAATGGACGATTCACATATGGAACCGAAGCAAGCGGAGTTAGAAGACGCAAAAATTGATGTTGGTAAAATTGAATTTAAAGATGTAACATTTTCATATGACGGCAAAACAGATGTCTTGAAAAACATTTCATTTACTGCCAATGCTGGTGAAACAGTTGCACTTGTCGGTCATACGGGAAGTGGAAAAAGTTCGATTATTAATTTGCTCATGCGTTTTTACGAATTTGAAAAAGGCGATATTGTTATTGACGGCATTTCTTTAAAAGATTATCCGAAAGAAGAATTGCGGAAAAAAGTAGGGCTCGTCTTACAAGATCCATTTATGTTTTATGGGGATATCGACAGCAATATTCGTTTGCATAATCAAGAGATGACGGAAAAAGAAGTACGAGAAGCCGCTGAATTTGTCCGTGCTAATGAATTTATTGAGAAATTGCCAAATAAATATAAGCAAAAAGTGACGGAGCGTGGTTCAACATTCTCCAGTGGGCAAAGACAACTCGTGGCATTTGCGAGAACGATTGCAACGAATCCGAAAGTGCTTGTTTTGGATGAAGCAACTGCAAATATCGATACGGAAACAGAAGTAGCGATTCAAGCGAGCTTAGAAAAAATGCGAAAAGGACGTACAACAATTGCCATCGCTCACCGTTTAAGTACGATTCAAGATGCTGAATTGATCTTAGTCTTGCATAAAGGTGAAATTGTCGAACGTGGTACACACCAACAATTACTCGCACAAAAAGGCTTATATCATATGATGTATGAGTTACAAAATAGCGGCGCAGACGTCGTTTAGGGAAAATAACAGGAATAGACTCGGAATGTCTAAACCTGTTATTTTTTTGTTCACAAAGATTTCACAAGCAAAATGAGCGTAAAGTGAAGGCGATTTTGATACGATAGAGAAAGCATTGTAAAGGAGATTTGATAATGTTTGATTTAGCAAGCTATAGCTTATTTATGGGGTTAGTCTTTGCATTTGGGGCTGGATTTTTAAGCTTTATTTCCCCATGTACATTGCCTTTATACCCTGCATTCTTATCGTATATTACAGGAATGTCTATGGATGATTTGCAATCTGAGCAATCGAAAATGACGAAACGCGGCATGTTACATACGATCTTTTTCTTAATTGGATTTTCAATCATTTTCATCGCACTCGGCTTTGGCTCGACATATATCGGAAACTTCTTCAAGTCCAATATTGATATTTTACGTCAAGTCGGATCCATATTCATTGTTCTTTTTGGTTTAATGATTATTGGCCTATTTACACCAGAATTTTTAATGAAAGATCGAAAGTTCCAATTTAAAAACCGTCCGAGTGGTTATTTCGGAACATTTTTAATCGGACTAGCATTTGCGGCAGGTTGGACGCCTTGTTCTGGACCAATTATTGGCTCGATTATTTTATTAGCGGGTACAAATCCAGGTGCAGGGATGTATTATATGCTTGCTTATGTATTTGGTTTCGCCATTCCATTTTTTACGTTATCATTTTTCGTTACGAAAACGAAAGCAATCCGCAAACACAGTGCGAAGATCACGAAAGTTGGCGGCTATTTAATGATTGCATTCGGTATTTTATTATTCTTTGACGGTATGACGTACATTATTAGTTGGTTAAGTCCAATTTTCGGAGACTTCCAAGGGTTCTGATGTTTAGTAAATCATGTAATTAAAAATTTGATTTTATTTAAAATATGAACGTACGTAAAACAGCTAAGTAAATTGAGCCTCTTTTGACCAAGAATTGATAGGGAAAAAGAGGCTCATTATGTATTATAAACAGGGAGGTTTTTTTTATGGAGAAAGTCCAATCTTTTGAAGCTTGGGAAAGGGTACGTCAACAAGAACAACCTTTTTTGTTATTTGTAAAAACAAATCATTGTTCCGTTTGTGAAGGACTGTATCCACAAGTGGAAGCGCTTCAAGAACAATACCAAATGCCTTCTTATATGGTTAATGCAGCCGAAGTGCCAGAAATGGCGGGGCAATTATCCCTTTTTACTGCGCCAGTTGTATTGTTGTATGCGGAAGGAAAAGAATTTGCACGTTTCGCTCGTTTTGTGCCGATGGATGAGTTGAAATATCGCATCGAACAATTACTCGATGGAGGAGACGCCTTGTGATTTCAGCGATTTTTGAGAAAGTCCCAGCGATTTATTTAATTATCGGTTCTACAGTCATGGCTACAGTGATGGGAATCTTTGCTATTTTCGTCCGTTCTAAATCAGCCAAAAAACCGGTATCTGTGAAGAAAATTATTTTGCCACCCGTTTTCATGTCTTCAGGTGCATTGATGTTTATTTTTGAAGAATTTCGAGTTGCTCCGCTGCAAATTTTGGAAGCTCTCGTCGTTGGGATGTTATTTTCAATCATTTTAATTAAAACAACACAATTCGAAATACGTGACGAAGACGTTTACATGAAGCGCTCGAAAGCATTTGTTTTTATTTTATTCGGTTTATTACTTGTACGTCTCGTTGGGAAACTTGTACTAAGTAGTTCGATTGATGTGGGAGAACTCGGCGGAATGTTTTGGATTTTAGCATTCGGTATGATTGTCCCTTGGCGAATCGCAATGCTGATGAAATTTAAAAAATTACAAGCTTCACTTACATAAAGGTATAGTAAAACGCCAATGCGAACAGGTGCATTGGCGTTTTACTATTTAACACTCATTGGAAAATATTTTTCGTATGGTGTTACATCAATATTTAATTGCGCTAATTTTTTACGTAAAAATTTATGATCGCGTTTTGGTGTGGCAATAATATACCCACGAATCATTAGATCCAAGTCGATTTTTTTTGCTTTTTCTTCCAAAGCAAGTTGTCCAATTTTCGCACCAATTTTTTGCTTGGCAACAGGTCGGAATAATTCTGGAACTGGACTACAGAAGTCTTCTAATAAAGCTTTCGACTCGTCATCCCATAAATGTAAAGATTGATTGACGTAATGTTCTTCCCAATCAATAATGGATTTCCCATCTTCTTTTGGCATTTTCTTTAAAAATTTACGGAACATAAAGAAGCCGCCGATTGCAAATAGACCGACTAGAACGACGACCCAAAATAAAATAAACCATAAAAACCATCCATCTAGCATTTCTTTCACCTCGTTATTTCCTTATGTATCATTATAAGAGAAATAATGAAAAAAGACACGAACAAAGTATTTATTTGTAAAATACAAGTGTCTGATAGCGAAATGACGCCAATTTTTCGTCACATGATTGCCATTATTAAGCGCTTTGAATCGAATGTAATTCTTGTTTGAAAACGTGAATTAAGCTATGATAGAACAAGATTAAGTAGTAAGGGAGAATCGCAATGCGCAAATTTTTATCATTACCGGTTTTATTACTTGTTGTGCTCATTTTAAGTGCATGTTCTTCGGGTGATTTTAAAGCGGATTATAAAGAAAAAGTGCAGCCGTTCACATTTACCAACCATAAAAATGAAGAAGTTTCGTTAGAGGATTTAAAAGGTGAAGTGTGGCTTGCGCAATTCGTTTTCACAAATTGTACGACGGTTTGTGGACCGATGATGCATAATATGGCAGAATTACAAGATGCTTTAATTGAAGAAGGGGTCGAGGATTATAAAATTGTGACATTCACAGTAGATCCTGTCTTTGATAAACCAGATGTAATGCAAGATTATTTAGATCGTTTCGCTCCAACAGATCCTTCAAAATGGGAAATGTTAACGGGATATAAACAATCGACAATTATCGAATTAGCGAAAAAATCATTTATGACGCTCGTTATTCCAGCTGCTGAAGGCGATGACCAAGTGACGCATGGTATGAGTTTTGTTCTTGTTGACCAAGAAGGAAATTCAGTGAAAATGTACAATGGTGTTGAAGAAGGCGACAAACCATTTAAAGAGTATATGCCGGATATTGTGGAAGACATCAAAAATTTAATTAAACAAGGTGCATAAATATGAAAAATCCTCTATTTTTACTATGGAGGATTTTTTACTTTTCGTGAAAAAACGTGTAAGATGAGAAGTATATTAATGGATGTGGGGGAGCAGTATGAAAGACAATCAAGAACATACAAAACAATCAAATTACATAAAAAAGCTGCTCGTCTCTGGTGGAATCATCTTGCTCATCTTATTTGGTTTCTTCGCGGTAGGAAAAATTGAGCAACTCAAGTCCACAGACCTCGTTCAAAAATCGATGAATGCTTGGATGGATGTTAAAGATCGTTATGGACAAGTACATATTCCAGAACAATATATTCCCATTTATATGGATGCTGCGGAAGAATATGATGTACCTTGGACGTTACTCGCTGCACACCACCGCGTAGAAACAAGATTTTCTTCTATGGACCCTCTCGTATCGCCAGCTGGTGCAGAAGGGCATATGCAGTTTATGCCATGTACTTTTGTTGGATGGGGGCATCCAAGTTGTGAAGGATTGGGCAAAGGGGATATTCCCGAAGCTGATAAAACAAATCCTGAAGTGATTGAACAATACGGTGGTTATGGTGTCGATGCGAATGGTGATGGCGTCGCAGATCCGTATGATATTGAGGATGCGATTTATAGTACGGCCAATTATATTTCTTCGCATGGTGCCAGTGATGGGGAGTTAGAAGCGGCTATTTTTGAGTACAATCGTAGCAATACGTATGTTGAAGATGTGTTGTTTTATTACAACAAATTCGAAGGAATTAAGGATCAAGTTGAAATTAAAATTGCGCAAAAATAAAAGCATGGACGAGCCATTTTTTTACGGCGTCCATGCTTTTTCCCTTATTTTTTTGCGGCTTGCAAAATGATACTTACGATAAATACAAAGATTAAAGCGCCGACAAGTGCTGGGAAAAAGTAAAAGTCAGAAATTTTTGGTCCCCATTGACCTAATAACTTACCACCAATCCATGCACCGATAATACCGGCCACAATGTTTCCAAAAATACCTGCTGGAACGTTTCTACCGAGTAATAATCCTGCTAACCAACCGATAATTCCACCGATAATTAAAAACCATAAAAAACTAAACATACTACTCACTCCCATTTCTAAAAACTTTATATTGCTACTATTTATATGACCATAAATTAAAGATTTTAAACTTCAGGGAAGTGTTTTTTATTTTTTAATTACTTTTGCACCAAGTGTGTTTTCAAAATGCGTTAAAGCCCAAGCATGTCCAGTTTCGTTAAAACTTGCGACACCACCTTCGTGAATAACGATGTCAAAACCTTTGTTATAAGCATCCACAGCCGTATGTAAAATGCAAATATCTGTACAAACGCCGACTAAATGGATTTCTTTAATATTTCTAGCACGTAGTAAAATTTCCAAATCAGTTCCAGCAAATGCACTAAAACGTGTTTTATCCATCCAATGAATATGTTCTTTATGCTGTTCATAAACATCTTTTAAACGGCCGTATAAATCTCGGCCAGACGTTCCGCGAATATTATGCGGTGGAAAGCTTTTTGTCTCAGGATGGTACGGATCATTTTCATCATGCACATCAACAGGCATAACGACAAACTGTTTTTCTTGAACGAATTGTTCTGCCAGTGAAGCAATGTATTCCTCTAAAACAATCCCTGGCTCACCACAAGTTAATTTCCCATCTTCCGCTACAAAATCTACTGTGTAATCAATAACTAATAAAGCTTTATCCAAAATAATCTCCCCTTAACTTCATTCTGTCTTGACATAAGTATATACAAATCACATTTAAATGGCAAAAATGAAAGAGGTGAGTGTGACCGTTTACGATTTGCGAAGGACAAGTCGTAATATTATCAGAAATTAATTTAAAGGTTTAACAAGCTTTCGTGCGAACGATGAATAAATCTTATGAGTGGTCGAATCATTTGCGTGAACGACGAATAAATCTCATGAGTGATCGAATCATTTGCGTGAGCGACGAATAAATCTCATGAGTGATCGAATCATTTGCGTGAACGGCGAATAAATCCTTTGAGTAGTCGAAACATTTTACAGAATCAGCTTATGGCTCAGCGTATGCATGCTACAAGAGATAATCTCCGACGTTAAAAACAAAAAATGAACATATATAGGAGTTAAGGAATGTTTTGTATTTTCTATCTATTAATTTTACTTATCGTAAACGATAAACTTATTCTATTTTACTTATGTACTAGAATGGTATAGAATGAAGTAGAGAAAAGACGCATTGTATCGGCTTTTCCTTAGAGACAAGGAGGAAATATAATGGCAAAAAGTAATTTACACAACAGCCGTACTTCTTTTGAATTAAACGGTAAGACTTACAACTACTATCGTTTGAAAGCGCTTGAAGAGGCGGGCATTGCAAACATTTCAAAACTCCCTTATTCGATTAAAGTTCTTCTTGAATCGGTATTAAGACAACATGATGCTTATGTAATTAAAGATGAACACGTTGAAAACTTAGCAAAATGGGGAAATGGCGCGGATGAAAATGGAGAAGTTCCATTCAAACCATCACGTGTTATTTTACAAGACTTCACAGGTGTACCAGTTGTTGTTGACTTAGCTTCATTACGTCAAGCAATGGCAGACATGGGTGGAGATCCTGATAAAATTAACCCAGAAATTCCAGTTGATTTAGTTATTGACCACTCGGTACAAGTAGATAGCTACGGGAACGAAGCAGCTCTTCAATTAAACATGGAGCTTGAGTTCAAACGTAATGCTGAACGTTACCAATTTTTAAGTTGGGCACAAAAAGCATACGATAACTACCGTGCTGTTCCTCCTGCAACAGGAATCGTACACCAAGTAAACTTAGAATATTTAGCAAACGTTGTACACGCAATTGAAAATGAAGATGGTACATATGAAGCGTACCCAGATACACTAGTAGGAACAGACTCTCATACGACAATGATTAACGGTATGGGTGTATTAGGATGGGGTGTAGGTGGAATTGAAGCTGAAGCAGGAATGCTTGGCCAACCATCTTATTTCCCACTACCTGAAGTAATTGGGGTAAAACTTGTTGGTGAACTTCCAAACGGAACGACAGCGACAGACCTTGCATTAAAAGTAACACAAACACTTCGTCAACATGGCGTTGTTGGAAAATTTGTTGAATTCTTCGGACCAGGTGTAACGAATTTACCACTGGCTGACCGCGGAACAATCGCAAACATGGCTCCAGAATACGGTGCGACATGTGGTTTCTTCCCAGTAGACGAAGAAACATTAGACTATATGCGTCTAACAGGTCGTGACGAAGAACAAGTTCAAGTTGTAAAACAATACTTGATCGAAAACGACATGTTCTTTACAGCAGATAAAGAAGATGCAACATATACAAACGTAATCGAAATCGATTTATCAGAAGTAGAACCAAACCTTGCAGGACCAAAACGTCCACAAGACTTAATTCCACTTTCTGATATGCAAAAATCTTTCAACGAAGCAGTTGTTGCTCCAGAAGGCAACCAAGGCTTTGGCTTAAAAGATAAAGAATTCGATAAAAAAGGTACAATCTCATTTGAAGACGGCCGTGAAGTTGAAATGAAGACAGGAGATCTTGCAATTGCAGCGATCACATCTTGTACGAACACTTCAAACCCATACGTTATGTTAGGTGCAGGCTTAGTTGCGAAAAAAGCAGTTGAGAAAGGTTTAACGCCACCTCCATACGTAAAAACATCTTTAGCACCAGGTTCTAAAGTTGTTACAGGTTATTTACAAGATTCAGGCTTACTTCCATACATGGAGAAAATCGGCTTTAACTTAGTAGGTTATGGTTGTACGACATGTATCGGTAACTCGGGTCCATTATTACCAGAAATTGAAAAAACAATTATCGATGAAGATCTACTTGTTTCTTCAGTGCTTTCAGGTAACCGTAACTTTGAAGGACGTATCCACCCACTTGTGAAAGCAAACTACTTAGCTTCACCACCATTAGTAGTAGCTTATGCATTAGCAGGTACAGTAGATATCGATCTTCAAAACGACCCAATCGGTCAAGACCAAGATGGCAATGATGTCTTCTTCAAAGATATTTGGCCAACAACTGAGGAAGTTGCAGAAGCTGTGAAATCAACTGTAACACCTGAGCTATTCAAGAAAGAATACGAAAGAGTATTCACTGAAAACGAAGCGTGGAATGCAATCGAAACAACTGACGATGCATTATATGACTTCGACGATGAGTCAACGTATATCCAAAACCCACCATTCTTCGAAGGCTTATCAAAAGAGCCAGCGGATATTGAAGGTTTAGCAGATTTACGTATCATCGGTAAATTTGGTGACTCTATTACAACAGACCATATTTCTCCTGCAGGTGCAATCGGTAAAGATACACCAGCTGGTAAATATTTAACTGAACGCGGCGTAAACCCACGTTACTTCAACTCTTACGGTTCACGCCGTGGTAACCACGAAGTAATGATGAGAGGTACGTTTGCAAACATCCGTATTCGTAACCAAATCGCAAAAGGTACAGAAGGTGGCTTCACAACTTACTGGCCAACAAAAGAAATTATGCCAATTTATGATGCTGCAATGAAGTACCAAGAAGAAGGTACAGGACTTGCAATTATTACGGGTAAAGACTACGGTATGGGCTCATCTCGTGACTGGGCTGCTAAAGGTACATCTTTACTAGGCATTAAAACAGTAATTGCTGAAAGTTATGAGCGTATTCACCGTTCGAACTTAGTCATGATGGGTGTTTTACCACTTCAATTTATGAAGGGTGATAGTGCTGAATCATTAGGTTTAACTGGTGAAGAAGCAATTAGCGTAAATATCGCTGAAGGTGTTAAACCACGTGATATTCTAACAGTTACTGCAACTGCTCCAGACGGTTCAGTGAAAGAGTTTGACGTTCTTGCACGTTTCGACTCTGAAGTTGAAGTAGACTACTACCGTCACGGTGGCATTCTACAAATGGTTCTACGTGGCAAAATGCTAGAGAACTAATCAATTATAAAAGACGGCTCTTCTTCTTTATGGAGAGTCGTTTTTTTGCTTTGTGCGTGAAAAATTTAGTATAATGAATGGCAGAGGTGAAGGATTTTGTATATTAGTGAAAAACAAGTAGAAGTTCGCTATCAAGAGACAGATCAAATGGGTGTTGTCTATCATGCGAATTATTTAGTATGGATGGAAATTGGACGTACAGCACTTATTAAAGAATTAGGCTTTACATATGCGGGACTTGAAGAGAAGGGGTATTTATCGCCAGTGATTGATATTTCCGTACAATATAAAGCGGCGATGCGTTATGGACAAATAGCGACGGTTCAAACATGGATTGAATCACATGATAAATTACGTACGGTCTATGGGTATGAAATTACGCATGAAGACGGCACAGTTGCGGCAAAAGGAACGTCAGAACATGTATTGGTGAAAAAAGAGAGTTTTAGACCTGTTTCGTTAAGTAAAATCGATCCTGAATGGGATGCGAAATACCATGAAGTGAAACGAGTACAAGCTTAATGGCATTTGGCATTAAGCGAGAAGAATTGCAACAATGGAAAGCAGCTGTTCAATCAGGAGAAATTGCCTTTTTAACGCATTACTGGTTAGATGAACGTTTTCCGAACGCGAGAACTGTGACGAAGGCAGGGTGTCGAGATATCGAAAAGCTTGCTGAGTGGGGCAAGAAATACGGTTTGAAGCGAGAGTGGATGGATTTGCGCAATGACTATCCACATTTTGATTTATTTGGTCAACATGAGCGCGAAATCTTACTTGCTGAAGGGAAAAAACAACAATTACAACGATTTAACTTGATTTAATGAGTCGAGAATTTAGTCGGAATTACAAGAGACTTGTTAGAGTAGGACATTTTGTAAGTCTGTATTTTGTCGAAAATCTCGTAAATCTGTGAAAAAATTCATATGATGAACGTAAAAAAAGACGGCAAATCTTCTTATAAGGATCGCCGTCTTTTGATAGTACCTCATTGTTTTTCATACGAATAAGCTGGCTCATCTAATTTTTCATCATAACCGACAATCAAATGATGTCCATCAAAAAACCACTCGTCGCGGCTTTCGATATAATAAAGTACACCGTCTTTTTCGACTTGGACAGCTGCTTCGTCTGGTGCTACAATTGTGACGCCTAATGAAAAGCCTTCATGTAGGGGACTAGAGCCACCGTATCTTGCGAAGAAACGAACAGCGTCACCTTTTTCGACTTCCATTTCTTCTTTAAACCAGTTTAAGGCTTCTTCTTTAATTCTAATTTCCATTGAATACAAATCCTTTCCCAATCCGATTTACGCTTGAATGCGTAAGTTTCTCATATAGTGGATCTTGTAAATGGTGTACATAAATAATAGGTCACTATGATCATTATATAAGTTTAGTTAAAATTTACCAAGTTAAGCAACTTTAGTTTATGCTCCAAAATGTAAGTACTAGAAAGTATATAGACTACTATTTACACGTATTCGGAATGGACTTTTCATTAGAATTAGACTAAAACCATGTAATCTTCGGTTCAGTTCCTGCTTTAATACGTTCAATGTTTGCACGGTGTCGATAAAAAATAAAGAATGCCAAGATAGAAATAATGATGAATAGATACAAATCTTTGGCAATAAAGAAGTAAATAATGCTATAAATAAATGCAACGACTGCCACACACATTGAGCTAAATGAAACCATTTTAGATAGTTTCAACGCAATAAAGAAAGAAATTAAAACAACGAGGAAAATTGGCCAATGATACCCTAAGATAACGCCGCCTGAAGTGGCAACTGCTTTTCCACCTTTAAACTTCGCGAAAATCGGAAACATATGCCCAATGACTGCAAAAACACCGATTAACAACGGATTTAACGAAGTTTCAGAAAATACGGGTAAAAGCGGTAGCAAAGTAGCCGCTGTCCCTTTAAAAATATCCAATAATGTTACAATAAATCCAGCTTTTTTACCTAACACTCTAAACGTATTTGTACCACCTAAATTTCCACTACCGTGCTTCCGGATATCTGTTTTATAAAACACTTGACCAATCCAAAGTGCGGACGGAATGGAGCCTAATAGGTAGGCAATACTTATCATTATGATTTCATTCATATTCGAAGCCTCACTTTAATCATCTATATATATTTTAGTTTATCAGAACAAAGTTAGTGCGACAACGGTTGAACACATATTCAGTTTTACAAAATTTTAAGGCTCAGATTGCTATTAGAACATTTTTTCAGTACAATAAATGGAGCATGCTTCTCTAAACGTTGATTTGACAACCTTTAATGGAAGCGGTACGATGATATAAGAACGTTCGTTTGTTGGAGGCGAGATTTTGACAGCAAAAAAAGATATTAAAACATATGATGATCATTCAATTCAAGTATTAGAAGGATTAGATGCGGTACGTAAAAGACCTGGTATGTATATCGGTTCTACAGATAGTCGGGGCTTGCATCATCTTGTTTATGAAATTGTAGACAATGCGGTAGACGAGGCATTAGCTGGTTTTGGTTCTGAAATAGATGTAACGTTGCATAAAGACGGTAGTGTCAGTGTACGAGATTATGGACGTGGGATGCCTACTGGAATTCACCAAACAGGAAAGCCTACAGTTGAAGTTATTTTAACGGTTTTACACGCTGGTGGTAAGTTTGGACAAGGTGGCTATAAAACAAGTGGTGGTTTGCACGGAGTGGGTGCTGCGGTTGTTAATGCCTTATCTGAGTGGCTAGAAGTAACGATTTACCGAGATGGTAAAAAGTTTACGCAAAGATTTGAGCGTGGCGGTCATCCAGTTACGACATTAGAACAACAAGGAAATACGAAACAGCAAGGAACGAAAATACATTTCAAACCAGATGCAACTATTTTCTCTACTTTAACGTATCAATATGCAGTACTAAGTGAACGTTTACGTGAATCAGCTTTTTTATTAAAAGGTTTAAAAATCAATTTAACGAATGAAGTTGAACAAGAAACAGAAACATTCTATTACGAAAATGGAATTGAAGCGTTTGTCCAATATTTAAATGAGGAAAAAGACACGCTGCATGAAGTGACGTATTTAGAAGGGGAAGCGAATGAGATTGAAGTAGAATTTGCATTCCAATTTAGTGACGGTTATTCTGAAACGATTTTATCTTTCGTTAATAATGTGCGCACAAAAGACGGTGGAACACATGAAACCGGTGCCAAAGCTGCATTGACGAGAGTTTTCAATGATTATGCGAGACGTGTTGGCTTATTAAAAGAGAAAGATAAAAATTTAGAGGGCTCTGATGTACGTGAAGGCATTTCCGCCATCGTTTCCGTTCGAATTCCAGAAGGCATTTTGCAATTTGAAGGGCAAACGAAAGGGAAATTAGGGACGAGTGAAGCAAGATCGGTTACAGAATCAATTGTTTCACAACAATTATTTTATTTCTTAGAAGAAAATGCGGAATTAAGTGCATCTTTAATTCGTAAAGCGATTCGCTCACAACAAGCACGAGAAGCAGCACGTAAAGCGCGAGAAGATGCGCGTAGTGGTAAGAAAAGAAAACGTTCTGAAACACTATTATCTGGTAAATTAACACCTGCACAGTCACGAAACGCAAACCGCAATGAATTATACTTAGTCGAAGGTGATTCTGCTGGTGGTTCTGCAAAACAAGGACGAGACCGTGTATTCCAAGCGATTTTACCTTTACGTGGTAAAGTGATTAATACGGAAAAAGCAAAATTAGAAGATATTATGAAAAATGAAGAAATCAATATGATCATTCATGCAATTGGTGCGGGTGTTGGCGCTGATTTTGACATTAAGGATGCTGCCTATGACAAAATCGTCATTATGACCGATGCGGATACAGATGGTGCGCATATTCAAGTGCTACTACTCACATTTTTCTACCGTTATATGAAACCTTTAGTAGAAGCAGGTAAAGTGTTTATTGCACTTCCTCCTTTATATAAAGTGTTTAAAGGAGCGGGCAAAAAAGAGAAATTAGCGTATGCGTGGACTGAGTCTGATTTAGATGCTGCCATTCAAAAGATTGGTAAAGGCTATATGTTACAACGTTATAAAGGTCTCGGTGAGATGAATGCTGACCAACTTTGGGAAACGACGATGAATCCTGAAACACGTACGTTAATTCGCGTGACGATTGAAGATGGTGCGAAAGCAGAGCGCCGTATTACAACGTTAATGGGAGACAAAGTTGAACCAAGAAGACGTTGGATTGAAGAACATGTTGATTTTGGCCAATTGGAAGACGAAAACATTTTAGATAATGAATTTATCCATACTGAGGAGGATTACGAATGACATCGACAGAAAAATTCCAAGATCTTCCTCTAGAAGAAGTAATCGGGGATCGATTTGGAAGATATAGTAAATATATTATTCAAGATCGTGCATTACCTGATGCGAGAGATGGTTTGAAACCTGTACAACGCCGTATTTTATATGCGATGCATCAAGACGGCAATACACATGATAAGCCATTTAGAAAATCAGCAAAAACAGTAGGTAACGTGATCGGGAACTACCATCCACATGGCGACTCTTCCGTGTATGAAGCGATGGTGCGTATGAGTCAAGATTGGAAGTTGCGCCATTTAATGATTGAAATGCATGGTAATAATGGATCGATTGATGGTGACAGTGCTGCAGCGATGCGTTATACAGAAGCTAGATTATCGGCATTTGCAGCTGAAATGTTACGTGATATTGAAAAAGAAACCGTAGAATTTATGCCGAACTTTGATGATTCAGAAAATGAACCATCTGTATTACCCGCAAGGCTGCCGAATTTACTTGTTAACGGTTCTACAGGGATTTCAGCGGGTTACGCAACGGATATTCCACCGCATGCACTAGACGAAGTATTAGATGCAGTGTTATTACGTATGAAAAAGCCGAATGTAGATGTCGATGAGTTAATGACCGTGTTAAAAGGACCGGATTTTCCAACGGGGGGTATTATTCAAGGAACAGACGGCATTAAAAAAGCATATGAAACGGGCAAAGGGAAATGTGTTGTTCGTGCAAAAACGGAGATTGAAACATTAAAAGGTGGAAAATCTCAAATTGTCGTCACTGAAATTCCATATGAAGTCAATAAAGCGAATTTAGTGAAGAAAATCGATGAAATGCGTATTGATCGTAAACTAGAAAACATTGCCGATGTACGTGACGAATCGGACCGTACAGGTTTACGTATTGTCATTGAACTTAAAAAAGATACAGATAGCATGGGTGTTTTGCAATATCTACTTAAAAATACCGATTTACAAGTAACGTATAACTTCAATATGGTTGCAATTTCAGGCAGAAGACCAATGCTTATGTCTTTACCAATGTTATTAGACGCTTATATTGGGCACCAAAAAGAAGTTGTCACGAAAAGGTCTGAATATGATATACGAAAAGCAAAAGATCGTTTACATATCGTAGAAGGTCTTATGCGCGCGCTATCGGTTTTAGATGAAGTCATTCAAACGATTCGTAGTTCAAAAGATAAACGCAATGCGAAAGATAATTTAATTTCGAAATTTGATTTTACAGAAATTCAAGCAGAAGCGATTGTTTCTTTACAACTGTACCGTCTAACAAACACGGATATTACAGAGCTACAAGAAGAAGAACAAACTTTATTAAAACGCATTGCTGAATTAGATGCCATTTTAAATAGTGAAAAACAATTATTAGCAGTTATTCGTAAAGAATTAGGCGGCTTACGTAAAAAGTTCTCGGAACCGAGACGTTCAGAAATCGAAGCTGAAATTGAGGAAATTAAAGTCGATTTGGATTTATTAGTGCCGAGTGAAGAGGTTTATGTATCTGTCACAAAAGATGGCTATGTCAAACGTACGAGCATTCGTTCTTATAGTGCATCTAACGGGATGGGGCATGAAATGAAAGACTCGGATTATATGTTGTTTGAAAAAGAGATGAACACACAGCATCATCTACTGTTATTCACTTCTTTAGGAAATTATATTTATCAGCCGGTGCATGAATTACCAGATATTCGTTGGCGTGATTTAGGACAACATATTTCGAGCATTATTCCACTCGGACAAAAGGAAACGATTGTCGCTGTTATTGGCATAGAGAAGTTCGATGCAAACGAAACGATTATCACTGTAACGAAAAACGGTATGATTAAAAAATCCACATTAGATGCGTTTGAAGTGAAAAGACATAATAGATCTTACCGAGCAATGAGCGTTAAAAAAGAAGATGAAATGATAGATGCAACTCTATGTAAAGGAACTGAAGATGTTATTGTATTAACGAAACACGCTTATGCACTGCGTTTTTCAATGGAAGAAATTAATCCAACAGGGGTTCGGACAGCAGGCGTTATTGGGATTAATTTAAAAGATGCTGATGTTGTGTCGTCATTTGTTTTAGTTGAAGAAGAACAAAAAGCACTTGTCATTGCGACGCAACGTGGTGCTGTGAAACGCATGTCTTTAAGTGAATTGGAAACAGCGAAGCGTGCACAAAGAGGGATGATGGTCTTTAGAGAAGTACAATCTAATCCACATGAAGTGATTGGTGCACTATTGCTTGCGCCAGATGAAGCGTTTGTCTTGGCGACGGATGTACATGAAGTATTCGAAGTACAAGCGGGTTCTTTACGTCTTGTAGACCGCTTATCCAATGGTAGTTTTGTAACGAATGAAAAAGAAAATGGGATTGTGACAAGGCTTTATCAAGAAGCGGCGTCAGATTTACAATCTTAAGTACGAAGTCACGGGAATCTTCTCGTGACTTTTTAGTTTGAATCGAGTATAATAGTTCGGAATACGAAATAGATTTTAATGGGGAATAGGGGAACGTACAATGTGGAAAAATCGCAATGTTTGGATTATTTTGATTGGTGAAATGGTCGCGGGTTTAGGATTATGGACTGGAATTATTGGTAATTTGGAGTTTATGCAAGAAAAAGTACCCTCTGATTTTATGAAAGCACTTATTATGTCGGCAGGATTATTAGCGGGTTTACTAATTGGTCCGTTGTCAGGACGGGTAATTGACCAATCGAAAAAGAAAACGATTTTAGTTGTCTCAGGATTTGGACGGATGATTAGTGTTGTATTTATGTTGATTGCACTCCAAACAGGGTCGATTTGGTGGATGGTTGCATTTATGATTAGTATCCAATTAGCAGCAACTTTTTATTTCCCAGCATTACAAGCAACAATCCCACTCGTTGTAAAAGATCAAGATTTATTGGCGATGAATGGAATGCATATGAATGTTTCAACGATTGCTAGAGTCGCTGGAACAGCGCTGGCGGGTATTATGTTAGTGTATTGGTCGTTAGGCGTGTTGTACTGGGCTTCAATTGTCGCTTATGGAATTTTATTTATCTTTACATTGATGTTAAAAATTGATGAAGGACATAGCGAAATAGAATTGGAAGCGAAAGTGAAAAGCACTGCCAAATCGGGTAGTTTTATGGAAGTTTTTCCTGTGTTAAAGCAATACCCAGCAGTATTAATGACGTTAATTATGACACTTATTCCGTTACTTTTTTTAGGTTCATTCAACCTAATTGTCATTAATATTAGTGTTATTCAAGATTCAGCAGCAATTAAAGGGTTAATTTATACATTTGAAGGTGTTGCATTTATGCTAGGTGCATTCGTTGTTAAATACGTCTCGCAAAGATGGAAAACGACAACGATTTTATTTACCTTCGCTTCATTTGTAGCAGTGGCCGAATTTATGTTGTTTTTTGCGGACAACACAGCGATTACATTGGCTGCTTTTGCGTTATTAGGCTTCTCGCTCGGATGTTTTTTCCCCACGGCAATGGTTGTTTTCCAAAAGCAAATGCCAAAAGCGTATCACGGCCGATTTTTCTCTTTCAGAAATATGTTGGAGCGTGTCATGTTCCAAGTTGTATTATTAACAGCAGGTGCATTTTTAGATTTAATCGGTCTACAATCGATGGTCATTATTTTTGGCATCATTAGCATTAC
>ERZ808028.338-NODE-338-length-43201-cov-4.952602_pt1 | contig 43201 bp, 44 predicted proteins | sample MGYA00380184_ERZ808028 | MGnify/ENA primary metagenome ERZ808028 (study PRJEB31490, sample SAMN06133397) | mouse gut metagenome | isolation source: J8_1 | host: mice | place: China: Chengdu | collected 2015-05 ...
GCCAAGTCTGTATTGGCTGCTCTCTGCTTTTGTTCTTCCGTGAACTGTATATATTCTGTTTGATATTGTTTTCTTATAGTATCACCTTCTTTCAAAAAATTAACTAAACTGTTGCAGATTTATTTGATTATGATAAAATAAAGTAGATTTATTAGTGTGATGGTATTATAAATACAGGAGGATATTAACATGCAAGTTTTCTTATCATATTCGTGGGCTAATGAACATGCTGCTGACGAGATTGAAAAGTTATGTCAAAGAGTCGGAATTAGATTAATACGCGATAAATATGAGCTGGAATATGGTCATAGCATACCTGAATTCGCTGAAAGAATTAATGAATCTGACTTTGTTATATGTCTTATCAGTGATGCTTATATCAAAAGCGATAGATGCATGTATGAAGCAAAAGTCCTAATGGGTGATCAACATTATAAAGACAAAACTTGTTGTATAACTGTTCCACCAATATATACTAAAGCTGAAGACAGAATTGAATATATTAATCATTGGGAAACCAAAATATCTAATTTAGAAAATAAAACTAAAGGGCTTCGCAAAAAATTAATAAAATCAACTTTATCAGAAATAAAAACTTTCAAGCAAATAGAAAATATAATTGATGAATTTCTTTTCTATGTTGATAATGATAAATATGTAACGATTGATGCTATTTATCAAAACGGACTGAGTGAATTTCTGTCAACAGTTATTTCAAAAATGGGATTTTTACCTAATGCTCATATTGAAGTTCTTTCAGATATTTCCGAAAGTAATGAATTACATACTCAAGAAGATCAGTTAAAAAAGTATTCTCAAGAACATGGCGAAAATGAATATTACTATTATGTTAGAGCAAATATATACGAAAGAAACAATTATACAGATTTAGCTATTTATTATTACAAGAAATCGTTAGCCTTAAATCCAAAATATATTTTAGCATATGAAGCTATCGCCAACCTTTTATTAAGCACTGATGAACCTAATTATAAAGAAATCAGTGACTGTTTATCTTCGATATATAAACTTGATCCCGGCAGTTCTTGTTTACTTAGACTAAAAGGAGTCTTGTGTATCAAGCAAAAGAATTTCGCAGAAGCTATTGAATATTTAAATGCATACATAGAAAAACGCCCATCTGACTACGCTGTTTATAATACACTCGCTATGGCATTAGAAAAAGTCGGAGGAACGGACAATATAAATAAAGCAAAAGAAAATTATGAAAAAGCAATATCTTTAAATCCAAATTATTATCAAGCATATAATAACTTAGCTATTTGGTATTTAATATATGATAAAAACTACGAAAAATGTATTCAGTCTTGTGATAATTGTTTATCTCAGTTTCCTGCATATTATTATTCATATAATGTCAAGGGTTTAACTCAAATCTATCAAGGAAAATATGATGAAGCTGCTAAAAACCTACTTACATCTTTACTACTCTCCCCACCGGAACACCCTTTGCCAATAAATAATATAGGCTTTCTAATTGAAAAGGGTTATTCAGATTATGATGTTGCACAATTATTTTATGAGTATTCAATGCAAAAGAATGATTCAGGTGCATATCTGAATATGGCAAGAATATATTTACAATACAAATCAGAATATACTGAAGCTATTAAAGTAGCAGAAGACGGATTAAAAATTAATAATAATAATATTCTATTGAAATTTTTACAAGCATTAGCTTATTATCAATTAAACAATCATTCACTTTGTATAAAGATTTGCAATGAATGTATAGAAACGGATTCGCTCTATTGGCCGCCATATTTCATTCTTCTATATTTATCTTCAAATCCAAAAGAAATGTTTTCATCTTTTAAAGAAGAAATTAAAACGGCTATAAAAAGCGAATTCAATAATCAAAATATTCCTTTTAATGAGGAGTCTTATGATGAATTTTATAAATTTGTATTACATCATTTTAATGAGTTTTCTAATCATCAAGTAAATAGACATGTTTATATACGAATTAAAAACCTTGATGGATTAAAAGAAAATGATGAGGAAATATTTTGAATTTCTTCTTAGTCAAAAATAAACCTAAACAATAGCCTGTGAAAAATCACAGGCTATTACTATGATTTGAGTCCTTGAGCCATTTTCTTTTCTTCAATCTGTCTGCGCTGTTTCTTATCAATCCTGAATCCTGTTTTTGATTTATCTGCATTGAATTTTTTGCCAAACAAATTGCCCATATAACCGAATAATCGCAGGGCAGACATTGCGGCTAAACACTTCAAATAGTCCTCTCTGTTCTGCAAAATAAGGGCAGCGTATTCGTTGCCTTGTTCTGCTGCCGACTGCAAAAGTTGGGTTCCTTTTTCTTCGTCTTTTGAAATATCAATACCGAATAAAAGCATTTTTCCAAGCAAAACTTTCGCCCATTCATTATTCTTTTCTATAGCAGAAATCAATAACTTTATTGCTCGTTCTGCGTCTTTAGGTATCACATCACTGTTCAATAATAACTTCGCAAGAGCGTATTCAGCCTTGTCATCTCCGAGAGATACGCTGTGCAAAAGTAAATTGTATGCTCGCTTTTCGTCTTTTGGTAACAGTTCACCCTTGAGGATTATAAACGCAAGCATCTTTTCGGCTGGTGCAAACTTCTTGTTTTCCGAGCCTTCAAGCAGTTCCAAGCCTTCCTTGATTTTGTCCTTAAACTTATCTGAAAATAAATACTGACAGGCAAGAGAATACTTTGCATACTTGTTGCCTTTGCCTGCCGATTCACTTAAAAGGTGTATTGCTCTTTTGTAATTCTCATCAACTTTTCCGTTGCCGATATACTGTTTGCCGAGATAATATTCAGCATATTCGTTGTCCTGTTCACAGGATTTTTCAAGCCAATATACACCTTCGTCAATATCCTCTTCGCTGAATTCGTTTACAATTAACATTCTGCCGAGCTTGTATTGAGCGTACTGATTGCCTTCTTTTGCAGACAATTTCAGTAATGCAAAACCTCTCTCAAAATCATATTTTGGTGAATTTTTGTCGAGCAATCGTTTCGCTTGCCAATACTTTTCAGAGGAGGTAAGCGAATAATCTCTGTAATCTAACTCGTCATCATCGGGTTCGGGTTCTGTTTCGGGTGCAGATAATATAATCGGTTCTTCTGTGGATTCATCGTCAAAAATCAAAACAAGTTCGTCAAGTTTTAAGGCTTCTTTAATTACCATATTGCGAATACTTTTGAATTCCTTGTTTGCTGACAATGGAATTCTTTTTAATTTTTCGCTCGTGTAATTGCTTGTGATTTTATCTTTCTGCTCGTACCATAACGCATAAAGGGAATTAATAATCTCATTCTTTTCAAGCTCATCAACGATCTGATTAACAATTAATTTGACTTCGGGTTTCAGATATCCGTAGACTTTTTTGCCTGATGTTCGTTTCAATTTATCGCTCAAATCAAACAAAAGTCTTTCGATATTTTCATTCTGAAAGTTGCCTTTTTTAAGATTTTCAATGAGCTTTTCTGCAATATTTTTACTCTCAGCCTTGAGTGTATCTCGTATATCTGTCTGCTCTTTATATATCTGTATTAAATCATTTTTGAAGATTTCTTTTGCAAGACAAGACTTTATACCCCTTATACCATCTTTGTCGAGATAAGCCTCATTTGCTTTAATGGAGTATGCAACCATGTGCACATGAGGATGGTGACTTTCATTATGAAAAGCTGCATACCATCTCAAATTTTCAGGTGCAATTTTCATATTCTTGGCAATTTCATTTTTCTTTGTTGTTAATAAACCTTGCCACGCTTCTACATTATCAAAGCCAAGCCGGGCGGCATCTTCTCGCTTCAAAGATATGATATGTGTCCACACATTACCCTTATAATTGTTCAATTCCTGTTCTACTTTAGATAAAACTATCGGTTTATTGTTATCAGAAAACAATCCGTGTTCAGCTATTTTTTCAGCGCCGGGTCGGGTAGCCATATACTTAACATAACCGCCCATGCTTTCCGCCTGTACATTAGCTTCAAGAACTCTTGTTATGAACTCACTTGCATTCTCAATTGTAGGCTTGTCAAGGTAGTCTTTGTATTCCAAAAGTTCATTACAGTTCGGAAAATCTTTAAGCATATTTTCAATTAAATCCTTCTGCTTTTTTGTTGCGGGGCGGTTTAGTTTTGTATTCTTCGGCAGTTCAACACCTTCTCTTGTTGCAATATATCTTACATATTTACCCATTTTATAATCGGTTGCTTTATAGTATGGACTGTATAAAATCAGCTTCGCCATTATTCTGTTTCACCGTTCTGATAATCAATAATATCTTTCAGATTTATAGCGCCGTTTACAGCTTTGACTTCGTTCAAAACTCTGTCCTTCGTTAATTCAAATTTTTCTGCATCGAGCTGAAAAGTTCCTGCAAGTATGTTCATTGTTGCTGCCATTTCAAAGGCAAGTTTGAAGATTATTTGTGATAATCTGTACTCGGTCAAATCAAGCCTTGCACCAATTACGGTTTCAAATGCCGGGGTTAGTAGTTCGGTATTAACATCTTTATGCAATACACAATCGTATAGTTTTATTGCGTCAATAACAAATTGATTTCTGCTTTTTGCTTTTGCAAGGCTTAAATTACCATCGCACATTTCAATTATTTCAGTAGGGAGATATAAACACACCCTTTTCATCTCATTTTCGTCTATTTTTATCAACTCCTTATTTTGATATAACACTTTGATATAAAAAATACTGCTCAAAAAGGCTTATACAATGCAAAATTTACAATGATATAGCATAAAAATTTTCAGTTTTGTATATCAAAGTGCATCACTCAAAACTCATTTTGATATAAAAAGTTTAAGTCCGCTCGGCGTTGCCGTGCGGTGTTTTTCGGCTTTTTGTCGCTGAAAGCGGCATAAAGCCTTTATCCTGCTTTTTTTCAACCTTGCAATCTCAAGCAAATTCATACTGACTTGAACCATCTCAAATCACTTTTTATGGAGAGCATACACTTGCGGAAACTTCTCAAATTCGCTTTTTACAGTATATTTGATTACTTTCCCGACTAAACAATAAACTCTTGCCACAACTCGCCACGCGGCTCGACAAGTATAAGTTCTCACTTATTATCCGACTGCACTGCTGACTCGTTCTTCATATCAAAATACTCACGAACGGTAGCAGGAATATGCTTTGTAAACAAGGTATCAATATACCCGGCTATCTCATCATCAAGATTCTTACCTTTCTTTTCAAGATACATTTTTACTGCCTTGTACTTTTCTTCATCGTACTGTACTGTAACATTAACTTTTTTCAATTTAATCACCTCACATTAAAACTGTCGGTTCTGCATTTTGAAGTTCTGCATTATCCATTACATTTTCACTTTGCTCTTTCAAAAGACTATCGACAATTTCCTGCGTAACAAAACCGTAATGTCCCGGTATTCTTTCTACACCATACCCTGCATATTCTGTTTTCAAATCTTCTTCAATATCACGCAATCCTTGTTCCGACTGTCCTGAATGAAAGTATTTCCACCCATTATCCTTATTGAAAATATATATATAATCTGTCCAGTTTTGAGGATCGTCAAGTTCTGCCATGGACAAAGTTCGGGCTTCAATATTTGTTTCGCCCCTATCCCTGCCATACGCAACAGTAACATTCTCTTGCCTTTCGTCATAATCAAAGCTATGCGGCTTCGTTGGATCGGGATTCAGTTTTTGACAAAGGCAGGACAAGTCACCGAGTTTAAGCAGCTCGTCTACCTTTTCCTCACTGTTATAATGGTCAATCAGCATTGCACCGTTATATGATAAATAACCGTCACTATGGCAGTAAATTGTTAAATATTCATCATCACCAATTTGTTTGGCAATAAAACTTCTTGTACTCATTCAATCTCCTTTCACATTGTCATGGTCAGAGCAGCATTCATGGTTTCAGAATTATTGTCATTAAGAATAGTCAATCCGTTGTTGTAATCCTCAACCATTTTTTCTGCTTCGGTCAGATTATGTTTATCTCTGTACCAAGTGGATTCCATATTGCTGACCGTTTTTTCAACGCTGTTCCAATCCACATTGTCCGAATAATGTTCAGCGGCAGAGAGGAATGCCTCTCTGCCGTGTTTTTTGTATATACCATATACACTTTGAATTTTTTTCAATCCTATCACTCCTTACTAATATTTGAATTATTGTGTTTACCTCTGCTTTATGATAAAATTAATCTATCAAGATTCGGAGGTTTACTATGTCAAAAAGAATTGTTTTTCATGTTGATGTCAATAGTGCCTTCCTGTCCTGGACTGCAACACAAATGGTGAATGAGGGTAAAGACGATATCCGTCTTGTTCCTTCTGTCATAAGCAACGAACCTAACAAACGCACAAGTGTTGTGCTTGCAAAATCTATCCCTGCCAAACAGTATAAAATTAACACAGGCGAACCGATTTCCATGTCACTTCGCAAGTGCAAGGACTTAGTTATTGCACCGCCTGATTTTAAACTTTACACTAAATTCTCAAAAGCCTTTAAGGATATTTGCAGAGAATACACACCTGTTGTTGAGGAATTCTCCATTGACGAATGCTTCCTTGATATGAGCGGAATGGAGAACGTCTATCCTGATATAATCGCAACTGCCTATGAAATCAAAGACAGAATAAAATCTGAGCTTGGTTTCACCGTCAATGTCGGTGTCGGCTCAAACAAACTGCTTGCTAAAATGGCAAGTGATTTTGAAAAGCCTGACAAGGTTCATACGCTCTTTGATGATGAAATAAAAAACAAAATGTGGGTTCTTCCGATAAGGGACTTACTGTTCTTGGGCAAGGCTACCGCTGAAAAGTTAAACAATATCGGTATCAAAACTATTGAGGACCTTGCAAAAACAGATACAGCCACTTTAAAAGCTCTTGTCGGCAATAAGGCAAGTGAACAACTGCATCAACACGCAAACGGAATTGATGATGAACCTGTTGCCGAATTACCGAAAGAAGTTAAAAGCTACGGTCATTCCATTACTGTGGAAGAGAATATAACCGATAAACAATCTGCATACAACCTTTTGCTTTCACTGACTGATGCATCCGCTTCACGAATGCGTGCAGATAAAGTTAAGGCACATTGTGTCTGCGTTAATATCCGTGATAATCACTTTAACAACAAATCACATCAAAAGCAGTTCTCAGTACCTACAGATATTACCTACAATATTTACAACACCGTCAAAGAGTTATTTGATGAAGTGTGGAATGGCAAAACTCCGCTTCGTCTGCTCGGTGTTACTCTTACAGATATAACGAAAGATGATAATGAACAGTTATCTTTATTCGGAGAAAACAATTCTCAGAATGATAAAAAGCAAAAGATAGATTCTGTTGTTGATGCAATTCGTAATAAATACGGCGATACGAAAATAATGCCGGGCAGTATCATGAATACCAAAAGACCTAAAAAGAAGTAAAGTCCTTCAATGATTACACATTCATTGAGGGACTTTCTTCTTCGTCTGACTCTGTTGAACACTCAATTTCTTTTCCGAGAATATTTTCATAAAATATATTCTTTCGGGTTGCTGTGCAGAGTCCATTGTTTTGATTTGCTTTTGCATAGGCCTCCGATACATCTTCAAGGTCATATACCCTGAGTTCTGAATCAATACTGTATATCAATTCTTCATTTGCAAAATCAAAATTGATTATTGTGGATATTTCTCCGTTCTTACTCAATGATTGACAGAGTATCGGATACAACCTTTCATCAATCCAATTCGGATCATCAAACCAGTGTGCAAGACTGTCGAGTGACAGTTTTCCGACATCGGATTTCATATACTTATGATATATTTCCGCTGCATCATATAAATCATAGGATTTTGACGAGGTGAGGCAATAATCTTCATCAAAATCGTGCAGATGAACAATAGAAAATCTGTTATCTTCTTCCTGTTCCAAATCAGAAAAATCAAATCCGAACAAGTCGATTTCTGCATCTGTCATATCCAGATGCTCATGCAATATATCCAATAATTCTTTGGCTTCAAAATGTTCCGAAAACCAATCAAGTGCTTTCTCTATGATTTCAGTCTGCCGTTCTTTTGAAATATCATTTATCATTCTTGAATTTCCTCGCTTTCTTCAATATAGTTAATATACGGAACTTTCAGCCAGTGTGTCCATCCGCTTGAAGTTATCGGTGTTTTAATAACGCCGTCATAGGTGTTGGCCGCATGGATAACATATCCGTTTCCGATATACACACCGATATGTCCTTTATGCCATACTACAAGACCGGGAATATCGGGCATTGTACCGATTGTTCCTTTTTCTGTAGCGGCAGCAAACATTCCGTCTGCCGTAACATCTTTCATACCGTTTGTTCCGTATTTGATAGTTCCTGATTCCTCGTTATACCAGCCATAGCCTTTAATCAGACCTACGCAGTCCGATGTTCTTCTGCCGAGCCAATGTTCACGGATATATGCTTCCTTATCTGTTACATGAGAGCCGAACACACCTTTAAGCCTGTTCAGTTCCTTTTCCGTCAGCACCTGACCGTGTGATCCCCACACATATCCCCAATGATTGTTGTAGGCAAATTCTGCCCACTTGACTAAATCAAGATTGTTCTTATCTGTATCGGTCAAATCAATATCAATAACGGTATTCTTGATAACACTCATAAGGTTGTTGAACTCATCAGCATTGATCTGCACGCCAAAGACAGAAAAAACTGCGTTTCTCAAATCCTCATCCGTTTCCGATTGCTCAAAGCAGTCTGCATACTTTGTTATGAAGTCGGGATCGGTTTTCTCTACATCATAAAGGGCACAAGCGTACAACGCCTGTGCCTTTTTGATAGTGTAATTATTCAGCTTTCTGCCTTTGAACTCACTGCTGATTCCGTTCATAACCGATTCAAGATGACTGAGTTTTGCTTTTTCTTCTGCTGACAGATTCTGCACAATCATCTGCTGTGTCTGAACAGTATCAATCTCCATTTCGCCGAGATTGCTCATAACGCCCATATACACAATCAAGGGCAGAAAGAACAGCATAATCACCGCACAAAGAATTGTTGCTATTGCAACTCTGCCGCGCTTATCCGATGCAACTGCAACGGCAACCTTCGCGGCAGCAACTTCTGCACTCATATAGTTTCACCTTCTTTTTAAAAAATTAGTGAGCAATAAATAATATATCGCTCACATTTCGTTAATTATTAGTTGTTTAATAAATTAAATTGAATTTATCAAATAATATTCTTATAAAACAATTCACCATCTGTTGCTTCCCATTTTTCTAATGATAATTTATCAATTCTGGTTAAAAATTTGATTACTTCATCAATTAATTCTATAAATAAAATCGTAAATTGCGTATATTCATCTGCACTAATTTCAGAACTATATTTATAAATTACTCCTTCATAATCTAATGATAGAATACATGTATTTGCATGAGCTATGTCATTTCGCATTCTCCAAATTGCATCGATTTTTTTATTTATTGATTCTCCATATATGCCATTAGGTAAGCCTAAAAATTTAATATATTTTCTGAATTTTTTACTCCATAATTCACCCGAACACACAACATTAGAAATTTCATTTATATATTTTAGTCTGATTTTTTTAATATCATCAATTTCAATTATGTCTATAGGATCTATGGATATGTTAGTTTCTTTTAAGCCTTTCTTCAAAAGAGAGTAATTTCTCATCATATTAAGTCTCAGACTATCTTTTAAAAAGTATTCCAATGTTGAAGAAAAGTTAACTACTAAGATTTTAATAGAATTAAATTGCATTTCACCCACCATAAAACTAGGATCCTCAATTAATCTATTGTATATTGGATGAACCGATACAATTTGCGAAAAAAATTTTTCTTTAGAAATTTTATTTCCCCATTCCAAACAATTATTTGCATCTATTGGTGCGTTTATAATTGCTTGCAATTTAAGTCCGCTATATGTTGAAATCAATCTTGCAATACATGCTGAAAACATTTTATTCTCCCCAATTCTATGAATGTTCCAAATTTTGATTTTACAATAATTATATCATCATAGCAATAAATTGTCTATTGATATTTTACCTTCCACCAGCCTTGCCGAACATTTTCTGCTTGAATTCTGGAGCAATAACTTGGAGCAGATATCTTTCATTACCGCAACGATATAAACAAGTGCCTCGTTCGGGATACTTAATCAAATCAAATTCTGACTGTTCAAGCTGCATGGTATCAATATATACCTTTGGCTCGATATTGCCTGCATTGAATAAAAACTGATGTGTCGGAATGGAGAATAACGGCTTTGTGTATTCCTTAACACCGTCAATCAGAAAATCGTCAATATTCTGTGATGCAAGAATAACCGAGCTTTCCTTTTTACGAACACGCTTTGAGGCATTTCGAATATACTCAATCGCAGTCATATTGGTTAAGAACAAATACAATTCATCAATGGCTGCAACGGTGTTGCCTTTTCCAAGCAGTTCGTTTGTCATATACGATAACACATTGAAAAGCATTGCATCCTTGAGTCTGCGGTTAGTGTCCATAAGTCCTTTAACACCGAAACAGAGGAATTTATCGTCAACGATATTTGTGTGTCCGTTGAAATACTTGCTTTCCGTTCCGATGCACATCGAATGCAAGCCGAGACATAATTCTTGCAAGGTCTTTTCTCTGTAGATATTCTTCTGATTATGCTGATAGCCTTTGTACTCTTTTTCAAGCAGTTCATAAAGGTCTGACATAATCGGATAGTCCGTTTTGCTCAGTTTGTCATAATCTGTGTAGTCTGTTATGCCGAAGTTCTTGTATAACTTGGTGAGGATGATTTCAAGGGTATCAAGCTGTTCATCGTTGAATTCCTTGTATGCTCTGAAAAAGTCCTTTAAATATGCGATGTGCTGTGATAACCTCGTAACCTTTCTGAATGCCAATGGTACGGAATCGTCACAATCGTGGGAATAATCCGTATTATCGTTGTCCGTTCGGCGCGAATTGGGTGCAGGATCAGCCTGCTCGGCTTCGCCAAAGGATTTAGGTTCTAAAGGATTAATGATATATTCACCGCTCATAAAGTCAATATAACAGCCGCCGAGTGCTTTGGTTAATTCTTCATATTCGGCTTCAGGATCAAGCGATATTATTCGTTTTCCTGATTCACGAAGATTTGTAAGGATTAACTTCATAAGGAATGACTTGCCTTGACCTGAGTTGCCGAGTATCAAGCAGTTTGCATTTGTCTTGTCATCGGCTCTGCGGTCAAAGTCAACAAGGATATTTGTTCCGTACTTATCCCTGCCGATAAAAAAGCCTTTCGGGTCGGTTTTGCCTGAATAGTTAAACGGATAAAGGTTTGCAACCGAACTTGCCGGGAGTACACGCTCAAACTGTTCCTTGAACATATTCGCACCGCACGGCAGAACAGACAAAAAGCCTTCTTTCTGCCGCAAGGTCAAGCGGTCAATCGACATCTTTGAACGTGTAAGCTCCATAATGATATCGGACTGTAATTCCCTTAACTTCTGCATACTCTCTGCTTTCAGTTCAAGATATACTGCACAATGGAGCAACGGCTCTTTGTTTTTGCGCAGTTCTGCAATGAGAGTAACAACATCCTGTAAGTTTCCTTCGGCAGTGATATTCTCAACGGCATCATTGCTGCCTGTGCTCAGTTTGTTTCGTCTTGTAGCATTCTGTATAATCTTTCGCTGTTCAAGTGCATCAACAAGCCTTGAATACAAGCGGACAGTTAAATTGTTTCTGTCGGCAAGCTGTGAGAACAAAGCAAGTTCTTCCGTAGTGGGCGGATATTCCTTGATTGCCCATACACATCGGTAACTGTCACCGATGATATAATGATCTGTTGAAAATTTTATTGTACTCGGCAGAATACGGTCAAAGAAATCTTTAATGCGGATTTCTTCTTTTTGTGTTTCTGTCAGTTCAATCTGTTTCTTTTTAAATAACATTTTACCTCCTGTCTTTTGCGACAGAAGGCAATACTACTCTGTAATTGTTTTGCGTTCTGCCGCAAAACAACTCATTTTAATAGGTTATCTTCTTTTTGCTATAACAATTAATCTTCCGTTTGTCTGTGAATATTCACAAGTGGAAAGGGTTAAAAAATGATCCCCATACTCAGCCGATTCTTCGGTTTGGTATAGGGATTTATCTTTGATATGGGATATTAAATTGCTGAATGATTCCTTATCGGTCTGACAGGTATAGCCATACCAATCATCGTCATTCTTAACCTTGCTGACTGCAATAACCTCATATTCCTGAACACCATTCGGTGTAATAAAGTGAATGATATTATGCTTTTTGAAAAAGGAATGTTCTCTGTATTTCAAAAGGTCAGCGAACATTTTTCCGTCACGCATATTGTGTCCGTAAACGATAAGGTTGTTATCATAGTTGATAGCACACCTTGAGTCCATGAACGGTGTACCTAAATAGGAATACTGTTTATTGAAGTCACGGCGCAGATAATACTGCGGATTCTCCTTTGTTTGCATAACAGGATAATCAATCTTTGTTCCGCTGATTCTTATCCAGCCGATACAATCGGAATTTCTGTTTATTAAATCGGTTATTTCGCTGTTATTATCATTACCGTCATCGGTATTTTCCTCAATTGAAATCGTCTGTGCCATATCGTCAAACTGTTTCTGATCCTGTGAATCAATATTGAAGTTATATATCAGATAGCAGAGAACTGCGGCAAAGATAATAAAGCAAATTGTAATCATAAAATTAAGCCACCGCCTTTTTGATTTCTTCATCTATGCAGTCACCTCCGTCTACATCCGGGATTAATTCACCCTGCATGGATGCACCGAAATATATTGCAAGAAAGCGTTTGATATCTTCCTTATTCATTCGCTTAACCTCAAACCCCTGTTCTGCAATAGCCTTTTCAACCTTGTTTACCTGATTAAAAATCTGTTCTTCCTTTTCCTTTCTGAAACGAACAGAAAACATAAACTGCCTTGCGGTTGACATTTCAATCTGTATGTTATCGAGATAATCAATATCTTTTGCAAGACAATCCTTTACACTTGGATTTTCTTCATCACCGAGCCTGTCTACCATAAAGGTTTTATTGTCATCGAATCTCTCGCACGAATCCATACAGGTAATTTCAATATTCGGCTGTGCAGACAGAACCTGCATTAAGTGCCATATCTTTGTCTGAATATTCTCATTTGACAACACAGATATATTGGTAGGACTTATCACAAAGTACACAAGTTCGCCATACTTGGTTTTAAGCCCTCGCTTTGTAAATGTTTCAATACCGATGAATTCCTGAACGGTGTTTTTATTCTTCTTTTTGCTGAATCTGAACATTTACCGACACCTCCTTTTTCTGCTTTGTTATGGGTTTACTTTTCAAGCCCCATTCAAAATATTGCTGGGTAGAAATAAAGTATTTGACTGCATATTTAATGAAGTCAAGTATGGTTGTTTCATCATTGCGGATACTTAAAAATGCAAAGGCAGCAGTAAGCACCGCAGGGATTAAGATTCGTGTGGTGGCAAGCACCATTGCAGAAAAAAGAGCACCGACTACAATGATGGCAAAGTCTTTCAGACTCCAAAGCCACAGCGTAGCAGATGCTCTCATATTCTGCGGATAAATAAATTGTTTGTTCACTTTTTCCTCCTTGTTTTAGGGTAAAAAAATAACACCTATCGGAGTTGATAGGTGTTTTATATTCTATTATGAATATTTGTTTTTAATATATTCTGTAACACATTCTATTTCAGGAAATAGAGTAGCTTTGTTAATTGATAAATTATCAAGAGATTTTAAGATTTGTTCTTTATTATCAATTAATAATATAACTCTTTTTTCATCTTCTTTTAAACGATATTTGTTTAAAGCTTTTGAATTCTCAATTAATCCACAAATAATAAAAGCTCCATCTTGCTTGACAATTCTATTATTATTCTTGACAGCATATACAATAAAACTATCGGTAACTTCTTCTTTTATTATTTCTGGGAGAAAAGCAGGCTTTTCTAAGCGTATTTCGTGATGCAGTCTTGGAATTTTTTTGTTAAATTCATCATCATTTTTTGAATGCAGAGCAAAATCTCTAATATCATTTTGATTTTTTCTACTAAACAATGGTAAACTAGATAAAACAGACACCGTATCGCTCTGTGGATATTTAATATTATTTTTCTCTGCTGCAATTAAAACAACTTCTCCATAATTGTCGTAATGAGATTCGCAAGCAAAATATAACGCTACCAACGGATTTCTTGTAATATCTAAAAGGCGTGTTGGCAAACCATAATGTTGCATTTCAACGAGTTTTTCTAAATGAGTATTGCACTTTGAAAATGACTCTGGACAATTAATTATTATGTCATTATACATTTTACTATCATTGCTCAACCATTTATTATTTCGCATAATTGAAGGTGCTAAGAGATAATTAGTATCTGAGTGTCCTCTATAAAACAATTGTTGATTGTCTTTTACGCTATGATAGGAAATAAAACTATCAAATTCCGAAATGGATTTTATAAAATATAATTCAACTTTCTCTTTATTATAAAAAACATCATCTGAGAATTCAATACTATTTTTTATTGAATAAAAATCCTTTATATTTCTAAAGATTTCCATAGTAAATTGAATTCTATCATTATAGTTTGGAAGAATCTTGTATATCCAGTAAACAATTGCATGGGCTTCAAGCATAGAAAGCTCGTCATAGTCAAAAACAGACATCTGACCAAAATGTTTTTGCCAGAAAGGGAAAACATTTTCTTTTTTAGGAAAAGAGCTGGAATATAACACACTAAATCTTGATCCTGCTTTTTCTAATAGTGATAACATTTCAGGCTTGTTTATTTTTCCCTGAATATAAACACTCATATTAATATATCCGTCTAGAAGCATCTTTTTTGTACAAATTTTTTCAAAAGCTTCTCTAACTTTTGTCTGATAGAATAAATCCTCAAAAAAGAAAAAGAACATATCAAACCCCTCCCATTCAAACAGATTATATCATATCAACTGACAAATTGCACCAATAAATGCGAATTTCTTTATTTACATTATTTCGCAATATTCTTTGCAAGATTAACGGCAGTAGAAGTCATGTGAACTGCACTCATCATATTAAACTTAACGCTTGTGTCAAGACCGAATCTTTCTGCTATTCTCGGCACTTCCGATGCTGCCATCATTATTCCGATTGCAAGGAGCATGTTGTCTGTCCAAGTGAGCAATCCGAGAAACAGCAAGGTTGTCTGCAAAAATGCAGTTAAGCATAAGGCGATTACTTGTTTCATCCACTGTGTAAATCCTTCTCCGTAACCTCTCGGAATAGAGAACATATACAAACTGCCGACTGCAATCTGAACGAGCAGGATTCCGCCTCGCTTTATGTTATCAAAAAATATTTTCACAACACAGTAGCCGAGTGCGATAATAGCCACAAGTTCAAACAGTCCGGCTTGAATGATTACACCATCTTTGTTAAAAGCAAATTGCAAAGTTTTCAGAGCAACCTCACCGAGAGTAGTTCCTTGCTGCGATGCAAATATTCTTGTTAAATCCTTTGATAAAGTATTCTGCAGTGTAACGCAAAATTTATATAACTCTATCGGTGTTATGGTAAACAGTGAAACCGCCATAAAACCTTTAATCCAGTTTATTGCAGTGCCGTGAATACTTGCTCTGCCGTTCTGATATTCAATAGCCAAGTCAAAGGCTGAAACAACAAGTCCGACAACGAACAAAGTCCAGCCAAACAGAGAGAATAACTTAACGACTGCATTTACCCAATCAAGTTCAAATATTTCAACACCAAGTCCGCTTATCATTGTAAAAAATTCAGCGATTCCGTCATAGATAACCGTAAATATCCATTGAATAATTCTGTTTAATATTCTGTCAATCAGTTTGTCTGAAATACTTCCAAAGGCATTACCTATTATATCACCTAAGCCGGAGACTATATCTCCGAGCCAATCAAACATTTAATCATCTCCTTTAGTAGATTTTATTTTTATTTTAATATATAATCAGGAAGGGTGATTTTATGAAAATACGTTTATACGATATGAAATTTGGTGAATCAATATTTATTCAAGATGATTGTATTCCTAGTAGTAAAGGCATATTAGTGGATTGTGGTTCTTTAGAAAAAAACATAAAATTCAACTCTACTTATGACACAATATACAATGATATACAATCCTTAAATCCTGATGTTCTTATAACGCATTTTCACCAAGACCACATATCAGGTTTAATATATTTTGCTAAAAATAAAAAACCTGTTTTTAATAATTTATATATTCCAGATATTTTCAATCTAGGAAACAGTCTAAAAATCATAACACTAGTCTTAATTGATTTCCTTTTGCAAAGCTATCAAATATTCCCGAACAATCCTTATAACCTTTATGATTTAGCTCTTGGCTTATGTTCAACTAGTAAAAATGTCAAATTTCTAAAAAGAGGTGTAATATTTAGGGATAATTATATTGCACTTACTCCATTTGATGATGATTTAGATAGATGCGCCGATTCACTTTACGATGACTTAGGTCCTATTAGTCAAGATTGGAATATAATAAGTCGGAATTTTCTAAAAGCAATTATGAACAAGGCTAATGGTGAAATCTTTTATCAAAACCTAAATATTCCCTATAATTTATCTATTAGTGGTGTGAAGGAAGATATAGAAAGATTATCTAAAAATGAATCTTCGAGAAAAAGTCTTAATAGTTTTGGACATAAGATAAATATTGTTTTTCAAAATAATAAGAACTCTCAAAACATAAAGAATCTTCCCGTTGAAAATATTCTGTTTACGGGTGATGCAGAAATCAACCAACTTAACAAATTAAAGAAATTAGGGGATTTTTATGATCGATATGAAGTTTATAAAATACCTCATCATGGAACAAAGGCACATCTTTTCAAAGATATAGATTCAAACAAGGCAATAATATCCCATGCACAATATTGTAATTCTAGTTGGAATATTTGTTCAGATTATCATTCAAAGAATTATTGTTTTTATTGTACAAACTGTAATGGTTGTAATGAACGATTAAATCATCAGAAAATTAGTAACTATTGTAAAGTTAACGGAAACTATCTTGTGTTTCCTAATATGAATATAATTATTTAAGATTTACATTCCTACAATACCCCAGATATAAAGCGGCGCTGTAAGGGTAAAAATAAGACAAGCAAATAGGATTGCAGGAGCCGTGAATTCAAACTGTCCGTGCTTCTTGTAGTCAAAATATGCCGTGCCGACCTTTACAAAGAAAAGGATAGCAAGCACCATGTCAACAACCGGGAAAACAACATTGTTTACAACAGTTTTTATCTGTGATTTTGCTGTATTCCATGTGCCTTCGATAGCACTTGCCACATCTCCGGCAGCAAATACTGTTGTTGCAGTAAATGCGCAAATTAATATTAATGCAACTGCAAAAATAGCAAATTGCTTTTTCGTAATTTTCATATATACCTCCTTAGCTGTGCGTGAGCATAGAGGTATTTTTAAAACCATTTTGCTCACGCAAAACAGCCTTAAAAATTTATTTTTTTATATTTGTGTTTGTCCGTATACTTTTAATATTTCCTTGCAATGATAATCGTCAATATAGTGAATCTGTCTTTTAAGTGCCATAGACTTTCTGATTTCTTCACCCATGCCTTCGGTAATCGTATTTCCGAATACCCATACATGCTCGGAATCAAGAATCTGTCCGAGTCCGATTGAAATGCCGAGTTCTCTCTGTACTTTGTCTGTATCATCAAAAATCAGAGAGTAAAAATGCGACATGATTGGTATCATGCCGCATCTGTTGTAAACGAATTTTGCATAAGCAATAGCGTTATTGATATTCTCTTTTTCATTCCCGGAAAGAGGGGAACAGATATATGCCTTTTCCATTAATCCTCACCCTCGTCTTTCTTTGACTTAATCTTGAGGATTATTGCGGATATTGCACCGCCGATAGCAATAAAGCCGAGTCCGATCCAAAAGCTGTAGTTTCTGTCATCTCCTGTTTTTGGAGTAGATGGTTTTTCAGGAACAGGCACATTAATCTTAACCGTCTGACCTTCATCATCAATATCAGCGTGTACTGCGATTTCTACATTATCTCTGTAGAGCGTTTCAAAAACAACAAGATCAGTTGTTTTCTTGATTGCGCTTGAATCAAAGGTAAATGATACTTTAACCTCGCCACTTGGTTTTTCAGATGTAAATGTTACCTCGCTTATAACAGGCTTTCCGTCAATCATAAATGGTTTGCCTGTTGATTTATCCATTAGCGTGCCGACAATTTTGTATTCTTTACCGGGAACAAGATGCTTGTATTCAACAACATCATCAATGGTAATTTCACCTTTAGCAGTCGCTTCCTTTTCACCATCAACGGTTGCAGTAGTCTTGAGTTCGGGGATACGGTCATTAACTGCTGTGATTTCAATAATCTGTTCATTATCGGTTACAGTAACATGGTGAATATCATCACTTGGACGATAATCCTTTGCTGGCTGTAATTCCTTAACAATCCAATTACCATAAGGGATATTTTCAAAAGTGAAAATACCATCCTTATCGGTCAAAGCTGTGAGAATTGCATTGTCCTCTGTGAATTCTGTTTCGTCTGAACTGAATAAGCCGAACAATGCACCTTCGATGGTCTTTTCGGTTTCACGGTCAATCTTCAGTCCCTTGATAGTGCCGTAGATAAATTCATTAATAATCGGCTCACCGTTATTTAAATTAATGTTAATAGTTTCAATATCCTGTCCCTGATATTCGGTTGTAAAATCAAACTTTTTGTCAGAGAGGATATAGTGGTTATCGGTTGCCATTTCCTTTGCATACCACTTAAATCCGATTGGTAAATCACAATTGAATGTGAGTTTACCGTTTTCATCACAATTACCATAAGTGATTAAACTGTCAGCAGGGATAACACTTTCGTCTGCTGCTTTAATATCCTCATTTGCATAAATGCCGAACTGAACAGATAAGATTTCATCATTCATTCCGAGTTTGAATCTCTCATCCTGAGATAATTCCTTTAAGAGAGAAACAGATACTTTCTGCCTTTCGTTGTATACGGAAAGTGCCGTTGATGTTACCTTAACATCCTGACCTGCGTAAGTCAGTTCTACATCGTACTTTTCATTTGCATTAACGAATGTGTCGGGTGCGGTTTTCTCAATCACGGTGTATTTACCGAGATAAAGTTCCTTTGATTTTGCAATACCGTCTTTTCCTGTTGTAATCTCATCAACAAGTTCACCCTTTTCTGCTCTGACTGTTCCGTCAAGAGTAACGATATCTTCAGCAGCATAAATCTGAAATACTGCATTGGCAAGATTTCTTGTTTCATAGATTGGTGAATAAGTGATTGGGAATTCAACATCGTTTCCGTTCTCATCAATATATCCACCGCCGAGCATACCGACAGAAGAGAAAATTTCGCCTTCTTTAGTGATTTCAATAACACCTTTCTGTGCAATATCTCTTGCCTTAACCTTTACAACGGTTACGCCTGTGTCTGTTGATGAATTTTCCTGTGTTACAGTAAACGGAATAGGTGTAGAATCAAGCACATATCCATAAGGAGCCTGTACTTCCTTTAAGAAATAATCACCATAAGGGAGCTTTTCGGGAGTAATGAGATAGCCTTCGCTGTTGGTATAGAATGTGTGGATTGTTGTTACTTCAGGATAGGTGAACTGCATATTTACACGGTGTCCGTCTGAATCGTAAATCTCAAAGCCCGCACCCTCATACGCAATCTGCTTGCCTGTTTCCTTGTCGAGCTTAACGATTTTAATATAGCTCTCAAAGTTTGCATTGTTGATTAAGAATTTATAGGTTTTGCCGTCAGAATTGATATACACATCAAAGTCCTTAATCTTTTCTCTGCCGTCCCAACCCTTTGTCTGATGCACTGTATAAACACCATAGGGCAGTAATTTTGAACTTGCGAATCCGTCCTCATCACAAACGATTGTATCTCTCTCGTCTTTATCAGCCTTTACAAAAGAGCCCGCCGATTTCAGATAAATCTGAAATTCTGCACCCTTTTCAGGTGTTTCAATCTGTGTGCTCCCATCGTCTGTGTGTTTGATAATGGCAATCTTGCCCTTTAATACCTGCTCAGCAACATCATTGGCTGTGGTGTTGTATTCAACTGTATAGAGCTTTGGATCAGCACCGACCTTGTAAATCTCATCATTAACGAGATAGCCTTCGCTTGCTTCAATCTCACGAATTGTCCAATCGGTATCACAGACATAATAATCTGTTGTGAATGATGCGTTTGAATCTGTTGTATAGGTGTCAATAAGCTGTTCGCCTTTAAATATACCGTACTTTGCACCGCTGAGCTTGGCATCACCCTGTGCGTGTCCTTTTTCAATATCAGACTTAACAACCGTAACTCTGAATTTCTTTAATATATTATTGAAAGTTACCGTTGATGTTTTATCGGCTTCAAGCGTTACGGTCTGATTATCGGGTGTAATATACCTGACCGGGACATTTGTTTCCTGAACGGTATAAACAATTTTATTGTTATTACTGTCATAAACAGGAACATCGGTAATGGTTGCAATACCGTCTGCATTGGTCTTGACAGTATAGGAACTGCCATCGCTGCCTTTAACGCTGAAAGTAAAATCTTTTACAATCTTATCTTCCGAATTTTTCTGTATCTTAATATCGCCTTTTTTCAGTTCATTTTTAAAAGATACATTTGCAGTATTGCCGTCTGTAACGGTTACGGATTTAACTGCCTGTTTTACATAACGGAGGATATCACCCTCGTAAATCTGATAAGTGCCGACAGGGATATTTTTAAGTTCTGCATTACCCTTGTCATCGGTAGTAAGATTGTAGGTCTTTCCATTGCCCTTAACAGTAAAGGGGATATTCTTGATGATTTCATCTTCGGATGTTTTGCTGATTTTAAGGTTGCCGAACTCGATATTAATGTTAATTGAGAAAAACTGAGGATCGACATAGTTTGAAAACATTAAATTCTGAATATTACCGCTGTCAAATTCAAAATATACATAATTGTTTTGCTCTGAATTATAATTGTTGCCATTAGGTAATCCCTTAAATATTCCTTCTGCTGATGATTTGAATTTAACAGAATGTGTTGTACAGTTTTCTGCAACAGAAATATTCAGCTTGTTTTCACCCTTGGTATGCTTAAATGTCACACCGTTTACTGATTTATTAAAGGTCGGATAATACTTAAACACATCATTTGAATCAGTCAGTATTGCCGAACTGCCGAGATTAATATTTTTGGTTGAGCCGTCAAACGATGGATATCTGTTATAATACTGATTCATTAGACTTTCTGTATCAGAAAGCCATTTATTGAATAAAGTATTATTCATATACTCGTCGTTCCAAGAAGAACGGGTAGGGTTTACGCCGAGTGTTTCCCATACATACTGCTGTGCACAGCAGGCGGCTATCCATTCATTTTTTGAACTTGGCAAACCGTCACCGTACTGCATTGTATATCCAAATGCAATGTGATCGGCAATATCTTGATATGTGCTGCTTGATCTGTTTACATATTTGACAAAATCCTTGTTGTATTCATAAGTGCTGCCATCGGGAGATTTTACACCAAATTGACAGCAGAATGTGAGATATGTTCTGCCGTCATACTTGGCATAATGCATTTCGTGTCCGTACTTTTCATAGCTTCCGCTGACAACACCGAACTGTGCATTACTGTTCATATCCGTGATATATGCAGCGAAGGATGTTATCGGAAACGCCGATAAACAAATAACCAATGCCATAAGCATTGAAATGAGTTTTTTAGAATAATTTTTTATCTTCATATTTACCTCCTGTAGTTTTGCGTGCAGAAGGCAATTACCTTATCTTGTTTTGCGATTCTGTCACGCAAAACAAACTTTTTTACAAAAAAAGAACCAATATTTCTATCGGTTCTAAACATACATTATTTAGTTATCTAAAAGTAACTTCCGCAGTATACTTTCCGCACATATGACACTGCTTGACTCTGAAATTACCCGAATCACCATGTTCAGCAGCATATTCTAATGCTTTTTCTTTAGCTTCATCAAAACTGTTTACCCAACCTATTGGTCCGACTTCACAGGAATGTCCGTCTACATTACAATCCCATTCAAATTCGGTTGTTGAGATTTTCTTGGTAGTTGTAGATTTCTGCGTGGTCGTAACTTTCTTCGTTGTAGTCTGCCGTTGGGTTGTGGTTTGCATCTGCGTTGTAGTTACTTTTTTCGTTGTGGTCTGACCTGCTGATTTTTGCTCAGCGGGTTTTGTTGTTGTATCCGAATCATCACTTTTTTTTGTAGTAGATTCGGATTTTGCTGTTTCTTTTTCTGTTGTATTTTCCGTTGTTGATTCTGCGGCAACAGTTGTTGTTACTGTGGATTCTGTTGTTCCCTCAACATCCTTTTCAGCAGTAGAACAAGCTGTTAATCCTGCAATGATCAATACAGATAATATAATTAAAAATATTTTCTTTTTCATAATATTTTGCCTCCTGACCTTACCGTAGCAGAAAAGCAAAAATTTGTCCAGCCTTTATGGCATATTTATGCCCAAGTCATCCGGGATTTCTTCAAAATCTTCTCCCACGTCATCAGACTGTTCATTATCCTCTGACTGAACCTCGCCGTTTGCAATTTCTTCAAGCTTCTGTTCATAAGCCTTCAAAACAGCATTGTTGAGCTGCATTCTTGAATCTTTGGTAATAGGGAAAAACATATCCACATATTCACCCTCGTCATTCAGTTTTGACGGCATTGTAACAAACAAACCCTTTTTGCCTTCAACAATTTTGATTCCGTTGACTGCAAACTGACCGCCGAGAGCTGCCGATGCAAGACCCTTGACCTTGCTGTTTTCGTTATCGTACACCTCATGTACTCTTACTGATATTTTCATAAATAATTCCTCCTGTTAAATATATTTAATTAATTAAATCCACAAATTACAAAGCCCACATCGGACTCTGTTTCTTCCTGTGATATTTTTTCTGGTTGTGAATATTTACTTACATACTTTTCTGTTTCTTCATCTGTAAGCGATCTGAAATCTTCACCGCCATCTCCGACAATGAAAAATGAGCCTGCAATAATTGATGTTCCGTTATCAAGATGACGATTGCCCTGTAATCCCTGAAGTTTACCTTCTTCATTACAAATTATGATTGTATCATCATCGTTATAAACAGCTTCAATATATCCGCCAACTGCTCTCTGTTCAGCTTCAAGAGAATTTCTGATTTCTGCTTCATAAGCCGGTTTGTTCGGCTCTACATAAACAACACGCATAAGATTGTCGGGCTTTTGCGTTTTTGATTCATCAAAATTAATTTTCTTAAAGCCAAAGTGATCGCAAAAAAATGCACCCTGCGGTGTTACTACAACATCACTGACACTTAAAGAATGCCCTCTGAAAAGGGGGTGCATTTCCGTATTGAATTGGATAAATACATCTTCGGGAAAAGAATTTTCAATTTCCGCATTGAACACCTCATCATATATGCTTGCATCAACATCCGAACTGCCTTGAAATTTCTGCAAACTGTCATAACCGAAAAATTTGACCTTGTTATTATCTCTGTCAGAATTTATCTGATAAATCTTAATTCTCAATGCAGTCACCGCCTTTCATATATTCTTTCATATTTATATCGCATTCGACTTCATTTCCCCAAGTGTCCCAGCCGTCAGTTTTGTTTCTTGCAAACAGCTCTATACGAGGCAAATCTCCTGCAAGTGCAACAATTTTATCCCTTGTTTCATCGGGCTTCTGACTGTGTTTTCGCAAGGGGCTGATAATAAACTGATGAATGCTTTTTGATTCTCTTTTCGGATGTCCTTTGGTTGCAAGCAGACAAATCTCTGCATTGCCTCTTGTCCAGAAACCGAGACCGTAAAACCAGCCTTTTCCCGATTTATTCTGTTTCAGCCATAAAAATGCAATCGTCTTGTATTCAAAACCCCATGACTCAATCACCTTGAGTCCTTCTTTCAGTTTCGGAAATGTAGTCCACAAGAACAAAAGAGAGTCCTTTTCAGCCATTTCACCGATAGGCAGATTGCAGATATCTTCAAGCGACATAGTGGGGTAAATTTTTTCAGCAGCACCCTGCACATTCTTTTGATCGTATCTCCAAGGAGGATCGGCATAGATAATATTGTATTTCTTGTCTATATCAGCACCCCCTATGACATAGAAATACCGCCGTCCTCTACAGGCTCGGCGGTAGCTCCCAAATCATATTTTTCTTTTACCCAATCGGGAATAAATTCGTCTTTCAATATTCCGATAAAGTTCGAACGATTCCACGTGTAATATTCATCGTCCTTTGCAAAATATCCTGAAACGGTACGACCTATTGCATCGGGGCGGCATCCGAATCCCGACCTTGCATAAAAAAGCTGGTCATCGGGTGTTTTGTACTTATCAACCAGACAGCTCGGATCAATGACAAGTATCTTGCCTTCAAGATTCAAACCTGTTTTGGATATACAGTGCGAACTGTTCCAAAGATTGAGTTTATCCCATTCACTTCTGACCTTATCAATGAATGAGTTAAGCAAGACAGGATGTGAACCGATTAAATAATCCATTCGCATATTGCTTTCGGGAGCATATAACTCCATACCCCATTCTTTGTTCTTTTCGGAATATCTTCCGTCATGCTTTGCCTGTTTCAAATTGTATTGCAGAATAAAGTTTACACGGTCAAAGCCGAATTTTTCAATAATGTCTGATGCGAAATCGGGATTAAAATGGTTATCCTTGTAATTATCTGCAATTGCATTCTCAATTGCTTTTTTACAGTCAATATTCGCTTTATGACTTGCACGCCATTCATCAACCTCATTGCAGTGCCTTGCATTATCAAGCGAATATTCATAAAACGGTACAATATCAGACATTTGCTGCACCGCCGTTCTGCTGCATTGCCCAGTTCGCAGAGAGGTGAACGAGTGCCGTTCTCTGTTCTTCTGCTGTCAAGCCGTCAAGAAATCGTGTAACCTTTGAGTTTGCATTTGCCGGCTGATTGTATTCGTTATACATAGGGCAGCTTTCATCGCATATTCTTTCGCGTCTGACAATTACTGTGTTGTTATCTGCCTGAACAAAAGACAAAACATCGTTATATTTAAAGCCGACTTCCTTTCGGATTTCAAAGGGGATTGTAATCCTTCCTTTCTTTCCGAGTATTCTTAAAATTTTCATCTTACACCTCCGAGTTAAGTTAGTGAACGGTATCTGTACCGCTTACGGTAATACCGTTAATCTGAACTTCATAGCAGAATTCTTTGTCATCTGCCTCACGACTGATAAACTGATCTGCCATACATTCACCGCAGCATTTACAGCAAAAACAGCAATCCTCACAGTCAATATCTGCTTCAGGCGGAAGTATGCACTTTCTGCCTGATTCCTGTGTTAAAATAAGTTTTCCGTCATCGATTTCTGCGGTAAACACGCCTTCATCCGTAAAGCCGAGCATGTCATATATTTCCTGTGGTACAGGAATGAATTTCATTGATTCTGTCATAAATAATATTCCTTTCTCCGATAAGTTGATTTGTATATTCTTTAAATAAAGACATCTGAACACAGGAATTTAAAAATTCTCTTGTGTCATAATTTGAAATAAATAATTCGGGATATTCTTTTCCGCCCTCATATCTTTGCGCAAGATTGGAAAGCCTTACAATTCTTTCAACAAGAATTCCCGGTCTGTTGTATAACGCCCTGATTTCTTCGCAGTCATTGTACGATAAAAGAAATTTACCCTTTATACCGCACAATAAATCTGCAAGTATTTTGTGATCGGCTCTGCTGAAATTACCGCCGGGATAATTTTCTGCTTTGTAATACGGCGGATCACAGTAGAAGAATGTATCAGGGCGGTCATACTGTGTTATGAGCTTATCATACGGTCTGTTCTCAATAATGACTCGCTGCAGTCTGTTGCAGGCTGCATCTATCATCGGATAAGCATTCCACATAGACATCGGTCTGCCACCGAACTCGTCTGCATTTGAGCCGTAACTAAAACGAATCAAGGCATAAAAATATGCTGCTCTTTTCGGATTCGGCATAGAAGCCTTGCCCCTGAGCAGCTCTTTCATATATAGGAAATCTGTTCTTGAATTCAGAATATATTCCATTTCTTTTTTCAGTTCTTCGGGACTGTCACGAACACACCTATACAGATTGATAAGAAGTTCGTCATAATCGTTGAACACTTCATAATCCTTTCCTTTAGGCTTATGGAACAATACCCATCCGGCGCCGCCGAATACTTCAACATACTTTGTATATTCAATAGGAAAGCGGAGTAAAATTTCGTCACGAAGTGCCTTTTTACCGCCTACCCACGATATAAAGCTATTTATATATAATCACCCCCTTAAAAAGTGCAGGGGATGTTTGCGTGCAAAACAAAAAAAGCGTGGTTGCTCCCCGTGTTAAACACGCAAAACAACCACGCACCATTTTCTATTTAATTAAGATTAATTTTCAATACCCATTGCTCTATCAGCACTTTTCGCTGCAAAAGCAAGACACATTGTAAAAGTAGCAAAAATACTGCCGGCTACAAAGCCGCCTGCAATCCATAAAGCTGTCATTTTTCTTTCTCCTTTTCGTAGAACTATTTCTGGTCAAATTACATTGACTGCTGCATTTCTTCTTCAATCGGCAGGGCATATTCGTATGCATCCTCTCCGAGAGATTCCAATAATGAGTTGAATTCTTCAATGGAATAGCAATTATGAATACCCCAATCGGCACAAGCCTGTTCAAGTTCCGTAATGTCTGTATTCTCATCAGCAAGGCGGTAATTTAATGACAGCCAAGCCGTTCCCGAATTCCAGTGAATATTCAAACAGGCAGGAAAACCAAGTGTCTGTTCACATTGAAAATCTCCCACCGAATCAATATCAAGAATAGAAGATTTGCCGATTCTCTTTTCCAGTTGTTTATTGAATGCATCGACTGTCATAACTGCATACCCATTCCGTCATTCTCACTCATATCTTCGTTTGGGCCTGTAATATTCACATACTCACCGATAATGCAGAGTGCTGCATCATAGCTGCCTGATTTAGTAATACGAGTACACATTTCGGTTGCTTCTTCTGCCATTCCGTTTCTGCGGAGTGTTCTTGATGCAATACCCATAAGATTAAAAATGTTGCCGTCCTGTCCGATTAACTCGCAATCGGGCTTTTTTCTTTCTGCCGTAACGGTCTTGTTTTCGGCAGCATTAAACTGCTGTTTAAATTCTTCTTCGGTACAAATGAAATAATCGTGAAAATCCCATAACGATACCGACAATCTGCCTTCGGCAACATCAAAATCCTGTTGTTCAAAGCCTTCACCCAATCCGTCAGAATTCTGTCCTGATATCCAGTCTTTGAGGTCTGCCATTCCTTTTGCGTCAATTTCACCGCTGAGTTCTGCGCTTGTAACGCCGTAGAGTTTACCGTCAAATTCTTCAAAACTCCAAACGATTGACTTGAGCTTTGACTGAACATCTGTGTTTGCATCAAAAAACTGTTCCATACCTTGTCCGTTACAGAGCTGATATTCTTTCATTCTTTCTTCGAGCAATTCCTGATAATCTACCAACTGTCTGCTGCTGATATTATAGGTTTCATTTTCCCAATCGTCAGTTATATGACCGAATAAGGGATAAATAAATTTTACTGTATTCACATCTGCATACCTCCTGTCTGACCTTCATCTTCAAAAATACCCATATCAAAATTTTCGGTTACATAATCATCAATCGAAATATTATCACCGCCGATAAAGTTAATACTGTTTTCATCATTGAATTCAATGTATCCTTTTTCACCGAAGTCAATATTTTCATTTGTAATGATTGTTCCGCCGTTATTCACCTGAACATTCGGCGGCTCCAATGTGCCGAACTGCTCACCGTCACCTGAACGTATATGATAAAAATTCAAACCATGCGGAACTTTATCAGCAGTAAGGTTTTCATTTGTGAAAAGGGCAGGATTGCCGAACAACTCAACAAGCTCAAATTCATTGTTCCAAGTCGGAATATATGCAGTCATTGTTTTGTTGATATGAAGGCTGCAACTGTCAAGCTCCGTATCCCAGACTTTAGCCGCAAATTCCAAAGCATTTTTGTTTGTTTCTTCGTCTGTTGGCTGCCACATGGATTTAAGTTCTCCGCCCTTAAATGTGTACTGTCCGCAGTTCTCTCCAATGTTTTCGTCAGCATATTCTGTTTGAATTTCAATAGCTGGAAACATTTTAGAGAGTTTTTCCATAACAGGAAGCGGCGTATCCCAAGCTGTCTGAAAACTGATTGTTTTAGAATTTTCATTTGCTTCTGAACACGAACAGGCATTCCACTTTGTACCCCAGTTTTTACAACACCATTCGTACCAAGTCGGTACATCATATTTATACAGATTATATACCGCCTTAACGCCGATATCCCAGATTTTCTTTTCTTCTTCATCTGATATATCCGCACTGTGATTACGCAAATCGTCAAAAAAGTCCTCGTATGTGCCTTCCTTGTTTTTTAATTCTTCAGGCATATTTTCAAGGTATGACTTAACCATTTCAATACCTTTATTAGAACTTGAACCGCTTTCAATAATCAACGATTCAGGAATCGGAATAATTTTATTGAAATCAATAGAACCAAAGCCGATTTCGTCAGCCTTGATTGATTCAAGCATTTTCTTTATTTCAGCGTCATCTCCGCTGAAAGTTATATTGTTCTGTACATAGTTTGGCATAGTATTTCACCTTCCTTTACATTGTTTGTGCCATATCGGAATCTTCTGTTTCTGCCATGTCAAATTCACTTGAGTCATAAATTACATTTCGACAATAAGTGATCTGTGTAATATCTTTCGGATAAAACCTTGCATCTCTTCCAAAGAAATATTCAAAATCCTTTTCGTCTGATGACTTCATTCCCCAATTAAAATAATATCCGTTCGGGTCCCTGCACAGTTGATCGGCTTCATATTTAAAAGTAAAGTCCTTGTTGTCTTTATTTATAGTGACATTAACAGTCTTTGCGCACGATTTTTCTACTGCTTCTTTAATTGTCTTTATTCTGTATAAATCATTTTCGGGATCATCATAGATTTTCAGCAATTCGTTTTTCAAAGCGGCATTCTCATAAAACTGTGCAAGTATATCTTCCTGATTTTCTTTGATATATTCCTCTGCTTTTAATACAATGAGTGATTCCTTATCAGTAATAAACTGAATATATTCACTATCTGTTATACCGCTGATACTGCAATGACATTCAAATGATATATCCTCTGCTTCTGTATCCGACAAAAACAAGGCTCTTGCCTGATTCTTGGCTGTATATTCAATAAACTGTGCAACCTGTCTTAATTTCCATTCGTCAGATATTTCTCTTGTTGAAAGATTATTTACATTATTATCTATAACCTTTTCAACATATTCTCTGACTGCGGCAGTTAGCTTTTCGGCAAAATCCGATTTCTGACTTTTGCTTTTGAATATCGGCATTTCCTCACACATGGATTTGATATAGTAATCTGGATTATATATGCAGCCGTCCTGTTTATAATACAGACCGACATTTTTTAAATCCTTATTCAAACCGAATGATTCATCTTTTGATATTCGCTTGTAATAGATAAAGGTGAAATCATCATTTAAAGGAATTTTAAATAACTGTTCTTCGGTTGAATAATCTTTAACACTTAGCATATATTTATCGGATTCAAGCCAATTCCTTAACTGATTCTCTGTCAGTTTTGCCATTACTGTTCACCCCCATAATATATTCGCTTTAACTGCTCACCTAAAGCAGAAATGACAGGAACGCTAACCGCATTACCCGCCATTTTATATAATCGTGCATCGGACATGCCGATTGCTTTGACTTTATCAAATTGTTTGTCTGTAAATCCCTGCAGTCTGAAACATTCCCTCGGTGTTAATCGTCTGATATATCCGACAAAGAAATTACCGTTTTCATCGGTTATAATCATAGCCGTAACAGTATCTTTGTTCGGATTCTCAATTGTCCAGTGGTTATTGAACGTGTCACCGATTTCAAGCAGTTCATCCGCTGTAAATTCCTTGAGTATCACCATAACGGCAGAATGCTCGCATTTATGATTGCTGACTCCTGCATTATGCCTTGCAGTGATACACCTTGCAAGTTCCGTTACCTTTGCATTCGGATTCATATCTATGAAATAAAAGGCTTGTGTATTGTTCGTTGTTAGCGTATGTGCAAGCTCCGCGCCGACTCTGCCTCGTCTTGAATTCATAGTCAGATACGATATATCAATACTGTCATTCGGAAATGCAAACTGATAACCGTCTTTTGTATTTGATTCAACAGGCAATGGAATTAAATAAAGTCCTGTATGTCCACCGCCTCCGCCGCCTGATGCTGTAAGGGTTATTCCGACTCCATCGGCTGCGTATACTCTTTGACCTTCACTTCCCGGCACTCGTCTGACAATAGTCTTTGGATTTGTATCGGGGTAAGTGAATACTTCGCCGGCACATTTGCCTCTAAGAAATCCTGTAATATACACTCTTTTTCGGGCTTGGGGAACTCCAAAGTTTGCGCTGTTAAGCACTGTCCATGAGACATCATACCCGATTTCATCCAACGCATTGAGGATGGTCGCAAATGTCCTGCCTTTGTCATGGTTAAGCAGTCCGGGAACATTTTCAAGGAACAAAAGAGCGGGCTTTTTAACGGCAGCAATTCGGGCAATTTCGAAGAACAGCGTTCCTCTTGTATCATTAAATCCGTTTCTTCGCCCTGCGATTGAAAATGCCTGACAGGGAAAACCGCCGCAAATAAGGTCGATATCGGGTAAGTCATCGGGATTGATTTTTGTTGCATCTTCAAAATACATCTCTCCTTTCGTATTGTACATCGCTTCATACGCTCGCCGAGCATACTGGTCGATTTCACAATAGCCGATGCATTCAAATCCTCCGACAGCTTCAAGTCCTGAACGGAAACCTCCGATACCTGAAAACATATCTAAATACTTAATTGACATAGGGCATTACTGCCCTTATTTATTTCTTTTTCTGTTTCACCTCACATACTCATTGTTGGTTCTGATTCTTCAATCAGTTCGTCAGTTGTTTCTTCAACGCAGATAGCGTTGTTCTCATCTTCAATTTCTTCCTGTGTGGCTTTGCTCCAAGTCCACTCACCGCTTCCGATAGGATAAAGATGCTTGAGTTCGCCGTTGATGTTGTAATCTTTACCCTCATATTCGGATTTATCACCGTCAATCTCGCATATATCAATAAAGCAATCTCTTTCTTCAGCATAAGAAAAATGGTGATTTTCCGATTCAAAGGTTTTGCATATCTGCTCGGCAACATTTTTTGTAAAACTCGGAGTCATCCAGCCGTTCCAGACATAGCCAATATGATAGCCCTCAAAAATGCCCATACTCGCATCAATGCAGAACATTTCTTTATCAGCATTTGAGACCTTTGCAGCACTCAATCTTTCTTCTGTAAGTTCCTGTTCGGTCAGTTTTCTGAAACTATCCTCCTGAGGACAAATTCCAAGCGTTCTGCCGTTATCCCAGTTCATGTGAATAGTACCGAGATCATCAACATAATTTACCGTTCCTCTTGTACCGGGTGGAACAGCCTGCGAATCATTCATTGACAAAAGTTCAATTCTCGTTCCTTTTGGATATCGTTCTTTGTATATCTTTGCTTGTCTTTCAAGTCTTAAGAATTCGTTCATTTTTCTTTCCTTTCTATAATATTTTGATAACTTGTAGATTTAATTTCTTTCAATCATATCTATCACCACTCCTTTCGATATGTAAAAAGGACTGACATACAGATTTGTCAGTCCTGAAAGTTTTAATTACAATTTAATATCTCGATTCCGAATCTACGGATTGCAACAGCATTGCAGATAAGTTCAAACACTTTCTTCGGTATAATTTCGTCATCTGTTAAATCACACATTGAAATGTGTTCTGTACCGAGATACAAATCTTTGGCTGCACAATAGAGTGCATAGGATTCGGGGGTAGACTTTTTCAACCTGATTTTATCAAACAAGATTTCTTTCATACCGACATTCAAACAAACCTGTTTCCACAAAAAAATATCAGCGGTCATTAAATAGACTGCTGACATAAATGCGTTATTTGTTTTATACTTGCCTTCGATTGTTTTATAAAAGAGTTCTTTGTGTTTATCATTTCTGAATTTTACATCCATTGCTTTACTCTCCTTTACATAAAGATTTATTCTGCTTTTTAATTTTTTATTGCTTACATCAATAAATGCTACATGGAGTATTTCGTCAAAAGAACAAGCACCGCAATCTATTCGTTCCTGAATATACGGGCAAACTTTTTGACTGCATCCATACTTCTTTTTCCAATGCAGACAATTTACGCAGTTGCAATCTCCTTTCGTGTATTCGTATGAACTGCGATATCTTCCGCCGCCTTTCTTAGTCGGATATTTCGGCAGTTGCATAAACTTTTCAAGTCCACGAAGTTTTCCGTCTGTAAAAAACATCTTTTCTCCTTTCTGTTGTTTTTTGAAAATAAAAAAAGGATTAGCAATATCCAATATTACTAATCCTTGATTACTGAATTATTCAATTTTAAGGTTCAAATCCTTACACTTGGTAAAAATGCCCCAAATACATCTATGAAAATGAATGTTAAAATTTCGCTTCTTAATATGCAAAAAAACCCGATATAATCGGGGTTTCAAGGGCTGACATCTTTTTTGTCAGCCTGATATGGCAGAGGTATAAGGATTCGAACCTTAAATGACGGAGTCAGAGCGGTAGGCTTAACTGAAATTTATGCCGTAATTAAGCCATATCTAAACACGTAGTGTCTGCCAAATGTCTGCAATGATTTTTGTTATGAGTTTCTATATAAATCAACCGCACCCACTACAGTATTTGAACCACCCCACCTTAAATTTTTAAAACTAACAATATAAAACACAAATTTTGCTGATATTATAGCACAAACTGTTTTTTAGGAAATAGATAAAAGCAAATCACCATAATATTCTATATGGTCTAATTTTAGTACACTACAACATCTATAATCAACCTCAAAGGAGAATTGATTATGGACGATAAAAGTATCAGAAAGATATTAATTTCATATCTTCAGGCAACAAATAATGAAATCAGAATATATCAAGAAAAAAATATTGGTGGTTCGATATGTGATATAATGGCTGTTACAAACCACTTAACTGGGTATGAAATCAAAAGTGACCTTGATAATTATCAAAGACTTGATTCTCAAATAACAGCTTATAGAAAATTTTTCGATAAAAATTATATTGTTGTCAGCAGCAAGCATTTAAAATCTGCTTTTAATAAAGTGCCTGCAAGCTGGGGCATTATTTGTATAAAAGATAACAATGTTACAACTGAAAGAATTGCTCAAACAAATCAAATGGTAAGGCGAAGAAATCAACTTAGTATATTATGGAAACTTGAGCTAAAAAATATTCTGGTAAAAAATGATTTACCGATATTTGCACAAAAAGATAAAAGCTATATTGAAAATCAACTTCTAAGCAGAATTGACAGTAACACACTTGGAAAACAAATTGCATACGAGCTTTTAAAAAGGGATTATTCTGTTTTCAACGCTGAGGATTATACAATTCACTCATATTCAAATGTGCCCGAATTTGAAATTGTTGATGCGTTATCGGAAGAAGATTTAACAAGTTATACGCTTGATCAATGGATTAACCTGTACAAGAAAGCACAGGATATGAAAACCGAAAAGGAATCCATTTATAATAAAAAGCCTGTTGTAAGACCTCCGCACGAAATAACCTATAAGGATATAGAAGCAAGACCGGGCGCACCCTGGATTTCAAAAGAAATAATCAATGAATTTGTTTGGCGATTAATAAATCAAAAAAATAATATTGTTGATTATGAACCGATAACAGGCAGTTGGAATATACAGAACAAAAATTATAACGGCTCAAATGCCGTCTGTACTGTAGAATTCGGTATTGAAAAATACAATGCTTTATGGATACTTGAGGCAACACTGAATCTTCGCGAAATCAAATTATATACTGATGGAAAATATGACGAACAAAACACAATTGCCGCCATTGAAAAACAGAAGCTTTTGATTGAAGAATTTCAGCACTGGCTCTGGGATGATGAGGACAGAATATGGGAAGTTGAAGAGGCATACAACAATATGTTTGCCGCTTTTGAGAAAAAAACATATGACGGCAGCAAACTTAAATTTCCTGAAATGAATAAAAACTTTTCACTTTATGATTATCAGAAAGATGCTGTTCAAAAAATAGTTACAACAAAAAACACATTACTTGCTTTTGATGTAGGTGCCGGAAAAACTTATATTATGATTGCCGCCGCAATGAAAATGCGTGAAATGGGAATTTCACGAAAAAATATGTTTGTTGTACCAAACAACATTGTTGGACAGTGGGAGAAAATATTCAGCGACTTATATCCAAAAGCCAAACTCCTGACCATTGATCCCAAATCATACAAACCTGAACTGCGCACAAAAACACTTACCCAAATTCGTGACGGAGATTATGACGGAATAATCATTGCATACAGTTGTTTTGAAATGATACCGCTTTCAGAAAACTATGTTCTTAAGCAAATGTCTAACAAATTAGCCGAAATAAATCAAGCTGTTTATCAGGTCTACGGATTCAGTAATACTCAGTTAACGAAAGAACGAGACCGCATCAAAAGCCTTACCTACCAATTCATCGAAAGTATGGATGCTGAGACAAGCGCCATAACCTTTGACCAGCTTGAAATCAACACCTTATTTTTAGATGAAGCACATAATTACAAAAATGTTCCGCTTCATACTAAATTAAGAAACCTTAACGGAATAAATACAAAAGGTTCCAAAAAATGCCTTGATATGCAAAAGAAAATTCAATGTGTTCAAGAACAGAATGATGGCAGAGGTGCTGTTCTCGCAACAGGAACACCCCTTTGCAATTCCATATCAGATGCCTACGCAATGCAGATGTATCTTCAGCCTGAGGAAATGAAAGAAAGACACCTTGATGTTTTTGATAACTGGGTTAAAACCTTTGCATCACCTGAACAGCTTTGTGAAATTGATGTTGACACTTCCAAATTCAGATTTATAAGAAGATTTGCAAAATTCTTTAATCTTCCTGAATTATCAAGAATGTTTTCAGATGTTGCAATATTCCATGCGGTTAATGAAGATGGTTTGCCGGATAGGAATGGTTATACAGATATTGTTGTAAAAAAGAATAAGCCGTTATCTGATTATATGCAGTTGCTCTGTAAAAGAACAGAACTTATCAGAAACAAGGTTGTTGACAAAGCATTTGATAATATGCTTAAAGTGAGCACAGACGGACGAAAGGCTGCCCTTGATTTAAACCTGGTTGGTGAAACACAGCAATACAACAGCAAATCCAAATTATACCATTGTGTAAATAATGTGATTGATATATACAACAAAAACGATGGCTGTTCTCAACTCATATTCTGTGATTATTCAACTCCGAAAAATGAAAAATTCAATGTTTATTACAAGCTTAAAGAAATGCTTTTGGATAAAGGAATACCTGATAATGAGATTGCTTTTATTCACAGCTATCAGACAGAAGCAAGAAAACTCAGACTTTTCGAGGAAGTAAACGAAGGGAAAATCAGAGTTCTTATCGGTTCAACAATCAAACTTGGAATCGGTGCAAATGTGCAGACAAAGCTTAAAGCAATTCATCATCTTGATGTACCTTGGCGCCCTGCTGATATGGTTCAGCGTGAAGGCAGAATTTTAAGAAAGGGCAATGAAAACAAAGAAGTTTATATTTATCGCTATATTGCTGAGGGAAGTTTTGATTCTTACAGCTGGCAGATACTCGAAACAAAACAGAGATTTATTTCTCAGTTTTTAAGCGGAAGTACATATCAGCGAACTGCAACAGATTTAGAAGAAAATGTATTAACCTATGCACACGTTAAAGCAATTGCCCTTGCACAGCCGCTAATGAAACTGAAAGCCGAAAAAGAAAATGAACTTCGTAATTTACAAATTATGCTTTCAAAAGAGAATGAGGCAGAAGCTAATCTGCAACAGGAATTAGCAGAATTGAAAGAAAAAATTGAAAAGCACACAAAAAGATTAAGCTTTACAACTGCTAATAACCTGCTGCTTTCAAAATACGATGAAGAGAATTTTAACATTGAACTGAAACTTTACAAAAATCTTTTCAGCAAAGAATTTGTTTTTTCGAATTTCGAAGATACGGAAATTGTTTTATTTGATTTTGTAATAAAACGACCTATTAAACAAGATGAGAAAAAGCCTTATCTCATAGCATCAAGGCTTGGTGTTGATTACATGATTCCTGTCGGCACCAGCGAAAGCGGTAACATAACAAGGCTTAAAAATTTCTTTAAAAACTTTAGCAAGCAATTAAAAAAAGAGCAGGAAACGCTTGATAAAATGATCGCCAGAAAAGATGAAATTGAAAATCATAAATGTAATTCTGATTATGTTCGTGCAATTCAAAAGTGCAAAGTAGAAATTGAAGAAATTGATAACCAGATAGGGCTGACTGATGAAGAATATTATGGGTAAATAAATGTTTTATTGTTTTAATATATTATTAAGGTTTTAATAAAAACTGTGTTATAATGTTTGTAAAGTGCAAGAAATTGTGCTTAATAAAACAATAAGGAGAATTTAAAAATGTATTCTAATCACCCATACAAACCATACATTCCACAAAACGCAACCAAACTAATTATCGGAACTATACCACCATATAGATTTTGCATTAAACCACAAAAGTTATTTGATAATGATGTAAATTTCTATTATGGTTCTAAAGACAATTATTTTTGGGACTTGCTTTCAGAAGTTACTGGCACACAACTTGAACGCAAAAATTCGGAAGAAGCAATAAATCAACGTAAGACCTTATTGACAAAACTTAATATAGGTATTACGGACGTTATTGAAAAATGCATACACAAGAACGAAAAATCAGACGATGCATCACTGGAACAAATAATACATAAACCTATCAAAGAATTACTTTTGCAAAATCCTAAAATCGACACACTTATTTATACAAGCGCATTTGTCATCAAACAGATAAATCAAATAGCGGATAAATCCTATCACAGCTGGGAAATCCCTCGCAAAGTTGGTATTGTAATAATGAATGAAAAAAAATACAATGTAATTGTTTTATATTCTCCCTCACCTACAGCATTACGCAGTATTAATACCGAAACGCGTTTGACCCAGTATAAAAATATCTTTGGCGGGCAAGAATGATTTACTTTTCCTCTTTATTAAAAACAAACGATACATACAAATCATCAGCAGACAGATTGTTCGCCGCACTTAATTCTCAAGGCATATCATATCAATTGCTTGATAACACCCGTGATATATGGCTTCGTGATTTTATGCCGGTGAAAACGAAATCCGGGAAATATATATCGTTTCGATATGAACCGAGTTATCTTGATGATTATCCGGATTTAAAAACAGATTTTCACAACGAAATTGCTCCGTTGCTTTCACTTGATAACCTTGTTTATTCCGACATTAATCTGGACGGTGGAAATATTGTCTTTTCCCCATCACGAGAAACGTCTGTCATCAGTGACAGGATTTTTATGGAGAATTGGAACTATTCTTCTGCTGAATTAGTGCAGGAATTAGAACAACTGCTTGAAGCAAAAGTGATTATCATTCCATCTCTTCGTTCCGATATGACGGGACATGCCGACGGAATGATACGATTTGTAGATGAGAATACTGCTGTTGGAAATTCGTCTCGTTCGTTGTTCGGATTAGAAGCACACATCAAAACGACCTTGCGCAATCACGGAATTGAAGTTTACGATTTTCCGTATTTTGATTCAAAGGGTGACAGTGCCGTAGGCTGTTATCTCAACTTTTTGGAAACGGAGCAAACTATATTTTTGCCGGTATTCGACGTTGATACGGATAGAGAAGCTATAGATCTGGCAAAAAACATTTTTAATAAAACAGTTATCCCGGTTAATATCAATGAAATCGCCAAGGACGGCGGTGTGCTCAACTGCATCAGCTGGGAAATTTAAAAGTAAATAATTTTACAATAATAAGTTATGGGCGATAAATATCCCATAACTTATTGTATTATTATACCAAAAGGTGTAGAATAAGTTTGAGGTGGGAAATATGGCTAACAAAAAGCAGATTATAATCAATATTCTTGACATACTCAAAAGATACACAGACGAGGATCACAGACTTTCACAAAAGGAAATTGCTGAAATTCTGAAGAATGAATACAATATGACGATTGACAGAAAGTCGGTTAAACGCAATCTGTCAAATCTTCTTGAATTCGGTTATCCGATTGAATACAGCGAGTCTGTTCGTATGATGCCTAACCCTAAAACGGGTGAGCTTGAAGAAAGCTATATGCTTTCCGATTTCTATCTTGAGCGTGAATTTTCAGATGCTGAACTCCGATTGCTGATTGACAGTCTGCTGTTCTCCAAGCATATCCCCTACAATCAATGCAAGGATTTAATCAAAAAGTTGGAGGGTTTGTCTAACAAATACTTTGAGTCTAAGGTTAAGCACATCTGCACCCTGCCGAGCAACAGACCTGCCAACAAACAGTTATTTTATACTATTGACATTCTTGACGAGGCTATCAGCAAGGAAAAACAGGTTAAATTCCACTACGCTGAATACGACACGGATAAAAAGCTCCACAATCGCATAGATAATAACGGCAAGCCGAGAGAATACATTATCAATCCCTACCAGATTGTTGCCACAAACGGCAGATATTATCTTGTCTGCAACTATGATAAATATGATGATTTATCAAATTATCGTGTGGACAGGATAACGGACATTGAACTGCTTGACACACCTGCCAAGCCAAAGCGTTCAGTAAAGGGTGTCGAAAACGGTTTTGACCTTTCAAAGCATATGAAAGAGCATATTTATATGTTCGCAGGTAAAAGCATAAGGGCGCAGTTTATTGCTGAAAAATATATCATCAATGATATTATTGATTACTTCGGTAGTGATGCCGTTTTCAGCGATGAAACAGAGGACAAGGTTACAGTTACAGTCACCGTCAACGAGCAGGATATGCACTACTGGGCTCTTTTGTATGTTCTGCAAATCGAAGTAATCTCACCCCAAAGCCTTGTTGATGCTATTAAAAATGATATACAAAAAGCAGCAGAGCGGTATAAGTAAAGGAGAAGTTATGATAAATCATTCTTTCTATAATCAATTACTCACTAAAGATTTGTATAAAAGTGAAAACAAATGTCCTTATTATAATGAATGCAGCAGCAGTATATCTGGCAGAAACAAATCGAGATTTTATAGGACAAGAATAGGTTCCAACTATGATAATGAACCGATAAAAATCTTAGTAGTAGGTCAAGAAGATGTTGGCGAGGCAAAAGAATATATTTGCTGTGAACCTTGTACAATGGAAGAAGCAGGATATAATCCGCACTATTTAAGAACTTTTTATTCAGTCGCACATATTTTATTAAATGAAGATGAGCTTCCTGAAGACTATAGCAAACAAAATATGTGTTATCCTCAATTTGAAGAATTACGACATTCTTTCGCTTTAACGAATTATTATAAATGTGTTTTTTCAGATAATGCGAATAACTCAAATATTAACCATTCTAAAATCATGGAAAGAAATTGCTCTGAAAACTTAATAAAAGAAATTGAGATTTTGAACCCTGATATATTAATTATGCAAGGTAAAAACCATAAAACATTTTGGAACAATATTAACTATGAGGAAGTTCCAAATACACTAAAAACAATTTTAATAAATAATAAAAACTATGAAATTGGATTATATAAAACTACTATCAACGGCAAAACAACTTACATTGTTGATAGTTATCATCCAACTTCACATGGCATCTGGGAAAATGAAGATATGTTAAAACATTTAATTACGTTATTAAAAACGGCTAAGGAGTTATGTAATAATTCCGTTATGTGATTATGCTTACTGCATTTTCAATAAATGGAGGCAACTATGACATTAAGTAAATCACAATACATACGAGCAATACAATGCCCGAAGATGCTTTGGATGGACAGGTTTATGCCGGACAAGGCGGCTGACACAAATCTTGATGCAATATTTGAAACAGGCAACGAGGTTGGCGACCTTGCCCGTTCTTATTTCGGCATCTATACACTTGTTGATTTCAGTTTTGATAAGGAGCAGATGATTGCATATACCGAAAAGTTAATAGAAAGCGGTGCAAAGAACATTGCAGAGGCAAGCTTTATGTTTGATGATCTTTTCTGCAGCGTTGATATTCTGCATAAAAATCCATATGGCTGGGATATTATTGAGGTCAAAAGCTCAACGCATATTACGGATGTTTACATAAACGATATGGCTTTTCAGTATTATGTTCTCAGCAATGCAGGACTTAACATTACAGGCATTTACAATATGCACCTGAACAGCAATTATGTCCGCTATGGCAATCTTGAACTTGCAAAACTTTTTAAGATTGAGGACTGCACTGAAATTGTTTTATCAAGACAGGCGCAGGTAAAATGCAATATTGACAGCATAAGAAAATATATGGCTGTAGCTGATGATTTTGAGCCTGAATGTGATGTCAGTATTCGATGCGACAACCCATATGAATGCGTATACAAATCCTACTGCGGCAGGCACTTGCCTGAACAATCCGTGTTTAGCATTCACGGTTTGAGCAAAAAGAAAAAGTATGAATTCTATCACAATGATATTGTGAGTTTTGAGGATATCATCAACCGCAAACCAAAGTTAAGCAAAAAACAGATGCAACAGGTTGAAACTGCGTATTATCACACTGCGCCAACAATTAATAGAAAGAAAATCAAAGAGTGCATTGACGAATTTACCTATCCTCTATACTTCCTTGATTTTGAAACCTATCAGCAGGCTGTGCCAAAATATGACGGCATTTATCCGTATACGCAGGTGCCGTTTCAATATTCGCTCCATGCATTGCAAAACAAAAACGCAGAATTGGAGCATTATGAATTTTTAGGCAAAGAAGGAACAGATCCACGCCGAGAATTGGCAGAACAGCTTTGCAGCGATATTCCGCTTGATGTCTGCACCCTTGCATACAATATGAAATTTGAAAAAATGGTTATTAAAAACCTTGCCGAAACCTACCCTGATTTAGCAGAACACCTGATGAATATTCACGATAATATCAAAGATTTAATGGTGCCATTTCAAAAGCAGTATTATTACAGTGAGGCGCTTGAGGGCTCATATTCAATCAAGTATGTTCTGCCTGCAATGTGCCCGGATGATCCTGAGCTTGACTATCATGCACTTGACGGAATACACAACGGCGGTGAAGCAATGACAGCCTTTGCAGATTTACCGAATCATACACCTGAAGAGATTGCAGTTATCCGCAAAAATCTTCTTGCCTATTGCCGCCTCGACACCCTTGCGATGGTCAAGATTCTTGAGAAGTTGTATGAGATGCGTTAGAATGTTTATATTTTAAAAAGGAGAAATATATGAACAGACCAAATATTTTTAATTATGCTAAAAAAGAATTATCGCAAGATGCAATCATGGCTTGGTTTTTTGCTTGTTTACATAGTAATCAAAAAGAATATAAACAAATAGGAGTAAAGTTTATTAACTATATTTTTGGTTCTGATTATACAGAAAATGATATTGATATTGAAGAAAAAAGTCCAGAAGTTCAATACCATAAAATGGATATATATTCAGTTGTAAAAACAGGTGAATTACTACATCCGATTATTGTAGAAGATAAAACTGATACTTTTTTACATAGTAATCAATTTAAGAATTACTGCGAAAAAGTTGCTAAATGGACAACTGAGAATAAATATTTAAAAAATTTAAGAAATGAGTTTAAAAATGAAAACTTAAATTGGGGGGATTTACTTTATGTTTATTTCAAATCTGGATTCTCTCCTAAATTCGAAAAAAAAGAATTTTTAGCAGAGCAAAAAAAAGCCGAGGAAACTGTAATAAATTGTAATAGTAAAATAAAGTTAAAAGTCCGAGAGATATACATTGGTGATATGATATCTTTTATTGAATCATTACAGTGTAATGATAATTTACTTTTAGAATATTTGGAGTTTTTAAAGAAAAGAAATTCATTATTCATTGAAGCTTATAATAACGCATTACTTAAGTCTAATAATGATAAGTATAAAGAATATTTCTCTAATACAGCGGGTTGTTCAAGACTTTTTGAAAATGCTTTTGGGGAAAATGTATATTTTAGAAATGAACTTTATCAAGGATGGTCATCACGAGATCTTTTTGTAATGAGTTCAAAAATCAACAATGACAGCAAAAATGACATTTTTTATTGTTTCAGATTTGAAAGTTGTTCATACAACAAAAAGTTTTACGCTTATGCTTTTCAATTACAACAGTATAGATATGAAAAAAGCACTATAGGAGACAAAGAGCTTTTATTTAACGAAAAAATTTCACAAGCAAAAGAGATTCAAAAGTTAAGTGAAGAAATTATAAGCGAAATGAATTCTCCTGTTGAGGTAAGCTATGTGAATCTTGATTCTACTAGAGGAAAAGACGGGAAAATGCTATTTAAAGTATTTATATGTGAGAATAATACTCCTGATTTGGTATGTGATTTTGTAAATAAATTCACATTGGCAATTTGCCAGAGAATAGAAGCTAAAGAAATACTATTTAAATAATTAGGAACTAAAAATATGACCTATGTAATATCAGACCTGCACGGTTATCCGCTTGAAAAATTTAAGAAACTGCTTGAAAAGGCTAAGTTTTCAGACGATGATTTTTTATACATATTAGGTGATGTGATTGACAGAAACGGTGACGGCGGAGTTGAAATGCTCTGCTGGCTTTTGGAGCAACCTAACGTTCAACTCATTCTCGGAGACCGCAAAAAATTTTGTGTAAAATAGAATAGAAAAAATCCTTTCAGGCGATAATTGAAATAGAAAAATAAAGCT
>ERZ808028.339-NODE-339-length-42985-cov-9.058614_pt1 | contig 42985 bp, 43 predicted proteins | sample MGYA00380184_ERZ808028 | MGnify/ENA primary metagenome ERZ808028 (study PRJEB31490, sample SAMN06133397) | mouse gut metagenome | isolation source: J8_1 | host: mice | place: China: Chengdu | collected 2015-05 ...
AAGCTGGGCGTCCACCTGCTGGGGGCCTTCTACCCCGCCGGGGACGAGCAGGTGATTGTCTACGAGGTCACCGGCCGCATCGTCCCCGAGGGGGGCATCCCCCTGGCCGTGGGAGTGGTGGTCACCAACGTGGAGACCGCCCTCAACGTGCTGGACGCCTCCCAGGGCAAGCCGGTGGTGGAGAAGTACGTCACCCTCACCGGGGCGGTGCGCACGCCCAAGACCGTGAAGGTGCCCCTGGGCATCACCGTGGCCCAGGCCCTGGCCCTGGCGGGGGGGCCCACGGTTCCCGACTATAAAGTGGTCAACGGCGGCCCCATGATGGGCAAACTCGTGGGCGTGGACAGCGCCGTTACCAAAACCACCAAGGGCCTCATCGTGGTGCCCTCCGGGCACCCCCTGCTGGCCAGCCTGGAGCGGCCCCTGGGGAACTCCACCCGCCGGGCGGCCACCGCCTGCATGCAGTGCTCCCTGTGCTCCGAGGTGTGCCCCCGGGGCATGCTGGGCCACCGCCTCCAGCCCCACAAGCTCATGCGGGTGGCGGCCTACGGCTCCCTGTGCGACCCGGAGCAGACCCCCATGAACGCCTATCTGTGCGTGGGCTGCCGCCTGTGCGAGTACGCCTGCGTCATGGGCCTCCAGCCCTGGAAGCTCAACGCCAGCATGAAGAACATTCTGGCGGGCCAGGGTATCCGCAGCAGCTTGAACAACAAGCCGGAGCATGCCGCGCCTTACCGGGACTTCAAGCGCTACCCCGTACACAAGCTGATCCACCAGCTGGGCCTGGCCGCCTACGACGTGGCCGCGCCTCTGGACGAGACCGTCCCCGCCTATGACAAGGTGACGCTGCCCCTGCGGCAGGGGGCGGGCGTCCCCTCCCAGCCAGTGGTGGAGGTGGGCGGCCAGGTGGAGAAGGGGCAGCTCATCGCCTGCGTCCCGGAGGGAAAGCTGGGCTCCAGCCTCCACGCCAGCATCGCGGGGACCGTGACAGCCATTGACGGCGACAGCATCGTCATTCAGGCTTGACGACTTTGTAAGAAAAGAGGACGCTTATGGGAAAGTCGATTGGATTGATCGAGCTGAAAAGCATCCCCGCCGGGGTGCAGACCGCCGATGAGATGCTGAAGGCCGCCAATGTGGAGCTACTGGTGGCCACCGCCATCTGCCCGGGCAAGTACATCATTCTCATCAGCGGGCAGGTGGGGGCCGTGAAGAGCGCTATGGAGACCGGCCGCCAGACGGCGGGGACCTACCTCATCTGCCACCACACCATCAACAATGTGCACAGCTCCCTCCCCGGCGCGCTGATGGGCACCGCCGAGGCGGAGAAAATCACCTCCCTGGGGATGGTGGAGACCATGTCCGCCCTCACCATTGTGCGGGCGGCGGACATTGCCGCCAAGGCGTCCAACGTCACCCTGCTGGAGGTGCGGGTGGCCCGGGGACTGGGCGGCAAGGGGTATCTCACCCTCACCGGCGAGGTGTCGGCGGTGAAGTCCGCCATCAGCAGCTGCCTGAACCAGCTGGCGGACACCGGGGACATCACCAGCACCTGCGTGATCCCCTCCCCCCACAAGGGGCTGCTGGAAAAGCTGAATTGACATGATGACCAGCCCGGCCGGACAGCTGCCGGCCGGGCCGGCACTGCGAAACAAAGAGGGAAGGAGTGTGGCCGGCCATGGATCGGGAACCACTTGACAGCCTGCTGAGATTCGGCGCCACAACAGAGGGAAAAATCCGCCTCATTCAGGAGACGGTCCCCGGCAAGCAGGTGACCTTGGCCCACATCATCGCCAGCCCGGACGAGATCATCTACAAAAAGCTGGGGCTGGACCCGGAGGTGGACTACAAGCAGTCCGCCATCGGCATCTGCTGCCTGTGCCCGTCGGAAACCGCGGTGATCGCGGGGGACGTGGCCCTCAAAACCTCCAGTGTGGAGATGGGCTTCATCGACCGCTTCAGCGGCACGCTGATCTTCACCGGGCGCATCTCCAACGTGCAGTCCGCCATGCAGGGCATCACCAATTTCCTGCAGCACAGGCTGGGCTTCACCGTGTGTGAGATCACCAAAACATGAGGAAAATCATGTTCGTAGGCCGCAGCGAGTGCGGCAAAACCACCCTCACCCAGGCCCTGCGGGGAGGCACCATTCACTATCACAAGACCCAGTATGTCAACCACCACAGCGTGGTCATCGACACGCCGGGGGAGTACGCCCAGACGGCCAATCTGGGCCGGGCGCTGGCGCTGTACTCCTATGAGGCGGACGTGGTAGGGCTGCTGCTGAGCACCATCGAGCCCTATTCCCTCTACCCGCCCTGTGTGGCGGCCTGCGCAAACCGGCCCGTCATCGGCATCGTCACCCAGATTGACCAGGAGAACGGGGACATTGAGCGGGCCCACCACTGGCTGGAGATGGCCGGGGCCAACCCCATCTTCCACGTCAGCTCCTACACCGGGGAGGGGATCTGGCAGATCCTCAACTACCTGAAGGAGCCGGGGGATGCGCTCCCCTGGGAGACGGAGGAGGAGGCCAACCAGCGGCGGACGGTGCTGTCCGACAAAAATCAGGACTTTTGAACATCAGCCAGCCGGCGGTCATCCGCCGGCTGGTTTTTTGCGTCCGCCGAAGGGTGTACTTTTTTGTGGTGAGAGAGGGAAAGCAAATATTTACGATTGACAGGGGGACAGGCTTTGTCTATCATCAAACCAGCGGGGTGGGAAGCCTCCGCTGACGGAAGGAGAGCGAAATGGATATAAGCAAAAAGAAGATAGTCCTGTCGGCGGTGGCTTTGGCGGCGCTGATAGCGGTGTTGGCCGCCGTGTGGTGGTTCAACCGCCCCGAGACCAGCATAGGCGAAAAAAACGTTACCGTAGAAGTGGTCCACAAGGACGAGAGGAAAAGGACATTTACCTGTTCCACCGATGAAGAATATTTGGATAAGCTTCTGGTGAGCGAGGGCATTGTGGAGGACAACCAAGCGGAATTTGGATTGTACATCCTGGTGGTGGACGGCGAACGGGCCGATTATAATGAGGACGGAGCCTATTGGGCGGTGTTCCAGAACGACGAGGCTACGGTTACCGGGGCCAGCGAGACCCCCATCCATGACGGAGATGTCATCTCCCTGGTATATACTCTTGCATAACGATAAGAAGCGAACGCTGAAGCCGGCATTGTCCGAGGTGGCGCTGTTTGGTATCCTGGGCGGGCTGACCTTTGCGGCAAAAATGGTGATGGCGGCAATTGCCAATATTGAGCCGGTGTCTCTGATGGTGATGTTGTTCTCCGTTACCTTTGGGCGTAAGGCGGCGTATCCCATCTATGTCTATGTGCTGTTGGAATTCGCGACCTTCGGCATTCAGCTCTGGTCCATCAATTATCTGTACACCTGGGCGATTCTGGCCTTGGCGGCGTGGCTGCTGCGGGGAATGACCAGCCCCGTTGGCTGGGCCATGCTGTCTGCCGTCTTTGGGCTGCTGTTTGGGACGCTGTGTACCCCGGTCTACATTCTGTCGGGCGGCTGGGCCTACGGACTAAGCTGGTGGGTCAGCGGCATCCCCTTTGACATTGCCCACTGCGTGGGTAATTTTGTCATGGCCCTGCTGCTCTTTGCACCGCTGCGTAAGGCGCTGGAGCGGCTGTATGGTGGAATGCGCAAGGGACTGTCAGCAGAACGGAATTGAAAACAACCGGCCGCCATCACAGGCGGCCGGTTGTTTTTGTACCGTTTATCGAATGGAAATAATGTCCCGGTCCAGCTTCAGCCGCAGAACCCGCAGAACACTTTCGTTCAGCCGTTCCTGGGTGATTGTCCCGGACTCCACCGCCTGAATCAGGGCGTTGACGGCCTCATCCAGATTTTGAGGGGAGAGCAGCAGATCCACCCCGGCTTGAACGGCTTTGACGGCAATATCACCGCTGCCATAATGGTCGGTCATAGCCTGCATTTTCAAGCTGTCGGTGATAACCACACCCTCAAAGCCCAGCTCCTCCCGCAGCAGTTCCGTAACGATTTCATAGGAGAACAGGGCGGGTTGGTCATCCACATCGGCAATGATGAGATGGCCCATCATCACCGCATCCGCCCCGGCTTCTATGCCTGCCCGGAAGGGGAGAAGCTCTGCCCCGCGCAGCTGGTCCAGGGTCTTGTACACATAAACGGAGCCGTAATGGCTGTCGGCGGAGGTGTCGCCATGGCCGGGGAAGTGCTTGAGGGTACAGGCCACCCCGCCCTCATGGAAGCCGCCCACGGCGGCGGAAACTAATGCGGCGGCATGCTCAAAATCGTCGCTGTAGGCGCGGTCGCCAATTACGGTGTTGCTGGGATTGGACCACACGTCGGCCACGGGAGCCAGGTCCATGTTAAAGCCGCAGGAGCGCAGGTCCGCGGCAATGGTCCGGGCGTTTTCCGCCGCCTTATCCGTACCCTGGTCCCTGTAGGTCAGCATTGGGCCGATGTAGGTGGTGCCGATGGTATTCATCAGGCGGTTGACCCGTCCGCCCTCTTCGTCACAGGTGAGGATGAGGGGGATTTTTGAATAGCTCTGCGCATCGGCCAGCATAGTGCGGGTCTGTTCTATGGAGATCAGATTGCTGGCATCATACAGCAGTCCGGCGACGGGATAGCGCTCCAAGGCCAGCCGGGTGGTTTCCCCCGCGGCCGTCACCTTCGGTACGCCTGTTAAAGAGGAGGGTTGGACCACGAAAAGTTGGCATACCTTTTCCCGCAAGGTCATTTGGGCCAACAATTCCGCCGCTGGGTCAGCAACCGGGGCGGAGGCGGAGGGGGCTGCGCTGGGCTCCGGACCGAGGGATGGAGAGAACTGAGGGTGGGCGGAAAAGTTGGGCTGAGAGGGGGTGGGCGGCGGCTGATTAAAAGACAAAAATACAAATATCAGCGCGGCAATCAAAAGAACAGCCAGCCCCGCAAAGACAAGTAGAGGCCAACGGGGCCGATGAGGGCGGCTTCGTTTTCCTGTGTACACAGTTGGTACCTCCATAAGCGTCTGACTTGAAGAGCTGCCCGAGATTTGACCGGGTGGCTACAGCAATGCCATTCTACACCATTTTATACGCCGCCGCAAGTGGTTCAGAAATGCCGATTCAGCTGGTCCCATCCACATACCGGACGTGCCGAAAGAAATAGGGTTGAAACAGGGGAGAACAACGGCTTCCCCGCACCATTATCCCTTACCACACATAGATTGAAGTGAAACGCAAGGCAGAGCCGCGGAAAAGTGAGGGCGCTGTCGTAATATTGGAGGAGGCTTTTGAATGCCCAACATACAATATTTCCTGGGCGGGAATACGCCCACAGGTTTCTATTCCCTATACCATCAGCTATCCGATCCGGTACATATGCGGGCGCTGTACATCATCAAGGGCGGGCCGGGGAGCGGCAAGTCCACCCTTATGCGCAGAGTGGAACGGCACATTCAGGTAGCGGGATTGGAGACTGAGCAGGTGCTTTGTTCCGGAGACCCCGACTCCCTGGATGGGTTGTTGCTGCCGGAGCTGGGGGTGGCGCTGGTGGATGGTACGGCGCCCCACGTGGTGGAGCCCCAATGTCCCGGCGCAGTGGAGCAGTACGTTGATTTAAGCCAATACTATGACCGTACGGGTTTGCAGTCCTTAAAAAAGGAACTTTTAGCCACTGCAGCGGAATACCAAGGCCATTACAAACGGGCGTATCGCTGCCTGGGTGCGGCCGGAGAGCTGCGCCGAAATATGACCGAGCTGCTGGATAGTGCGCAGGTTCAGCAACGCATAGGAAAGCGGGCCGCCGGTATTATCTCTCGGGAATTGAAACGGCCTCTCCAGAAAACGGGGAATACGCGGCAGCGTTTTCTCTCCGCCATTACCTGCAAAGGCGCTTTTACCCTATGGGATACGGTATCCGCTCAGGCAGAACGAATATATGAACTGGTGGATAACTATGGATTGGCGCACCATCTGTTAAACCCCATGCTTACCGCCGCGTTGGCTATGGGCCACGATGTGGTGGCCTGTCCAGACCCCATGGCTTCCGACCGGCTGGCGCATCTTGTTTTCCCCGATTTGTCTTTGGCGTTTGTTACCTCTAGCCAGGAAGACCCCTGGCCAGGCCGAACCCATCGCCGGCTGCGGCTGGACGCCATGGCGGAGGCCGACACCTATCGGCTCAACCGTCCCCGGCTGCGTTTTACACGGAGGGTGGCCGCCGCATTGGTGGACGAGGGGATTTCCGGGCTCAGCCAAGCAAAAGAAGCGCATGACCGACTGGAGCAGCTTTACAATCCTTACGTGAACTTCGACGGTGTGTCTGAGGCCGCAGACCGGCTGGCGGGCCAGATACTGGCGCTGAGTGATGAATAAAAGGACGGGGAGACTTGCGTCTCCCCGTCCTTTTCCTATCAAGAACCGTCGGACAGTTTACAGCCATGGAGCAGGACTGACTTCAGAACAGTGCGGAGGCGGCAGGTCAGTACAGCTGACGGGCGGTTTACAGCCAATCGGACACTACATCACTGAGAGCTGCCGGTGTTACCCCATGACGCACCAGCAGGCTGCTGAGCTCATCAATGCGGGCAGCGCTGCATGTCACGTTGGGCACGCAGGCTTCCTCGCCGCCTTGCTCAGACACTTTGACGCCGTAACTCTCACAGGCGTAGGTGCCTACATCCATCTCTCCAATGAGAATGGAGTAGTCAAAGCGGCGGACCGCACCGGCTTGGTCGGCCAGTTCTACAGTTTCCAGAAACATCTCCCGCATGGATCAATTCACCTCCCTTTCTCGTATCTAATTCTATTATCCATATAGTAATCACTTGTTGCAAGGAGAAGCGTTCGACAGAAAACGCCAAAATTTTACATGGATACAAGATATGGAAAGGGAACGGCATTCAAAAATACCAGCCATGGGTGACCCACATATTTCCATGGGAAAATTGTGCAAAAATGCACAAAAAGTCCGGGACAAAACACCAGTTCGTCCCGGACTCTTTAGTGGAATAAATTCCCTGGATGCTATTTCCAGTCCACACTAGCCCTTGTGGTTACTGGAAAATGTTACTACAAGTTGTAATCGTTACAGCTCGTCCACCGCAGTCTTGGTGCGGTCGGCGTTGTAGACATAGAAGCCCTTGCCGGACTTGACGCCCAGATTGCCGCCGCGGACCATCTTGCGGATCAGCGGGCAGGCGCGGTACTTGCCGTCGCCGGTCTCATTGTACAGCACGTCCATAATGGCCAGGCAGATGTCCAGGCCGATGAAGTCGCCCAGCTCCAGGGGACCCATGGGATGGTTGGCGCCCAGCTTCATGGCGGCGTCAATACCGGCGATATTGGACACGCCCTCCATCTTGATGAAAGCGGCCTCGTTAATCATGGGGATCAGGATGCGGTTGACCACGAAACCGGCAGCCTCGTTGACCTGCACGGGGGTCTTGCCCAGTTCCTTGGAGATCTCGGTGATCTTGTCCACGGTTTCGGCGGGGGTGTTGGCGCCGGCAATGACCTCGATGAGCTTCATCCGGTCGGCGGGGTTGAAGAAGTGCATGCCGATCAGGGGGCGGCTCAGGCCCTTGCCAATCTCGGTGATGGACAGGGAGGAGGTGTTGGAGGCGAAAATGCAGCCTTCCTTGCAAATCTTATCCAGCTCGCCAAAAGTAGTCTGCTTGACCTTCATGTCCTCAAAAGCGGCCTCCACGATCAGGTCGCAGTCGGCGCACAAATCTTCCTTCAGGCCCGCAGTGATGGCGGCGACGATGCCGTCGGCCTTAGCCTGGTCCATCTTGCCCTTTTCCACCAGCTTGGCGTAACCCTTCTGGATTTTGGCCTTGCCGCCGTCGGCCCACTCCTGCTTGATGTCGCACAGGGCGACGGTCCAGCCGCTCTGGGCGAATGCCTTGGCGATACCCTGACCCATAGTACCGGCGCCGATAATACCAACTTTACTCATGATGACATACCCCTTTTCAGTTTTGATTTGATGTATGGACTCGTCCGGAGGGACGATGCGCGAGAACTGCCGGAGGATCATGTTCCACACCTGACCGTCCGGGTTTGCAAGGATACTCATAGTGACCTGTTGTCACGCTCGGGCTGGACGCGCTGTTCGGTTCGCCTTCCCGACCACTCGGACTACACCCTGCGGCTTGCGCCGCCCGGGCTTCCGTCCCCGCCTCGGTCCATGCGAACCGGCGCGTCTGCCCTCACGCTTAGTTGTTCGTAAACACAGCCTTGGGCTTGGGCTTCTCCCGGGACAGGAAGCAGGCCATGCCCTCCACCTGGTCGTGGGTCTCGAAGCAGCCGCCGAAAATCTTCTCCTCGATCTCCACGCCCTTGTCGATGGACACCTGCATCCCCTCGTTGACGGCCTTCTTGCAGCCGCGGACCGCGATGGGGGCGTTCTTGGCGATGCCGTTGGCCATCTTCAGGGCGGCCTCCATCAGGTCGGCCTGGGGGTGCACAGCATTGACCAGGCCGATGCGCAGGGCCTCGTTGGCGTCGATATTCCGGGCGGTGTACAGCAGCTGCTTGGCCATGCCCATGCCTACCAGACGGGGAAGGCGCTGAGTGCCGCCGAAGCCGGGGGTGATGCCCAGGCCCACTTCGGGCTGGCCGAACATGGCATTGTCGGAGCAGATGCGGATGTCGCAGGACATGGCCAGCTCACAGCCGCCGCCCAGGGCAAAGCCGTTCACCGCGGCGATGACGGGCAGGGGGAAGCTCTCGACCATCAGGAAGATGTCATTGCCCAGCTTGCCGAAGGCCTCGCCCTCAGCCTTGGTCATGGTGGACATGGAGCCGATGTCGGCCCCGGCCACAAAGCTCTTGTCACCCGCGCCGGTGAGGACCACACAGCGCACGGCGTTCTGGTCGATGCCCTCGAAAGCCGCCTTTAAATCGGCCAGCACCTCAGGATTCAGGGCGTTGAGGGCTTTGGGGCGGTCAATGGTGAGGACTGCCACAGCGCCCTGCAGATCAACATTCACAAATGACATCAGTTTTCCTCCTTAATAATGTGTAGAAATGTGGAAAACAGGGCTTTTCCGAAATCTGCTGCCTGGGTTCGCCATTTTTTTAACAAACTGTGGGCAAAGGCATGCGGCAATGTAGCCGGGTGCGTGGAGCCGGTCATGCCGCGTGGGAAGCAGAAAAAAGGCCCTATATTCTTAATAAATAGTATAGCGCCTTTTTCCTGCCATTGCAAGGGTTTCTTTTGGAGTGGCCCAACCAATTTGTGAGGCAGTATCAATTGTTCCGGCCCGGCTCACTCTTTTGCGGACCTGCCCATGTCCAGTGCCTGAAATACGTTTCGGGAATAGACCGCGGTTACGGCGGCGGCTGACGCAGCGCCTGTCAGAACGGCCCAGGCCGGACATTTTTCAAATAGTACGCCGTAAACGGCCTGCCCCAAGGGCGACGCGCAGTTGGAGACTGCCATGATGAAAGCCATCACCTTGCCCAGCAAGTTCGGCGGGGTTTGCCGCTGAACGGCGGCGGTGAGCACTACCACCAGCATGGTAGACAACACCATAATGGCAAAGCTCATGTTTGTCACGACCCAGTATCCAAAGGATGGGGCCGTCCCGGGCAAAAGGGCTGCTCCCATCCCCGCTGCGGTGAGGCTGGCCGCCAGCAGCACCGCGCTTCCCCGGCGGAGCTTCAGACGGTCGCCCAGGCAGGCCGTCAGAATACCGCCCAGAAGTCCGCCCAGACCCATGGCCGCCTGGGTGATTCCCAGCCGGAGGTCGCTCATGCCCAGTACCTGGACTACCGCCACCGGAATGCCGACAATCAGCGCAGCGGACAATACCATATTGAACAGGGCCAGCACCGTCATAACGGATAGAAAGACCGGTTTTCCCCGGCGGATAAACCGCCAGCTTTCTGCCAGATCCCGCGCTACAATGCGCAGCACGCCGCCCGCCGCTTCCTGGGGCAGGTGAGGAATGTGGATAAACAGTTCCATGACGGCGGATAGAAAAAAGCAGACGACGCTGACCCATAAAATAGGCCGGATTCCGAAAGCGCCGAACAGCACGCCGCCGATAACCGGTCCCAGCAGTCCGGACAGAGTGCCCACCATGTTGATCACGGCATTGGCGCGGGTCAGCTGTTCTGGTTCTGCCAAAAGGGGGATGCTGGCCTGAACGGCGGGCTGATAGGCCCCCGCGATGCCGTAGAGGAGCATAAGGCAGACCACCATCAGCGGTACCAGCGGTATGTGTTCCAACAGCAAGGCAAAGGCCAGAATCAGGCCCGCCGTGCAAAAGTCCAGACACACCATGATGTTCCGCTTGTTGACCCGGTCTGCCAGCACGCCGCCGATGGGCGAGCACAGCACGGCGGGGATGAATGCCGCCGCCCCCACCACGCCGAATAAGGCGGCGGAGCCGGTTTGCCGCAGAAGATACAGGGGCAGAGCGAACCGCAGAACGGCGTTGCCGAACAGGGAGATGGTCTGCCCGATTACCACCAGGGTAAAATCCCGGCGGAACAGGGCGCTTTGGTCTGATTTCATGTCATAGCCTCCATAATAAACCGACCGTCGGTTTTTATTTTCCCAAAAAGAAGCTGCCTGTGGCAGCCTCTTCTTAGATACTTCTTTCCCCCCGCAAAGGCGGGTGGTGGGCCATCTCGGCATAGCCCGTGAGGGTGTGAATGATTTCTTCATCGATGAGCCCATCAATGCCAAACCCACTGAGCAGCTGGTTGTATACAGCGCACCGGGCGCGGATTTCCTCCGGAGTGGTGGGCTGAACAATAGGGTTGATCCAAACGTCGGACAGCATCATCATGGCTTCCGCCAGCTCCTTGGGATGGTCCGTGCGGATGGAACCGTCGGCCATGCCTTGGCGGATGACGGGTTCCACAAAGCCCGGCACCACCTCGGTGAAAATACTCCGTATCTCCGTGGCCAAAAATTTGGCGTTGTCCATGAGATAAGGCATCATGCAGAACATTTTTGCCTGACGGTCCGGATGGAGGGAAGCTTTGAACATGGCCCGCAGTTTTTCCAGGCCGTTCAGACTGGGGGCATCCCGTACCTTAGACAAGACCTCGCTGTTGCGTTGGCCGATACGGTGGCAAACAGAGTAAAAAATATCCTCTTTGGAGGAGAAATGGTGGTAGATGGCGCCTTTGGACAGACCTGTGGCGTCAATGATGTCTTGGAGAGAGGACCTTTCGTAGCCCTTCTCCGTAAACAGCCGCTCCGCAGTGTCCAAAATCTTTTGTATGGTGATTTCCGGGTATTTGTTCCGCCCCACAGGCTATCCCCCTCGCAAACAAACCGCCGGTCTGTTTATGAGAATATCATAACAGAGGGCTGGTGTCAAGTGGAAAATAAGATTGGAGCGGGCCGCGTAAAAGGACACGGCCCGCGCGAACGCTGGATGAAACGCCGGTCCCAGAGCCGAAAGGTCAAAAGCGGCAAAATACCGGCTCAGTTTCTCAGGCTGTGCAGGGGGGCGGGAATGCGCCCGCCTCTGGCCACGAAATCCTCGGCGGAGCCGGTGTGGCAGGGCATCACCGGCGCGGAGCCCAGCAGGCCGCCGAACTCCACCACGTCCCCCACCTGTTTGCCGGGGGCGGGGATGAGGCGGACGGCGGTGGTCTTTTGATTCACCATGCCGATGGCGGCCTCGTCGGCGATGATGGCGGACAGGGTGGCGGCGGAGGTATCGCCGGGGACGGCGATCATGTCAAGCCCCACCGAGCACACGCAGGTCATGGCCTCCAGCTTGTCCAGGGTGAGGGCCCCGACCTGGGCGGCGGCGATCATGCCCTCGTCCTCGCTCACCGGGATGAAGGCTCCGGACAGCCCGCCCACCGAGGAGCTGGCCATAATCCCGCCCTTTTTCACCGCGTCGTTTAGGAGGGCCAGGGCGGCGGTGGTGCCGTGGGTGCCGCACACCTCCAGGCCCATCTCCTCCAAAATCCGGGCCACCGAGTCCCCCACGGCGGGGGTGGGCGCCAGGGACAAATCCACGATGCCGAAAGGAACGCCCAGCCGGGTGCTGGCTTCCCGAGCCACCAGCTGGCCCATGCGGGTCACCTGGAAAGCGGTCTTTTTAATGGTCTCCGCCACCACGTCGAAGGGCTGGCCCTTGGCTTTCTGCAGGGCGTGGTGGACCACACCGGGACCGGATACCCCCACGTTGATCACCCGCTCGGCCTCTCCCACGCCGTGGAAAGCCCCGGCCATAAAGGGATTGTCCTCCACCGCGTTGCAGAACACCACCAACTTGGCGCAGCCGAAGCCTCCCTGGTCGGCAGTGTGTTCCGCCGCCGCCTTGATGGTTTCGCCCATGAGGCGCACCGCGTCCATGTTGATGCCGGCTTTGGTGGAGCCCACGTTGACGGAGGCGCACACCACGTCGGTGACGGCCAGGGCTTCGGGTATGGCGGAGATGAGCTTTTTGTCTCCCTCGGTCATGCCTTTGTGGACCAGGGCGGAGAAGCCGCCGATGAAGTTGACCCCCACCACCTTGGCCGCCCGGTCCATGGCGGCAGCGAAGGGCGTGTAATCGCTGGTGCGGGATGCCCCCGCCACCAGCGCCATGGGGGTGACGGAGATGCGCTTGTTCACGATGGGGATGCCGAACTCCGCTTCAATCTCCTCGCCGGTGCGCACCAGTTTGTCGGCGGAGGTGGTGATCTTGTCGTAAATCTTCCGGCAGGCGGCGTGGGGGTCCGGGTCGCAGCAGTCCAGCAGGCTGATGCCCATGGTGATGGTGCGCACGTCCAAATGCTGGTGGTCGATCATCCGGATGGTCTGTAAAATGTCGTTGGTGTTGATCATGGTGTTGGCTCCTCAAATGTAATCACGTCCCGTCTGTTGACGACGTGCGGCGTTCGTCGAAACAAGCTTCGTATCACTCTGTGGCCTGCATCCGCGCCGTTTGCGGCGGCTGGAACGCCGAGATGTTGTCATGCTCCGAAGCGGCCGGCGTGCGCGGCCGCTTCCCCGCACTCAGATACGATGTATGGCGTCGAAAATATCCTCCCGCTGGACCCGGATGTCCAGCCCCCGCTCCTTCCCGGCCTCGGCCAGATCCTCTTTTAAGCGGGCGAAGGGCACCGTGGCCTGGGAGGCGTCCACCAGCATGATCATAGTGAAATAGTCCTGGAGAACGGTTTGGCTGATGTCCAATACGTTGACATTCTTCTCGCTGAGCAGGGCGCACACGGCGGCGATGATGCCCACCTGGTCCCTGCCGATGACGGTGACGATGGCTTTCATAGGACTTTCCTCCATTTTTTGTAGATTGAACGCTCACGCCGGAATTAACCGCAAAACCTGCTCACAAGCCGTGTCCAGTTCCGTCTCCCCGGATATAATATGGACATGATGGGGTTCGCTATCAAATATTCCGTGGTTCCGTTCCAGCATCTCGGCCACAGGGACAGGGAGATTTCCGCCCATCCGCTGGGCAAAACGCGCCTTAATGGTTTCCAGACCGGCAGTTGCTAAAACCCGGACAGCCCCCTCAGGCAGCATGGACAGGTGTTCCCGCTCCGCAATCACGTAGACCACATGCGCTCCATCCATGGCGGCCCGGAGCTTCTCCTGAAAAATCCGTTTTGCCTCCACCTCATTTTTCGCCAGACGGAGGAAATCCTTCCCTGTGTATACCTCAGCGTCCAACCGTGTTCTCAGCCGGTGTGCAAACGTGGATTTTCCCACACAGCTTTCACCGAAAATGCCAATTACCATTTTCCTCACACCTTATGTTTTCTACTGCAATTCATCTAGGGTCAGGCTGAAGGCAGGGAGGAACCACGCCATAAAATACTCCAGCTCCTCCATATCCATGTCCCGCAGCGCCGCCAGGGTCTGCTCCGCCGCCTTTCTGAACTCGGCGTTGCCCGCCTTCAGTTCCTCGGCGCACTTGATGTAGGCGGACAGCTTGTCCGCCGCCTTCACGTACCGGCGCACCTGGGAGTCGCTCTCCCGCACCAGGGGCTGGTAAGCGGGGACCAACTCCGGAGGCAGCATGGACAGCAGCTTGTCCTGGGCCGCCGCCTCCACCTGCTTATAGGCGTTTTGCAGAGAGGGGTTGTGGTACTTCACCGGGGTGGGCATATCCCCGGTGATGATCTCCGGTGCATCGTGAAACAGCGCCGCCACGGCAATTTTGTCCGGCTCCAGGTTTTTATGAAACACGTCCCGGCCGATCACCGCCAGGGCGTGGGCCAGCACCGCCGCCTCGTAGGAGTGTTCCTCCACGTTCTCGGTGCGGGTGTTGCGCATCAGCGCCCACCGGGCGATGTGGCGCATCCGGAATATGTAGGCAAAAAAGCTGTGGGCCATGGTATACGCCGCCTTTTCAAAAGCTGTTTTCACATTGTACCACGCCGGAAGAAAAATGTACAGTCAAACCCTTAACTTCCTGGAATTTGTAAGAGTGCGGAAAATATCTCGGCCAAAAGGGAAGCGCCACGCCGGCGGGTATCCGTCGGCATGGCGCTTGTTCGGCTGTTCTTGCGCGGAAGGGGGATTGGCGTCGCCGGGTCTGCGGCTATAACAGGTGGAGCAGGGACCACCAGCCCATGTAGACCACCGTTGCCAAGACCGTCATCAGAATGGTGAGGGGGATGCCGAACCGGCTCAAATGCTTGACGGAGTAATAGCCCTTTCCTTCGCCCAACAGAAGAACCACGTGATGAAACGGCAGGAGAAAATGCCCGCATACGGCGATGTAAATTAAGAGAAGCAGCGGTATCTCCGGGGCGGTTCCCGCCCCGATAGACATCAATCCGGGAACCACAACAGACATGGTGGTCACATTGCTACCCAATACCATGTGGAGGATGACGGCGGTTAAAAGTACGGTTAGGACATACCGAGTGGAAAACTCTGCGGGGAAAAGCCGTGTAAACCGGGAGAACAAAATGTCCGCCACGCCGCAGGCTTTCAGCACGCCGCCGATGGCAAAGGCCGCCGTAAGGAAGACCAGTAAGTTTACGTTGACCGATTTGATGTCGGGGAGCTTGAGGAGCCCCACGGCAAACATGAGCGCCGTTCCCGCAATGACGCTAATCGTACCGCTGACTCCGTGAAGTCCTTCTGTGGCCCAGAACACCACGACGGCCAGAATCAGGGCCAAACAGCGTTTTTCCCGGAGGGTGAGGACAGCTTTTTCAGCCGAGGCCTCCTGGCCGTCCCCATGATAGAGCGCCAATTCCCGTCGGAATACAACATAAAACAGCACCACAGCCAGAAGCAGGAATACCAGAGTCGGGACTGACATGTACCGCACCCAATCACCCTCTGTTAGGGAAACGCCGCCCATGGTCAGCAGTGCGTTGTTGAGAATGATGTCGCCCCGGATCATGAGCATGTTTACCAGAACCGAAAAGATGAACAGTCCCGCCATCAGCACCGGCTTGAGTTCCCGCTCCCGCTTGACGCATTCCAGGCGGTCGAAATAGCCTGCGTAGATTCCGGACAGGATGATGATGCGGGAAAAGGGCTGGGGAATGATGAAAATCATCGCCGCCGCGCAGACGACCATAGAGGCCATCAGCCGGCCAGGCGTCTGGGCTATCCGCGCCAGGAGCGGCTGGAGCAGTTTTTCCGTCAGGCCGCTGTTGGATATCCCTTGGGAAAACAAAAAGGAGAACACAATCATCAGAAAATTTTCTGAAAGCGGAAAAGTAAACACGGTCTGTACCGGTGCTCCGCTGAATGCCAGAAATACCGCCAGAAGCAGTGCCGAGGCCAAAGTCCGTTCCACAGCGCCGGTGACCCAGCAGATGATGGCAAACAGCAGCGCGGCCAGTATTCCGCTCTGCCGCAGGTCCATTTCCAGCGGTCTGAGTATAAAGACCGCCAGCGGGACGACCAGGGCCAAACCCAGCGCCGGCCAGCTCTTGATCAGCCCATTGAGTAGCGGGCGGGAGGGCGGGGGGGCCTTCATCGGTCACCTGGGCGCAGACCCATGGGTTCCTCCCGGAAAATCCGGCGGTCCATCTGTTTCAGGTCGGGGGAGATGACCGGACGGAAGGCCATATAGGGGTAGATGTCTCGCTCCAGGTCAATGCCTGGGGCAAGCTCCACCAGCATGGGCCCCTCCGGGGTCAGGCGGAATACGGCACGCTCCGTTATGTACATGACCTCCTGGCCGCTTTGGGCCGCGTAGGAGGCGGAGAAGGTAATCTGCTGAACTTTGTCCACAAACTTGATTCCCGTACCCTCCTGGAGGATATGCAGCTCGCCGTTGGAGATTTCCGCCGTCAGCTTGCCCGAGGTAAACGCCCCGACATAGAACACCCGGCGGGCGTTTTGGGAGATATTCACAAAACCGCCCGGGCCGGTGCAGCGCGTGCCGAACTTAGATACGTTCACATTGCCCTGGCGGTCGATCTCCGCCGCGCCCAGAAAAGTCATGTCCAAAAAACCGCCGTCATAGAGGTCAAATGTATCACAAATGCTATAGATAGCCTCCGCATTGACTGCGGCCGCGAAGCCCAAGCCATCCACGGGCACCCCGCCCACAGGCCCGGACTCCAAAGAGAGGGTCATCTGGTCGGCGATGCCCTCCTCATTGGCCACGTTGGCCACGCCGGAAGGCATACCGATACCCAGGTTGATCAAGCAGCCGGGGCGCAGTTCCATGGCGGCCCGGCGGGCAATGACTTTACGGATGTCCAGCTTCATGGCGGGCAGGGCGTTGGTGGGCACTTGGATTTCTCCGGTGAGCTCAGGCCGGTAAATGGGGGCCGCATAGCCCTGGAGGTGGTTGCGCGGTTGGGCCTTGACCACATAGTCCACTGCGGAGTTGTGAATCCGCACCTGTTTGGGCGGAATGGTCCCGCGCTTGACGATGGCCTCCACCTGAACGATGACGGTCCCGCCGCTGTTGTGAACGGCGGCGGCCAATTCCAACTGGGCGTCGGTCAGGGCTTCGTGAGCCATGCTGATGTTGCCGTCCTCATCGGCATAGGTGCCCCGGATGAGGCAGGCCTCGATGGGGAAGGAAGGATAGAACAGATATTCCTTGCCCTCCAGTTCCACCAGAGAGACCACCTCTCGGTTTTGGGCGCGGGCTTTGCCGTTGGCTTTGCAGCCCTCCACCCGGGGGTCGGCAAAGGTGCCCAGGCCCACATGGGTGAGTACGCCCGGCTTTTTTCCCGCGATGGCGCGGTAAAGGTGCATCACTACGCCCAGGGGGATGGCGTAGCCCGCGACCTCGTCGGCCCCCACCATGCCGGCAATGCACGGGGCGTTGCCGAAATGTCCGGCAATGATGGTGTCCAAAAGGCCGGGGACCTTCAGGCGGTTAAAGCCGATGTCGTCGGGCTTGTTGTTACCTCCGCTGATTCCCGCAACCACGGTGAGCCCGGCGGGATGCCCCGTCTCCATGTACCGTCCGGCCAGGGCTTCTAAAAGCTCGTCCGAGGCGCCGTAGGCGCCAAAGCCGCCAATGCCCAGCGTCATGCCGTCTTTTAGGACGGAGACGGCCTCCTGGGCGGAAACAATCTTTGCCATAAGCACGCTCCTCATTACAGTGTAGTTTGGGGGTGGACCGCCGCAGGTCCGCCGTTTCACTAGGCGCGGGGAGCCAAACCCCGCGCCCGTGTGTCGTATGCCGAGACGGTTGATGCGGCTTTTTATGTCATGAACATCACCAGGTCCGGGAAGAAAGTAATGATCAAAATGGCTATGACCATGGCGGCGATGAAGGGGATAATCTCCTTGAACATGGCCTGGATTTTCACCTTGGCCACCGAAGCGGCGGTAAACAGGCACACGCCGAAAGGCGGCGTCAGCAGTCCGATGGCAGTATTGGCGGTGATGATGATGCCGAAGTGTACCGGTTTGATCCCCATTGAGGTGACGATGGGCAGGAAGATGGGGGTGCAGATAAGGATGATGGCGCTGGTCTCCATAAAGGTTCCCGCAATGAGCAAGATCAGGTTGATAAGCAGCAGGATGGCAAAATTGGGCATCTGGAGACTGGCGAAGCCGGAGAGGATCATCTGCGGAATTTTGGCGTAGGAGATCACCCAGGCAAACAGCTGCGCGTTGGCGATGATGAACATGATCTTTGCCGCGCCTACGGCGGCGCTCAGAAATACTTTGGGCAGGTCGCTCCACTTCATGCCTTTGTAAATAAATATACCGACAAGGATGGAGTAGAGCACCGCCACCACGGCGGACTCGGTGGCGGTGAAGAAACCGCCGAACACACCGCCGATGATGATGACGGGAGTCAGAATGGCCCATACCGAGGAGTCGCAGGCCCGGGCCCAGATGCGTTTTGCCCGCGCCCGTATCCGAGACATGCGGTCCATTTCCGCCAGTTCCTTTTTCCAGCGCATTTTTTCCGCCTGCCTGCGGTTTTGTTCCTCGGTCTCCGCTGCCTCGGCCGACCCTGCGGAGGCTGCCTCGGCAATGGCGCCTCGATAGCCCCGTTTCCGGGCGATAACGTAGGATACCAGCATCAGGGACGCGCCCATGATGAAGCCGGCGGGGATGCCCGCTTTATACAGCCCGGTGATGGAGCAGTTGGCAAGCACGCCGTATACAATGAAGGAAATGCTGGGCGGGATAATGACGCCGATGGGGGAGGCGGAGCCCACCACCGCGCCGGCGTATTCCCGGCTGTATCCGCTGGCCACCATGGAGGGCACCATAATGGCACCCATCGCTGCAGCGGTGGCCACGCCGGAACCGGAGATGGCGGCGAAAAACATACATGCGATCACCGTCACGATTGCCAGCCCTCCGTGGATATTGCCCACTAGTTTGCTGCACAACCGGACGATCCGCTTGGCAAGACCGCCCCGGTTCATGATGTCGCCGGCCAGAATGAACATGGGGATAGCGATAAAGCCCACCGAATCCAGTCCAACGAAAAGGCGCTGAATGATGATCAGGGGGCTGACACCGCTGCCTAAAATATAGACAATGGAGGCGCTGCCGACGGTGATAGCTACCGGCACGCCCAGCAGCAGCAGGATGACTGCCGTGATAAAAAAGATAGTAATCATTGGGCGTCCTCCTTTTCTGCGGCCTCCAGCGCTTCGGTGACCTCGTCTTTCACCGCGCCGTATTTTTCTGAGCGGAACACCGCGAACAGGTGGCGCAGCGCGTATATGGCGATAAAGACCATGGTGATAGGGAAGACGAGATAGATATAATTCATGGGGAGCTTCATGTTGGGGGAGCTCTGAAGCGCTGCGGTGGCCAGGGAGTCAATACCGAATTTGAACACAACGCCGCAGTAGACCAGCATGATCAGAAGCTGGATGACCTTGAGTACGGGAGCCACTTTCGGAATCATCTCTTCCGCCGCGTCCACCGCCACATGAATTCCCTGTTTGGTGCAGATTACGGCGCCCACAAATACCATCAGCACCATCATGTAGCGGGCGGATTCCTCTGTCCACGCGAATCCGGTATTGAACACACGCCGGGCGATCACCTGTATGGACAGGGAGAACAGCATTCCAATCAGCAAGGCGGATACCAGCACGGAGCATATTTTCTCAATGAACTCCAGGATTGCGTCAATTATTTTCATGAATCGTCACCCTTCTTTGCAAGGGCCGCCTCCCTCCCCCGCATTGGGAAGGGAGGCGGCCCAAATCATATGGAGGGAAAGTTACCGACTGCCTGCCGGTCACCCGTCCAGCGCCTGGATGGCGGTCAGATAATTGGTGTCGTGCTCTGTGCCGAACTTGTCGTACACAGGCTGAACGACGCCTTTAAATTCGTCCACGGCCACGTCCTCAACAATGGTGCAGCCCTTGCCCCGCAGGAACTCTTTCACTTGATCCTCAGTGTCCTGCTCGGCTTGGGTCTCCTCAAGGCCGGCCTCTAAAGCGGCGGTGCGGATAATCTCCCGCATGTCTTCGGGCAGGCTGTTGAGTACGTTCGTGCTAATGACCATGTCGAAGAAGGCGAACATGTGGGCCGTTTCGGAAATGGTGTTCTGCACCTCGTAGACCTTCTCCTCCTGGATGACCAGGTAGGAGTTTTCATGGCCGTCGATGGTGCCCTGCTGGAGGGCGGTAAACACCTCGCCGAAGGACATGGCCTGGGGATTGGCGTTAAAAGCGGTAAAGGTATCCACGTAGACGGAGGACTCAATGACCCGCAGCTTCAAGCCGTTGATGTCGGCCAGATTGCGGATGGGCCGGTTGTTGGTGGTGACGTGGCGGAAGCCACGGCCCGCCAGGGAGAGGACGGTGAGGCCGACGCTGTCGCCTTCCGTCAGCATCTGGGTGTAAATGTCGCTGTTGAAGAAAGCGTAGCAGTGGTCCCAGTCGGAGAGAAGATAGGGCAGGTCCAGCGTGAGGTAGGCGGGGACAAAGTTAGTCAGCGGCGAGGTGGTTGTGACCGCCATCTCCAGCGTACCCATCTGAATGGCTTCAAGCAGCTCGCGGTCGGCCCCAAGAACGCGGTCGCCGTAGACCTCAATCTGGATGGCGCCGTTGGTGCGCTCCTCCACCCGCTCCTTAAAACGCATCGTGTAGGTATTGAGGGGGTTGGTCTCGTTGCCCATATGACCCAGCTTCAGAACCAGAGGATTTTCAGGGGTGGGACGGTTTTCACTGCCGCCCGGGGCGGCGGTGGTGCCAGGCTTGCTGCTGTTGTCGGGACCAGACTGTGTATCGCCGCAGGCTGCCAGGGAGAAAAGCATCGCACAGGTCAACAGCATCGCAAGGATCTTTGTAAGCTTTTTCATGATACTCCTCCTTCACATACCGGAAAGCTGCCGGTCTTACAGTGTGTACTTACGGTGGGGATAGGTCTGCTGAAAAATGCTCACCAGCTGATAAAGCACTTTACAGACAGGAACCGGTACGCCCAGCGCCTGCGCCTCGTGGACGACCGCGCCGTTAATAAAGGCAACCTCGGTCTGCCGTCCCTTGAGCACATCTTGGAACATGGACGGGCAGTGGTCGAAGTGTTCGGTCATTAGCATGTCCACATTTTCGTGGACATGCCCGCCGTCGGCCTGAATGCCTTTGGCCCGGGCCACGGAGATGACCTCGTCCACGATGGTGTGAGCCAGTTCCATGCCCTCCTTTGTCTGCCCCAGGTAGCCCTGCGGCAGAAGGGTGGCGGCGGTCAGCGTGTTGAGGGCGGCGTTGAAAGCAACCTTTTCCCAAATAGCCTGGAAGACGTTGGGAGTCAATTCTGGGTTAAGTTCTGCGGTTTCAAAAATTTCAAAAAGTTCCCGTACGGCGGAAGTGACCGTTCCAGACGCGGTCATCATCCGGGTGACACCGGCGCCGCTGGTGGAAATCACACCGTTGTCCACCAGGTCGGAAGGGAAGTTGGTGGTGCCGATGATGATGCGGTCCGGGTCGGCATATTCCCCCATAAGCGTTTCGTGGCCGAGCCCGTTTTGAAAAGAAATCAGCTGGGTATTCGGCCCAAACGCGTGGGACAAAGACTGAAGCGCTCCGGCGGAGAAGATGCTCTTGGTAAACACAATGACAGCATCCGCCACGCTTGGATAATCCTGAGCCCTACAGGCGGGGATGGAGACATATTCTTCGCCGGATTCCCGTTTGACCAGAAGTCCGTTGGCGTTGATGGCCTCAATGTGGGGAACGTTGACATCAATTAGAACAACGTCCTGTCCGGCTTTTTTGAGCTGGGCGCCATAGAGGCAGCCCATGGCGCCCGCGCCTAGAACGGCAAATTTCATGCTACACCTCCGCAGCCTCAGGCTTTTGCGCGTATGGTTTCGTAGCGGGCGGTCACCTCGCGCTTGAGTTCCGCCATCTGCTCCTCCGTCATGTTCCGGAAACGGCGCTGAGGTTTGAGGTAACCCTCGAGCTCACCCAGTTTTTTCGGCTCCTGGGTGACTTTGATTTTGCCCTGCTCATATTCAAACAAAAGCCACGCGCCGCTTTGGACCGCTTCGCGGGCCAGTTCAATGCTCCTGGCCGACGGATAACCCCATCCGGTGGGGCAGGGGCACTGCACATGGATCACGCTGGTTCCAACGGTTTCCTTGGCCTTCTTTACCTTTTTACGCAGGTCGGGCAGGTTGGCTACGGAGGCCGACGCGGCATAAGGGACGTTGTGGGCCATCACGATACGCATTAAGTCCTTGCTCTGCCCCAGCTTGCCCGCCGGAGTGGTGGTGGTCCAGCCGCCTGCCGGAGTGGAGCTGCTGCCCTGGATGCCGGTGTTCATATACGCCTCGTTGTCGTAGCAGATGTAGAGGATATTTTCATTGCGCTCCATGGCGCCGCTGAGCGCCTGCAGGCCGATGTCCACCGTGCCGCCGTCGCCGGCGAAAGCCACCACTTTGGTGTGGTTGTTGCCTTGGTGCTGGAACCCGTTGGCAATTCCGCTGGCAATGGCTGCGGAATTTTCCAGGTTTCCCTGAACACCGGGCACCTTCACGCTGCCCTCGGGGCCGCTTCCAGAGAACATCGCGGCGCACCCGGGTGGGATGACGAGAACGATGTCGTCTCCCAGCACATCCAGCGTGTTGCGCATGATCAGCTCTAGCGCGCAGCCCTGGCAGGTGCTGACGCCGTGGGTCACCAGGCCCTTGGATTCTACTTTCATCGTATACATCAGACGTCCTCCTCCCCGGTTTCCATCATTCTGATGTCCATGGGGTTCTCTTTTACGTCGAACCACTGGCCATGTTCAGTACATGTTCCGGCGTGGATGTCCGCCAGCTCCTGGAATATCTTTTCAAAGGAGTGGTTGGAGATATCCCGGCCGGCAAGACCGCCTATGTAGCTGCGGATGTCGCAGGAGCAGCCGTAAAGCGCGGCGGTGACTTCGGTGCACACCGGAGGCTGAATTCCGCCCAGGCCTGCGGAGCGGTCCACCACGCCCACGACCGGCACGTGGCTGAGCGCCTCCCGGACAGCGGCGGTGGGGAACGGGCGGAACATCACAAGCTGGAGCGTACCGGCCTTGATGCCCTTTTCCCGGAGCTGGTCCACCACAAACCGGGCGGTTCCGGACATGGAGCCGATGGTGACTACGGCCACTTCGGCGTCTTCCAGGCGGTAGGGCTTCAGAATGGCCAGCTCCCGGCCAAAGCGCTGGTTATACTCGTCGAAAACCTCCTGGGTCACGCGGGCGGCCTCCTGGAAGCCCACCATCTGCTGGTAGCGCATTTCGGTGTACTCGTCTGTGGGGGTCAGATCGTTGACGAACATGGGGTCCTGTGGGTCCAGATATAGGTTGCGGCATTTGTATTCGCCCACAAAATCGAAGGCCTCGTCGTCCTCGGGGACATAGACCTTCTGCATGGAGTGGGACAGGAAGAAGCCGTCCAGGCAGACCATAGAGGGTGTGAGCACCTCCGGGTGCTCGCTGATGCGGGTGGCCGCCAGGTGCAGGTCCAGCACGTCTTGGACGGAACCGGCGTAGTATTGGAGCCATCCGGTGTCACGCTCCGCCATGGTGTCCTGGTGGTCGCACCATAGGGACCAGGGAGCTACCAGGGAGCGGTTGACCACCGGCATGACCAGCGGCAGCCGGCAGCCGCTGGTGACGCCGCAGACCTCGTGCATTAAGGCCAGGCCCACGGAAGAGGTGGCGGTAGCGGCCCGAACGCCGGTCAACTGTGCGCCCACGCACACGGACATGGCGGAGTGTTCGGATTCTACCCGGACATACTGGGCATTGATATGTCCTGCGGCCACCTCGTCGGACAAGTGCTCGGCAATGGAGCTTTGCGGGGTAATCGGATAAGCGGCAATTACGCCCGGCCGAATGAGGCGGATGGCCTCAACCGCAGCGCCGTTGCCATCAAGCATTTTGACATGCATCACACACCGCTCCTTTCATCCACCAGCTTCATGCACTGCTTGGGGCACTCGTGAACGCAGATGCCGCAGCCCTTGCAGTAGTTCCAGTCAATCTCCACGGGGACGTCGCCCTCCTTGTGGACGGTGATGATATCCGCCGGACAGGCGCGGGCGCAGGTGCCGCAGCGGATGCAGGTCTGCGCGTCCACCACAGGGCGTTCCAAACGCCAGCTCCCGGTGTTGGCAGAGGCGAATATCAGTGCGCAGGGTCCCAGTATTCTACGCTTTTTCGGTGTGCTCATAGGCATCTCTTGCTGCTTTGACATTTTTCTCTCCCACCTTTCCAAAACTGTCGTTGATGGCCCGCTCCACCGCGTCGATGTCCACGACCCCGGTGTGGGCCAGTGCGCCCAGCATGGCGCTGTTGGGGATGGACATGCCGATGTTGCGCAGGGCCGCGCCGGTGCCGTCGCTCCAATAGATCTCCTTGAAGTTGTGGACTGCGCGGTATTTTTCCACCACTTCGCTGCTCCCGGTGTTCAGCACTAAAACCGTATCCTCGTGACAGCCTTCGCCCACATTGACGTTTTTGTCAATAATGGTTTCGTCAAATACCACCACGATGTCTGGCTCGTAAACGTAGCAGTTGAGCATGACCGGCTTGTCATCCACGATGATGTGTGCGAAGACCGGAGCGCCGCGGCGTTCGTGACCATAGGCGGGCACGGTGATGGCGTACTCATCTTGGTAAATGGAAACCGCCTGGGAGAGTACTTTGGCCGCAGTCACTGCGCCCTGTCCGCCTATCCCGTAAAATTTGATGCGTTGCATGGATAGCTCCCCTTCCTTCTTGTTTTACATATCAGATCATTCCCCGATTGTCCGGCTCACAATCTCCGGGCTTGCTTTAATCAGCTGCGCCTCCTTTGTATCTATTATCGGTTTAATGTTCCGATTATGAGCGTTGAAATCAACTGCCGCGCAGGCAGTCCACGTGTAATATTTCTAAAATAGGTACAGTGTTCCGGATATAGGTCCCATAAAGAAGGCCGCACCCAGCCTTCTTTACCTGCACTGTACCACAAAAACAAAGTGATGTCAACCCGTCTAGAAGGATTCCGCTATTTTTCTAAAAAATTGTGGATTTTGCCGAATATCCTCCGGAAACGCGGGGCTGAAACCCCCGAACCCCGCTGGTTTCAAAGCACTGCGGCTTACAAAAAGATGGATATTTTTTGCTGTGTCTCCCGGAGCCGCTGCAAAATCTCCCGCTGATTTTTCTGGACAGCCGGCGACTGGCCGCTGATGGAAACTGCAGCCACCGCCCGACCGTCTCCATTTAAAAGAGGAACGGCCATACAGGACAGCCCCTCGTTGGATTCCTCGTCGTCCACCGCGTAGCCCCGCTGGCGTATCAGCTCTATTTCCCGCAAGAAAGCGTCGGGTTCGGTGATGGTGTGCTGCGTGAGCTGGACCAGGGGACGGGAGTTCAGGAACTCGGCCAAAACCCGTTGATGCTCAAAAGCCAGCAGGCATTTTCCCGTGGCGCAGGCGTGGGTGGGAAGGGTGGAGCCCACTCTGGAATCCATGTACACGATTGGGCCCATGGCCACCTTGCAGACGATAAGCGGGGAATGGTGCTCCAAAATAGCTAGATGGGTGGTGAGTTGAAACTCCTGACTCAATTCCCGCAGGTAAGGTTCCGCGACCTGGACCAGCTCACTGCGCTCCTTGACCAGTTCACCCCAGTACATTAGGCGCAGGCCCAAACGATATTTTCGGGTTTTTGGATTCTGCCGCAGGTAGCCGAATTCCGTCAAGCTGCCCACCAGCCGGGCCGCAACCGCCTTCCCTGCGCCGATTTCTGCGGCCAATTCCGTAATCCCCAGCTCTTCCTCCCGGGTAAAGCACTCCAACAGACGCAGGGCGTTTATCACTGTTTGGCTGACTTCTTTTGTCATATTACATTCCCTTTCTGATTTCTGTTTCTTCTCTATCATATCCCTGGAGGGCATTGCTGTCAAGGCGTCAGGCTCTCCGCGGAAGGCCGCCGTTGGATAAAAACAGGCGCATCCGGAAGCGTATATGCGCAAGAGCGCTTTATCTGCGGCGGTCCGGTTCAAGGGCCGTCGCCCCGGCGGCGGAAGGCGTTGGGCGTCACGCCCACATGGGCCTTGAAGGCGCGGGAAAAGGCGCTCAAATTCTGATAGCCCACCTTTCCCGCAATCAGTTCCACCGGGTACGGGGAATTAATCAGCAGGTCTTTGGCCTTGATGATGCGGACTTGCGTGATATAACTGCCCACAGAAGTGCCGAGGACCTGGTGAAAGGTTTTGTAGAGCTGTGTTTTGCTGATATAGAACTTGCGGGCCAGGTCGTCCGCCCGCAGCGGCTGGCTGTAGTGCTCCTGGATATAGCCCTTGATGAACAGGGCGGTGTTCACTGTTTCTGGAGAAGAGGATGCCTGAACGCCGCCGCAGGGGCACATGCGGTTGAGCAGCGCCAGAAGCTGTCCCAGCAGGAAGCGGGTCTGCATTCCATAGGTAAGGGCCTCCAGGGAGCCGGGGGAGTGGCGCTCCGCCCGGGCGGCGGACAGGAGCATCTCATCCAGGAGCCGGCGGATGGCCAACCGCTCCCCCTCCGGGGGGGACACGAGGCCGGGGACGGTGGTGCGGCCGAGGTAAAAGCACCGCAGCAGGTTCAGCTGGGGAACGGACAGGCTTGAGACGTACTCGGAGGAAAAATACAGCACATACCGGTCCGCCATTCCGCCGGGGCTGCTTTTGTATATATAGTGGGGGGTGAGCGCGTCCAGCAGCAGAACGCTCCCGGCGGGTATGGGCAGGGAACCCGTCTCATATTGGCATCCCATATTGTCCGAGACCGCCACGATCAGCTCCAGCTGTTCATGGAGATGGAGCCGCCGTTTTTCTGTGTCCGGCGTGACCTTATGCTGAATGGAAAAGGTCTGGGGAAAGCGTTCGAGGTAAGCGCTCCGCCTGTGGTTGTCAGCCATGACAGCGTCCTCCTTGCAGATTATATGCTCTATCATACCACAAAGGCGGCTGCGCTGAAAAGTCCGGAGCTTTTTTTGTCTGCGGAAGGTTTTGGGCCCGTTGGGAGAAACGGCACAAAACCGGGGAGAAAATGCAAACTATTATCCGGCGATTTCCGTTATAGTGATGGAGAAAGACAGGCTCGGGCGGAGGAGGGACGAGGCGTGCTGCAGGACATTTTACAGGCGGGGAAAGACAGCGCCGCGCTGCTGGAGCGGCTGCGCCTTCTGCCGCCGGAGGAGCTGGGGGAGGAGCGGGCGGCCGCCTTGCTGCAGGCGGCCATAGAGCGTAAGCTGATGCTTGGCACCTGCGGGGAGGACGGTATCCGGAACCTGATTATCCGAAGCGTCAAGCAGAGCGGCTTGGCCGGACAGGGCTTGTCCCAAGAGGAAGTTCAGCGGCAGATTGAAAAGTACGACTGCCACCAGACCTCACTGGTGGCAAAGAAAAAGGTGCTGCTGTTTTTCTTCATCGAGGACCGCCTGGGCATACGTCTGGACGATGAAGAGGCCGCCGGGATACAGAGCGTGCCTCAGCTTGCCGCCTGTATCGTCAGGCGCATGCGGGAGGTCCGCGCCGCGCAAAGGAGGGAGAACTTGTGAAAGGCCTGCATTCATCCGCCGCTGAGGATTTTCCAATACTGCGCGCTCAGCCGGGAGAGCGGCCCCTGGTCTATCTGGACAACGCCGCCACAACCCAGAAGCCGGAGGCGGTTATCCGTCGGCTGACGGACTACTATTCCAGGGAGAACGCAAACATTCACCGGGGCGGCTATCCCCTCAGCCTCCGGGCGGAACAGCTCTATGAACAGGCCCGCCGCCGGGTGCAGGCGTGGCTGGGCGCGTTATCTCCCCGGGAGGTGGTGTTCACCAAGAGCAGTACGGAGGGACTGAACCTGCTGGCCCACGCCGGGCTGGATGCCTGGGCCGGACCTGGAGACAACGTGGTGGTGACCGAGCTGGAGCACGCATCCAACTATTATCCCTTTCGGCGGCAGTGCGATGTCCGGCAGGTGGAGTTTCGCGTGGCGGCGGCCCGGCAGGACGGCTGGCTGGACCCGGAGGCGGTGGAGGCGCTGCTGGACAGCCGGACGAAGCTGGTATCCGTCACCGCCATGTCCAACGTCACCGGATTTCGTCCGAATTTGGAGGCGGTCATCCGCGCCGCCCGCAGGGTGGGGGCCCGGGTGGCTGTGGACGCGTCACAGGAAATAGCCCACCGTCGGGTGGATGTGGGTGCGCTGGACTGCGATTTTCTCTGCTTTTCCGGCCACAAAGTGTACGGCCCGACAGGGTGCGGCGTGCTGTACGGCAAGGAGGAGGCCCTCGCCCAGCTTTCCCCCTGGCTGTATGGCGGCGGTATGCTGGAACAGGCCGGGCCGGACGGAACGGCCTGGAAGGACGGACCGGACCGGTTCGAGGCGGGCTCTCCCGACGTGGCTTCCGTCTTGGGGCTGGCGGCGGCGCTGGACTACCTGGAGGGGAAGGGCGTGTCCGAGCTGTTTGCCTACGAGGCGGAGCTGTCCCGTTATCTGCGGGAGCGGCTGGGCGGTGTGCCGGGGGTACAGCTGCACGGGCCGGACTGTCCCTCCCCCATCCTCACCTTTTCGGTGAAGGGGTGGGCGGCCTATGATGTGGGAGTGCTTTTGGGGCGCGCCGGCGTGGCTGTACGGTGCGGTGCCCACTGCGCCTATCCGCTGATGGAGCGCATGGGGCTGGACAGCAGCTGCAGGGTGTCTCTGGGAATTTACAACAGCGCCGCCGATGTGGACCTTTTGGCGCAGGAGCTGGAGCGGATGGGGAGGGCCGGATATGTCTGTTCAGATCCGTGACCGGGAGTATGCCCGGACCTTCCGGACGCTGGGAGACCCGGACAGCCAGTGTCAGTACCTGCTGTCCCTGGCCCTGAGCCGGGGGGACGGCGGCAAAAAGACTCGCAGCCCGGACCGTCGGGTCAAGGGCTGCAAAACGGCCATCTGGGCTGCGGCCTGGGCGGAGGGTTCCGCCGTCCGGTTTCAAGCCGACAGCGACTCCCTGCTGGTGGACGGTGTGCTGGCTGTTTTTCAGGCGCTGTACGACGGGGCGCCGGCGGCGGAAGTTCCGGCGGCTCCCCCGGAATTTTTAGAGGAGGTCTCCCGGGAAGTCATCTACCCGGAGATCAGGGAAAACGGTCTGCGGGAGTGCTGGAAGCGCGTCCGGCAGGCGGCGGAGACAGCGGACGGACCGCCGGAGGGCGGAAAAATACGATAGAAAAGAGGAAAACACAATGAAGTACGCCATGGATGTGAAGGTCAACGTAAAACCCATTTTCAGCAACCTGGTTCATTCCGACTGGTGGGAAGGGCCCTGCCGGGTGGGGGTGCGTGAGGAGGGCACCCCGGAGTTTGAGCGCCGGGTGGGAAAGGAGCAGTTCCAGACATGGAGGGAGGAGCTGCTGGCCAACCTGGACCTCACCCGCTGCAATCTGATGGAGCCGGCCTATCTGGAATTCAACGAGAGCTTCACCGTGCGGGACAGCGAATTCGACAAGCTGGCCCCGGACGCCCATGAGGTGGACCTGTACCTCATTACCTACCGGGTTCCCGGCATCGAGCGGCTGGGCAAACCCATCTCCATGATCAACCTGGGACCCACCCCCATCGATTTGATCGCGTATTACCGGGAGCTGGGGCTGGATGCGTACATGGCCCATGACTACCAGGAATACAACGCCATTTTGACCAATCTTCAGGTAAAAAAAGCGGTGGCCAGCACAAAAATCCTGATTTTGTCCAATTGCGAGCAGACCCCCGCCTCGGTGAACACCAGCTGCTCGGACTTGGTGGGGCTGTTCAAACGCTACGGCATCCGCAACAACCGCATTGACTTCCGCCAGATTATGAAGTATTTTGACGCGGTCCCGGCGGACGGCGACATCCGCCGGGAGGCCCGGGAATTGGTGGAAGGCGCGGAGAAGTCCGGCGTTTCCGAGGAATATGTCTGCAACGACCTGCGGCTGTTCCATGCGGTGCGCCGGATGATGGAGGACTACGACTGCAACGCCTTCACCATTCCCTGCAAGGAACTGTGCGCCAGCCGCCTGCCCCAGCAGCACAAATTTGTTCCCTGCATGACCCACTCGCTGAACAAGGACGACAGAATTCCCTCCGCCTGTGAAGAGGACCTGGCGGTGTGGATGGCCATGATGATGATGATGTACCTCACCCGCCAGAGCGTGTTTATGGGCAACCCCGTGCTGGTGCTCAAGGGGAGCAAAACGCTGGAACAGCTGGGCATGCCCAAGCTGCTGACCCAGCCCGGTGTTACCTTTGACAGGGACGTACTGGAGATTCACCACGCGGTTCCCGCCCGAAAAATGAACGGCTACGACCGGTCCCCGCAGTCCTACGAGCTGGCACCCTTCACCACGCAGGGCTGGGGCACCCACTACCACGTGGATATGAGCGAGACGCCGGACCAGGTGGTCACCTTTGGCCGCTTCAACCGGGCAGGTACTAAAATGATGGTGGCGGTGGGCCACACCCTGGGGTGCGAGTTCCGCCCGGTGTACTGCAGCCCCGCGGTGTACTATGATGTGGAGGGCGGCGCCCGGGAATTCCGTCAAGCCCTGGCCAACGGCGGCTATGGCCATCACCAGGCCGTCATCTACGGAAACCACGTCAAAGCCCTGCAGGAGCTGGGCAAAGTGGTGGGGTTTCAGGTGGAATACTTCCATTGAGGGCCCCGCACAGACGCGGACAGAGGGATGCGCCCCCGAGCCCATTGTGGCCGGGGGCGCATTGCCGGCCTCAAAATGAATTGTGCAAAATGCACATATTAGATTCCTTTCAAATGGGGGAAATGTGCAAAACTGCAAGCGGAATTTACGTCGCAGCGCAAAACTGGCAAAAAGAAGTCCGTTTTTCCCGCCGGCCCGGCGTTTATAATGAAACCAGCAGGAAGGGGAAACATACCTGCTGTCCGGCGCACCGAAATTTTCACCGGACGCAGATGAATGGGAGGAGACATGAAAAAACGGCAGAGACAAATCCTTGGCATCCTGCATGAAGCGCCGCAGCATGTCACTGCCGGGCAGCTTGCCCTTCGGCTCAATTGCTCTGAGCGGACGATACGCAGCGATATCGGGGAATTGAGGGACCTGCTGGCGGAGAGCGGCACAGGACGGCTGGAGGCCAAGGGAAACCAGGGCTACCGCCTGGAGGCCACGCCGGAAGAGTGGGAACGGCTTCTCTCGATGTGGGAGGACCTGGCCCGGCAGACGGCGCTTGACACCGGCCTGGGGGGCCGCTGGCTGGTTTTGGAGCGGCTTTTGAAAACGGGCTCAGCCACCATTGCCGGGCTGGAGCGGGAGCTGTTCACCAACTATAAAAATGTTCGGAAATATGTGGACGAGGCGGAAGCGTGGCTCCGGGTCCGCGATGTGACGCTCCTGCGCCGGCGGGGCCAGGGCTTTTCGCTCCAGGGAAGCCGCCATCAAATCCGGCTGGCCTTGTGGGCGCTTTACCGGGAGATGAGTGCCCTTCCCCGGGAGGAGCCCCGGGACGACGGCCTTCAGCGTTTTTGGCAGGGCATTGACCTGACGGGGATCCGGCAGACTGTGAGCCGGTTGGAGCAAAAGTACCGGTTCCGCCTGAGCTATGGCAGCTATGAACGGCTGTGCTTCCTGCTGGCGGCCATGCTGGCGGACAGCAGGAAAAAGCTGCGATACCGCTTTCCGGGAGAGCTGCCCGACGGTCCGGCCTGGGAGCTGGAGGCCGGACGGGACACGCTGGAACTCATCCGGAACCACTACCGCGCGGCCCTCCCCGACGAGGAGGGGGCTTATATATGGTTTGTCCTGGCCTCCAGCGAGATGATGGACTTTCTCACCGGAGAGGCGCTGGCCCGCAACGCCGGTGAAAAAAGCGGAACGCTGGCGTTGGTCCGCACCCTGGTGCGGATGATCGGGGACATTCTCCAGCGCCGGTTTACCGGGGATGAGATTTTGGAAAACGGTTTGCTGAACTACCTCAGCGCCCTGGGTATGGCCCTGCGGTGGGGGGACCGCACCGGTGAGTCCGGCGGCGTGTTTCCCTTCCGGTCCGGCTATGCCGACGTGGCTGTGGCCTGCTGGAGCGCCAGCCACCTGCTGGAGGACTTTCTGGGCGCGGCCGTCACCGAGTGGGAGGTGAACACGATCGCCGTCCACTTTGCCGGGGCGGTGGAGCGCGAGGACGTGGGCGGAACGGTCTATGTGGTGTGCAGCTACGGCGTAGGCGTCTCCCGGTTTTTGTGCGAGCAGCTCAAACGGGCCTTTCCCCGGGTCCAGGTGCTGGGAGAGCTTACGCCCCGGGACCTGCGCGCACTCCGGGCTCCCGCCCGCCGGTATGACCTGCTCATCACCACGGTGGACCTGCCGGACCTTCCGGAGGAGACTACGGTACGCATTGGGAATTATCTCCACGGCCAGGATATTGAGACCATCAAGAAAAAGCTGGCCCGGCTCCACACCCACGGAGAGGAAGTTCCACGCTCCGAACCGCCGGGAAACGTCTGCCCCCTGTTCGAGGCGCCGCTGATTCTGCGGCCAAAAGGTCCGCAGGACAAGGCGGCGCTGCTGCGCCAGATGTGTGAGCTCCTGGAGCGGCGGGAGTACGTGAGCGGGGAATTTCAGGCCAGTGTGCTGGAACGGGAGCGCAATTCCTCCACCGTGCTGCCCCCCCAGGTGGCCATTCCCCACGGTTTGCCGGATTACGTCCGGGTCTCCCGTGCGGTAGCGGCCCTGCTGGATACGCCGCTGAGCTGGAATGGGTCGGAGCGGGTGGACACGGTGTTCCTGCTGGCCTTCAATTTCAAAAACGGCGCTGACGTGCAGCGCAGCGTAGTGGGATTTTACAAGGGGCTGATCGCCATGCTCAACGAGCCGGAACGGTTGGTTTCCCTGCGCGCTCTGCCCGATACGCAGGCCGTGGCTGACGCTTTGAACGCCATTGTAAAATAGACAGACAAAAATTTGAGGAGGAGAGATCATGCTGACAAAGACCCTGCAGGTCCACAATGAGGAGGGCCTTCATTCCCGTCCGGCTATGGAATTTTCCAAGCTGGCGGCACAGTATGCCTGCGCCGTCACCATAGAAAAGGATGGGGTGAGCTTTGACGCCAAGAGCATGCTGATGGTGCTGTCCGCCTGCATCTGCCGCGGTGAGGACTTTGTGCTGAAGGCGGACGGCGCGGATGAACAGGCGGCGATGGACAGCCTGGAGCGTTTCGTCGCCGGCATGTGTTAGGGAGGAGCTGCTATGGAAGTTATGGATTACCTTTCCGTCATTGATCCCAGCCTCGTCAAAGTGGAGGTGGACGCCGCCGACAAGGAGGCGGTGTTCCAATACGCCGCCCGGCTTCTGCGGGAGAACGGGGTGCTCTCCTCGACGGAGGAGTTCATAAAGGACCTCTATCTCCGGGAGGCCATGGGCCAGACGGGAATTGGCGGCGGCGTGGCCATCCCCCACGGAAAGTCCGGCGCGGTGGAGCGCACCTGTATCTCCATTCTCAAGCTGGCCCGTCCTGTGGCTTGGGAGACCGCCGACGGCGAGCCGGTCCGGGTGGTCATTCTCTTTGCAGTCAGTCTGGCGGATAAGAACGACAGCTTTTTACGCATGATGGCCCAGGTGGCCAGGAAGCTGGCGAGAGAGGGGGTCTGCGCGAAGCTTGCGGCGGCCCGGTCGCCGCAGGAACTGCTGGACGCGTTGTCATAGACAGAAAGGAGGGGAAAATATGAAGATCGTAGGAGTTTCCGCCTGCAGCGCGGGCATTGCCCACACATATATTGTCCAGGAGAAACTGGAACAGGCGGCCAAGGCCATGGGACACACCTGCAAAATCGAGACTCAGGGCAGCATCGGCGTGGAGAACCAGCTGACAGCCGAAGAGATCGCGGCGGCGGATGCGGTGCTGCTGGCCGTGGACATCAAGGTCAACGGGATGGAGCGGTTCAAGGGAAAGCCGACGGTGAAGGTGTCCACCGAGGTGGCCACCAAAAACCCTGTGGGGCTGCTCAAGAGCCTGGAAAAGGCTCTGACGGAGAAAAAACAGTGAACAAGAGATTTGTGTGAGGAGAGAAGAACATGAAAAAAGCGCTTTCTGAGATCAAAAAGCACGTAATGACCGGCATTTCTTTCATGATTCCCATTGTGGTCGCAGGCGGCATTCTGCAGGCCATCGGCGTGGCCATCTACGGCACGGGCATCTCTCAGATGGAGGGTGAGACCCTGATGTGGTACGTCTGGAAGTGCGGCAATCTGGGAATGTCTCTGGTGGTGCCCGTCATCTGCGCCGCTATCGCCTACTCCATCGCGGACCGTCCGGCCATTGCCCCCGGCTTGATTCTGGGCTTTGTCTGCACCTACATCAACGCCGGGTTTATCGGCGGCATCGCCGCAGCTTTCCTGGTGGGCTATTTTATCCTGCTGCTGAAAAAGTACCTCAAGGTGCCCAAGGCCATGCAGGGCCTCATGCCGGTACTGATTATCCCCCTGCTGTCCACCCTTGTGTGCGGCTTCCTGTTTTTCACCGTGCTGGGCAAACCCATCGCCGCGCTCATCGCCGCCATTGTTGAGGCGCTGACCAATATGCAGGGCGGGTCCAAGTTTACCCTGGGCGCTATCCTGGGCGCGCTGTGCGGCGTGGACTTCGGCGGCCCGATGAGCAAGACGGCCTCCACCTTTGCCAACGGCCTGCTGGTGGACGGCGTGGCCGGACCGGAGGCGGTGAAACTGGTGTGCTGCATGGTTCCTTCCGTGGGGCTGGCCATCTCCGCCCTGCTGGGCCGCAAGAAATACACCCGGGTGGAGCGGGACTCCATCAAGTCCGCCTTTGTTATGGGCATCTGCATGATTACGGAGGGGTGTATTCCCCTGGCCATGAACGACCCGCTGCGGGTCATCGGCTCCTCCGTCATTGCGACCACCATCACCGGAGGCGTTACCTACGCGCTGGGTATTGAGAACTACGTCACCGCCGGCGGCTGGTTCATCATCCCCCTGTCCAACAAACCTCTGCTGATGGCGGCCATGGTGCTGATGGGCGGCGTTATTATGGGCGTGATTCTGACACTTTGGAAAAAGCCCGTGAAGGACGAGGACGAGGTTGGCGGCATTGACATCGAAGGCGCGGCTGATGTGGAAATCACGCTGGAGAACCTGTAATTGATTTTGCGGCGGGCCTGCAGCTCGAGGGGCTGTGGGCCGTCCGCGGCTTTTGTAAGGGAGAGAAACGACAATGCTGATGAACTTGGCCCAGCTGCTCGGGCCGGCGAAAGAGCACGGCTTTGCGGTGGGCGGCTTCAATGTCACCGAGAGCACCATGTTCAAGGCCGTTGTGGAGCAGGCGGAGGCGGACGGCGCCCCGCTGATCGTGCAGGTGTCCCCAAATGAGTTCTGTTTCGCCGAGCGGGAGCAGTACCTCTATTTTACCGCCCGGCTGCAGCGCAGCCCCTGTCCCTGTGCGCTGCATTATGACCACTCCAAAAGTTACGAAGGATGTGTGCAGGCGGTGCAGGCGGGCTTTACCTCGGTGATGTTCGACGGCTCCCATCTTCCCTACGAGGAGAACGTCCGCCTGACCCGGATGGTGGTGGAAATGGCCCATGCCGCCGGGGTGAGCGTGGAGGGGGAGATCGGTTGTATCGGAGAGACCGCGGACTTTCAGAAGGGCATTGTCACCGATATGGTGTACAGTACGCCGGAGGACGCGGTGCGTTTCTGCCGGGACACGGGCGTGGATGCGCTGGCCGTCTCCATCGGGACGGTGCACGGCTTGCTGCCCAAGGGCTTTATCCCTGCACTTCAGCAAGACCGTCTGCGGGAAATCGCCGGCGCGGTGGATGTGCCGCTGGTGCTCCACGGCGGTTCGGGCACGCCGGAGGACCAGGTTGCGATGGCCTGTCGGAACGGCATCTCGAAGGTGAACATCTCCAGTGAGTTCAAGCACGCCTATTATCAGAGCGTACAGCGCTTTATCGCCCAAAATCCCACTGCCGTCAGCCCTACTCTGGTGCTGCGGGAGGCGGTGGAGGAGGTGAAGCGGGTGGTACATACCAAGCTGACCGTCTTTGGCGCGGTGGAGCGCGGGGAGTGCTGCCGGCGCGGCGCGGCGCCGGTGGTCCGGGACATGGGGCCTGTGGAGGTCCACGATTAGGGCTTGTTTGAAAAAGGAAATCTAGGGCTCGTTTGAAAAATGTTAACATACCCAAACGGCGGCTCTTTTTCCGCCATACTTTTCCAATTTTCCTTGGAATACACCAAGTATTCCTGCGTCAAATTGGCTTTGTCTAGCGAAAAAATCTCTCGCCGTTGGGCATATTCCCAATTTTCAAACAGCGCCTAAGTGTGCCGTGCTGTTTTCACCACTGCTGTAAAAACCTGTACCAACAAACGAACCCGCCGGATGGGCGGGAGCCAGGACTGAACGCGCCGCGTCCGGGGCGTTTTTCCCCAGCCGGACGCAGGATAAAAAGGAGAACGAATTTATGTATTGTGATATGAAAACCATTCTGGACGACGCCGTAAAGAATCATTATGCCGTACTGGCAGGCGGCGCGTTCAATCTGGAGACGATTCGGGGGTTGATCGGCGCCGCCGACGCAGAACAGGCCCCGGTGCTCATTCTGGTGGGGCAGAACATGATCAAGCGGCACGCCCACACGGAGGTGGTGGCGCCCATGATCCGTCAATTGGCCTCGGAGACCAATGTTCCGGTGGCGGTGCTGTTAGACCACGGCCGGGACTGGGACATGATTACCCAGACGTTTCGGGCCGGATTTTCCTCTATGATGGTGGATGCCTCCGCCTATCCCATGACGGAAAACATCGCCCGCACCCGCAAGGTGGTGGAACTGTGCCACGCCCAGGGCGTCCCCGTGGAGGGGGAGCTGGGCCACGTGGGGATGGCGGCCACCCTGGACGGCTGTGATGAGTCCATGTACACCAGGCCGGAGGAGGTTCTGGAATTCCTCCAGGCCACCCATGTGGACTGTCTGGCCATCGCCTGCGGCACCGCCCATGGGAAATACCCCGCGGGCTTTGTACCCACGCTGAACTTCGACCTGATCCGTAAGGTCCGTTCCCTCACCAGCGTGCCGCTGGCCCTCCACGGAACCTCCGGCGCCGGAGACGAGAACATCCGGAAAGCGGTGGAGGCGGGAATCAACAAGGTCAATGTGGCCACCGAAATTTTCTGCGCCTGCCGGGATTACGCCAAGAAGCGCCTGGAGGAGGAGCCGGAGGTGGAGTATCTTCAGCTGTGCGTGGAGATAGAGCGCCACTGCAAAGAGACCTGCCGGCATTTCATTCGACTGACGGGCTCATCGGGCAAGGCGGCGAATTTTTCGCCCAGATACGATTTCACCCACAGCGTGGACCGCTCGCTGCTGGACGGGGCGGAATGACCGCCCGCCGGGAACTCAGAAAGGGTGGTAGAGACGATGAAGCAATACCGCGGGCTTCCCGCGTCGGGCGGAACGGCCCTGGCCACGGCGGTCGTGGCCCGCATGGCGCAGGGAGGACCCCCTCCCGAGACGCTGGAGGAGGCCGCAGAGCAGTGCCGGGCGCAGGTCCGGACGCTCCATGACAAGGCTCTGGCCGAGGTGGGCGCGGAGAGCGCGGAGATTTTCAGCGCCTATGAGGCCTTGCTGTCCGACCCCTATCTGCTGGAGCCCATTCATGCGCTGCACGGGCAGGGTGTGCCGCTGTCCCAGGCGGTGGAACGGTCGCTGGAGCAGCAGGCCGCCGTATTCCTACGGGCCAAAAGCCCCTATCTGCGGGAGCGGGCGGAGGATTTGCGCAGCATCAAGCAGATGCTTCTGCGCAGGCTCAGCGGAAGCGCCCTGGAGCTGACCATGCCCAAAGGGGGCGGTCCGGTGATTGTGGTGGCGGAGAGCCTGTCTCCGGCGGACACCATGGCCCTGGATAAAAAGTGCCTGGCCGGATTTGTAACCCGGACGGGAGGGCTGACCTCCCATGTGGTGATTCTGGCGAAGAACCTGGGAATACCGGCCGTCACCGGACTGGCGGAGTGGGAGGAGATTCCGGACGGGGCCCCGCTGCTGCTGGACGGGGACACCGGGGTTGTGACAGTGGAGCCGGATGAAAAGACGCTGGCCTGGGCGGAGGAGCGCCGCCGGGAGCAGGAGGCGTTCGAGGCCGTACTGCGGGAACTCCCCCCGGAGGAGACCTTGACTCGGGATGGCCGGCGGCTCCACGTATCGGTGAATGTGGGCGGCGCCCAGGACCTGGAGGGATTGGAGCTGGCCGGGCTGGACGGCGTGGGGTTGTACCGCACGGAATTTCTCTTTGTGGAGCGCAGCCACGCGCCCGGCGTCCGGGAACAGGAGGAGGAGTACGCGAAGGTGTTTGACGCCCTGGAGGGCAGGGAGCTGATTGTCCGCACCCTGGATATCGGCGGGGACAAAGAGGTGCCCTACCTGGCCCTGCCCAAGGAGGACAACCCTTTCCTGGGGTGCCGGGGCATCCGGCTGTGCCTGCGCCGGGAGGAATTGATGCGGGAACAGTTCGAGGCCCTCATGCGGGCCTCACGGGGACGGGATTTCTCTGTCATGTTCCCCATGGTCAACACCGTGAAAGAGTTCCTGCGCGCCCGAAGCGTGTGGGAAGAGGTCCGGGATGTTCTGTCGGCCCAGGGGATTCCGGTGAGCGGGAACATCAAGCTGGGCGTGATGGTGGAGACCCCCGCCGCCATGATCTGTGCGGACGCCCTGGCCAGCCATGTGGATTTTGCCAGCATCGGCACCAACGACCTGACCCAGTACATTCTGGCCGCAGACCGGGGGAACCCGGACACGGGGGTGGAGCAGAGCGTATACGCTCCGGCGGTGGTCCGCGCCGTCTGCCATATTATCAGGACGTTTGCCGCCAGGGGGGTGAAGGTCAGCATGTGCGGCGAGGCGGGGTCCGACCCGCAGTTTCTCCCGCTCATGCTGGGAATGGGCCTGCGCCATGTGAGCGTAAGCCGGTCCATGGTGGACCGGGTGCGTTATGCCGCCGTTCGCACCCACTGTGGAGAGGCGGAACGCCTGTTGGAACAGGTGCTGGGCATGACGGACGAGGCGGATATCCGCCGCGCGCTGGGCGCGGGCGGACAGGAGGTTTGAGATGAGACATCTGTACTGTGAGCCTGATGAGGGCCGCCGGGTGGATTCGGGGAGCGGCCACTGGTCCTATCCGCTGCTGGGCCCGGAACACGGATGCGTCAACCAGTGCATGAGCGGTGTGAGCTATTACACCGGAACCATGTTTACGCCGGAGGCCGTCCACGAATTTCAAGAGGGCTTTCTCGTGCTGTCCGGCGCCGGAGAGGCGCGGGTGGACGGGCAGACCTTCCCCCTCAAGCCCATGGTCTCTTTTCTGGCGCCCGCCGGGGCCCGGCACACCATGCGCAGCGCCTCCCCGGAGGAGCCGCTGGTGCTGTTTTGGTTCCACGCCAAAGCCTGAGGTCCGATGACGGAGGAAAACATGGCATAAAGGTAAGCCCCCGGCGCAGGATATCCTGCGCCGGGGGCCGTTTGTACGGGGAAATTTCGTTACCGTCCGAAGAAATAGCTCCAGGGGAAGCTGCTGAAGGGGTCGTAGTAGCCGTTTCCGTTTCCGCCGTAGGGGTCGTAATAGTTGCCGTTGGAGGTGGGCTGGGCGGCGGGGTCCTGGGGCTGGCCCTGTCCCTGATTATCGGAATCCTGGGTGCTGTTTTCCTGCTCGTCAAAGGTGAGCTCCAGAATGAGCTCCTGGCCGAAGCGGTACACCTCCAGAGACACCGTCTGCCCTGCCTTGTAGCGGTTTTTCACGGCGATCATCTGGTTCATGCCGGTGATGTCCGCATCACCCATCCTGGTGATCACGTCACCCTGCTTCAGGCCCGCCTTCTCGGCGCAGGAACCCTCTTCCACACTGGTGACGACCGCGCCCTGGGGGAAGCCGAACCGCTGCTGGTCGCTCTCGGTCACGTCGCCCACCGTGATGCCCATGTAGGGCCGCCCGGTGACGTAGCCATGCTCCATATAGTCGGTGACGATGCCGATGACGTCGTTGATAGGGATGGCGAAGCCGATGCCCTCAATGGTGGCGCTGCGGGAGTCGCCGTTGTTGGACAGCTTGGCGGAGGTGATGCCCACCACCCGGCCATAGCTGTCGAAGAGGGGACCGCCGGAGTTGCCGGAGTTGATGGTGCAGTTGGTCTGAATCATGTTGTTCATGACGGTGCCGTCGCTCATGGTGATCTCCCGCCCGGTGGAGGACACGAAGCCGGAGGTCTGGGAGAAGGACAGGGTGCCCAGGGCGTTGCCGATGGTGCACACCTGCTCGCCCACCACCAGGTCGTCGGAGTCGCCCAGCACCACCGGCTTCAGGCCGGACACGCCGTCCACCTTCAGCACCGCTACGTCGTTGAGCTCCTCGCCGCCCACCAGCTTCGCGTCATAGGTTTCGCCGTTGTTCAGCGTCACCTTGATGGTGTCGGCCCCGTCGATCACGTGGTAGTTGGTGATGATGTAGCCGTCCTCGCTGATGATGAAGCCGGAACCCGCTCCGGCGGTGGGCTGCTGGTACCAGCCGTTGGTGGCCATGCCCGTCACCGAGACGCACACGCTGGAGTCTGCGTAGGCGGCATAGATTTCGCTGAGGCTCATGGGGGTGAGGCCGTCGGCCTGCTTCACCTTGACGGCGGTGGGGTCCACCTCGTTGCGGTAGATGGTGGTCTCTGTCTTGGGGCCGCTGGTGGCGGCGTCATAGATGGCGGCGCCGCCCACGCCCGCGCCGCCCCCCACCAGGGCGCAGCACAGCACCAGAGCTACCGCCTTGCCCGCGCCGCTCCTTTTCTTTTTGGGTGAGTGGGGCGGAGTGGGAGGGGTCTGAGGGGTCCGGTCCCAGGGGTCGGAGGACTGGGAGGTGTAGCTGTAGTGGTACAGGCCGTTGTTGTCAAAACCGTTCTGGTCGTTCATGGAAATGCTCCTTTCCAGTTGTTCACGTTGAAAGCTGTCGGATAGGACCGGGGCGGCTGTTTTGCGCCGCTCCCCTGCCGTTGAGCATAAGATACTACGCAATTATGTCAAAAGTATGTCATAGGGCCGAAATGATTTTGAACTTATGCTGAAAAAACGCTGAAAATTCCTTCATGCCCAATCACTATTTTGCCGCTGCGTCCGTATCGGGTTTTCGGCCTGAGCGCAGGATGGCGTTGATGTCCCCCGCCGCCAGGGCCAGGTCGTCCAGCGCCGGGCGGAAAATGCCCAGTTTGGCCAGATTGATCAGCACAAGCAGCAGCAGGGGGCCCACCACCATGCCCAGCACGCCCCCGGCCTTCATGCCCACATAAATGCCCACCAGGGACAAAATGGGGGACAGCCCGGTCTGGTCGCCCAGAATTTTGGGTTCGGCGAACTGCCGGAACAGGGCGATGACGCCCCATATCGACATGAGGGCGGCGGCTTCGCCGTACTGGCCCAGGATCATGTCTATCACCGCCCAGGGCACCATCACCGTGCCGGAACCAATGATGGGAATGAAATCCAGCACCGACAGGCCGAAAGCCAGCAGCAGGCTGTAGGGCTGGCCCATGAGGAAAAAGCCGGTGGTGAGAATGCCGAACACCCCGGCGGACAAGATCAGCTGGCTTTTCAGATAGCCGCCGAAGGCGCTCATGAAAATGTTTTTGACCGAGCGGCAGAAGTCCCGGGCCACCATGGGCACCCGGTCGGCGAGTTCAAGCCGCAGCCGGGGATAGTCCCCGGTGATGAAGTAGCTGGCCATCATGAACACAACAAGGGCCACGGCGAAACCGGAGACATTGGCGGCCATGGAAGGGGCCTGCCCCGCCATCTCGGTGAGCCATCGGTCGTAGTCCAGACCCCGCAGCCAGTCCGTCACCGCGCCCATGACGTCCTCTCCGGTGGTGATCACCCCTTCGGGCACAAAGTCCCCCAGACCGGACAGCCAGTTCTGCACGCTGTTTACCACCCCCGCCAGACCGTTCAGCAGCTCGTCCAGCAGGGACTGGCGGTTGTCGAACAGGGAACGAATCTGGTCCACCGCCACCCAGCCCAGGCCGAACAGCACCCCGCCGATAATGGCAAAGACCAGCACCACCAGCGCCATGGACAATACCTTGCGGGAGATGCTGGTTTTGTGCTGGAGCCAGCGCACCGCCGGATTGAGCACCCAGGCCAGCACCAGGGCAAACAGGAACGGGCTGAGCAGGGAGGCCAGGGGCAGTCCCACCCAGATAACCAGCGCCGCCGCGCCCAGGGCCAGCGCCCCCCGCAGGCCCAGCCGGAGCCAAAGCTGGCCCCGCTGGCGCCAGGAAAGCTGTGTATATTCCATATGGGTCCCCCTTTTCCGTGCCGCAGTATAGTTTGTACAGAGTATGGAGTATTATAGGGCAGTTTTTCAGGCTTGACAACCCCAAATCTTTGGGCTAAACTAATCATTTAATAAAGTTTAATCCAAGTGTAAAGAAATTTGAGAAAAGGAGTGTCTTCATATGGCTTCCAGCCGTTTCCGCCGGGGCTACGTCTCTATCTTCCTATCCTATTATAAGCCCCATCTCAAGCTGTTTATTCTGGATATGGCCTGCGCCCTGGGCATTGCCCTGGTGGACCTGGCCTTCCCCGCCGCCTCCCGGGAGGCGCTGAACACCCTGCTGCCCCAGAACATGTTCACCGCCTTTTTCACCGTCATGGCCATCCTGCTGGGGGCCTACGCCCTGCGCTCGGTGATGTACTTCATCGTCACCTACTGGGGCCACATGATGGGTGTGCGCATTGAGGCGGATATACGCCGGGACCTGTTCGGCCACATGCAGGACCTGTCCTTTTCCTTCTACGACAAAAACCGCACCGGCCAGCTGATGAGCCGGGCCACCAACGACCTGTTTGAGATCACGGAACTGGCCCACCACGGCCCGGAGGACCTGTTCATCTCCGCCGTCACCCTCATCGGGGCCTTCTGCATGATGGTGTCCATTCAGTGGAAGCTGGCCCTCATCGTCTTCGCCGTGGTGCCCATATTCGTGGTGTTCACCATCATCCAGCGCCGGCGGATGGTCCGGGCCTCCGTCCGGGTGAAGCAGAACATGGCGGGCATCAACGGCCAGCTGGAATCGGCCATCTCCGGCATGCGCACCGCCAAAGCCTTCGCCAGCGAGGACCA
>ERZ808028.340-NODE-340-length-42698-cov-11.319490_pt1 | contig 42698 bp, 33 predicted proteins | sample MGYA00380184_ERZ808028 | MGnify/ENA primary metagenome ERZ808028 (study PRJEB31490, sample SAMN06133397) | mouse gut metagenome | isolation source: J8_1 | host: mice | place: China: Chengdu | collected 2015-05 ...
TTTGCCTTTTATTTTATCATAAAACTGTTTACTATCATCTTGCACAGTTGTTTACTATCATACTACACTGTACACTGCGTTCGCCCGCGGGTCGTCGAGGACGCCGACCCCTACACGCAAACCCAACGGTGGCGCACCACCCGTAGGGGCGCGCATTGCGCGCCCGCGGAATGGGCAATGCCCATTCCCTACGTGATATGCCGATTTTCCCTACAATATATCGCTTCCACTTTGCTCCGCGCTTTTTCTGCGCGCCTCCAACTCGTCACGCATCCTTTGGCGTTTTTCGCCTGTCAAATCGTAAAAGAAATACGGAACGGCGCTTAAAATATACATTATGGCAGGCACAAGGGCGAGGATGAGAAAAATGCGGAACTGCACCGCGTCGCTCTGCGGCACACGCGCGCTGTCGGGGGATGTCACATACCCGATTGCCCACAACAGTCCCGATGCCGCCGCCTGCACCACGGTGCCACCGATTTTTACGGTGGTGATGCGCAGAGAAAAGCTAATCCCCTCACTGCGCTTGCCCGTTTTCCATTCCGTGTAGTCCGAAGCGTCCGCCAACATTTCGTTCAGCACGATTTCCGACGGCGCGTTGATGAGTCCCATAACACCTGTGCCGACCATCAAAACGGGAATCATCACCGCCGCACGTGAATAATATTTTAAGCCAATCAGGAATGTGACCAGCCAAATACTGCCGTACAGCAGATTGCTCCCGAGTGCAATGGTGCGCGCCGAGAAGCGGCGGCGAATCGCGGGGAGCAGAGCATAAGAGAGCGCCCAAGTGAGGACGGACGGGATCTGCGCGAGCACGGAAAAGCCGGCAAAGCCGAGCACATCGATAAAATAATAGGTCATAAAGACGCCGCTGACACCCGCCAACGAGCGAATCAGTCCCGACAGAACGACGATGCGCAGTCCGCGATTGCGGGAAAGCTCACGGAGGCTTTCGAGAAAATGTGCGCCCTCCTGCGATTGCGCCACGCGTTCCTTTACGCAAAAGCCGCTTAGGGAAAACAGTCCGATGCCGCCGACGCCTGCCGCAAGTCCCAACAGCAGAAACAACGCGGATGCGCTGATTTTTTCGCTGTGTGCCGCCGAATAATCCAACAGCAGCGGCACGGTGAAGGCGGGCAGGGCTGCACCCACGCTGACAGCGGCATTGACCGCCGTCATCACCCGTCTGCGGTCGCTTTCCAAAGGCGATATTGCGGCGGAAAGCCCCCAGTATGCCACATCGGTGATGCTGTAAAACAGCTCCCATATCAGGTACGTCAAAAACATATACGCGATTTTTGCGGGCGAGGTGGGGGACGGGTCGGTTAAGATATACGGTCCTGCAAACAGCAGTACTGTAAACACAGCCAAGGGCGCTGTACCGCCGCGCAGATAAGGAATCATTTTGCCCCGTTTTGTACGCGTGCGGTCAATCAGCATACCGCAAAGCGGGTTGTTGACAATATCCCAAATGCCCTCGATAAACAGCATAAGCCCCACGGCGCGCGGGTCTATATGGAATACGTTGATATAAAAATACATCAAATAGCCGGTCACAAGCGCGTAGCAGATATTCTGCCCCACGCCCGCCGCGCTGTATGCGGCAATCTCGTCGTTTTTGACAAGTGCGCCTGCAGGCGGTTTAAAAAATGCCATACTACCGACCCCTTTCAAGCGTAGTATAGCATTATATTAGATATTTGTCAAACATATTTTATAAATTTCAAATATTATCCCAATAAATCCCCGATTGCCTTTTGCAGGAGCTCTATTTTTTGCGAATCGATTTTAAAATAAATCTTTTTTTGATTGTTCGGGTCTGCCGAGATGGAAATCAGCCCGCATTGCAGAAGCTTGTCGGTATGGTGCATCACCGTGGCGGGGGACAGCTCCGTCAGCTGTGCAAGCTCTCGGTTGTAGCGCGGCGCCTGCGCAATCAAAATCGCAATATCCAAACGCTTCGGGTCCGCCAGTGCTTTCAGCGCGTTGCACAGAAATGCTTTTTCTTCCGTGCGGGGCAGGGTGCCGTCCGTGTCCACATTGTAAAAACCGCAGTAGCACACATCGCCGAGAATCACCGCGGATAAGGGCACGGCGAGCATCGGGTACACCTCGCGCACGCTTCCGTCCGCAAACAAAACGGAATGGGTGAAAAACCAATCGTCACGCCAATATTGGTCGGCAAAAGTATTCACCTCGGCGCGCACGCTGTCCCAAGCCAATTCCGCCGCGGAAACATTCACCCGCACCGTATCGCACAGTAGGGTGAAGTATTGAGACAGTGCCGATAAAAGCGCCCGAAACGGTGCGGTGCAGTTTTTGGTGTCGGCATATTGAAAAACCGTTTCCGCTGTGCCGTAATCGATGAACGGCACGCCCGAATCTCGGGCAAACAGGAAGCTGTTGTTCAAATGTACACGGAGCGTTTCCTCGGAAACCGCCTGCGCCCGAAACAGAAAATCTTGGATTTGCAGAGCGGTGAACAGCACAATCAGATATTCCCCCACCGACATACATGCAAAATCCCGCCACCCCGCGGGCAGACTGCGGTGCACACGGAACACCGATACATAACGGCGATGGACGCTTCCGTACGTCTCCCCGCCGAATAAATCATACATATGTTTCGCCGCCCGTTCATAATTCGGTTCAAGGTATAACAATGCCATGGTTTCCAGCACCATATCGGGACTTCGGTGGAGAATGGCCTTCATTTGTACACCTGCTTTCTTTTGGAGGGAATGGGACGGCGAACGAGTTCGCCCCTACGGGTTAGGCGGTTATTTTGCATATCGTAGGGACAGCCCGGGCACGCTGTCCGTTGTAAAAAGTTGTAAAAAGGGGTCAGTCCCTTTTTTACGGAATGACGGAATTTACGAGGGCGGGATTTTTGCAGACCTGCCCTGTGCGATGTGAGATTCTTCGCCTGCGGCTCAGAATGACAGGGTTGGTTATACAAATCCGTAGGGGCGATTCACGAATCGCCCGAGCAAGGTAGGGTTTCGCACAAACCCACGGCAATGCACAATCCGTGTAGGGGCGAACTGTGTTCGCCCGAAAACGGACGGACAAGGACGTCCGTCCCTACGCGTATAACAAATTCACTGTGTGCGATGTGAGATTCTTCGCTCCGCTCAGAATGACAGGGTTATACAAATTCTCAGGGGCGAAATCTGCACACCCTTATTTTTCGTGCATTGTGACCTTGCGGTCGGCGATGGTGAGTTCTTTTTCGCAAACGGCGAACGCGGCTTTTTTATGAGAAATGATGATACAGGTTTTGTTTTGCATCGCCCGAATATTCGAGAGCAGACGTTCTTCCGTTTCTTCATCGAGCGCAGAAGTGGCTTCGTCCAACAGCAGGACGGGTGCGTCCGTCAGCACGGCGCGTGCCACCGCAAGTCGCTGCATCTGCCCTTCGGAAAGCCCTCTGCCGCCCTCGCCGAGCACCGTATCCAAGCCGTCGGGCAGTTCGCGGATAAATTCGTCGGCGCAGGCAATACGCATAGCTTCGCTGATTTGCGCGTCGGTTGCGTCCTCTTTAATAAATCGGATGTTGTCGCGCACTGTGCCCGAAAACAGAAGATTCCCCTGCGGTACATAGGCAAAAACGGGGCGCGTCGCTTTGTTTGCCGTATACGCCCTTGCGTCTGCGCAAACCGTGATTTTTCCGCTGTCGGGCGTGAGTACGCCGAGCAGTAATTTAAACAGCGTACTTTTGCCGATGCCCGAAATGCCCGAAATCACAACAAAATCGTTTTTTTCTATGGCAAAGCTGACACGCTCCAGCACACGATTTTTGCCGTAGGCAAAGGAGACATCGGAAAACCGAATTTCTGAAAACGTTTTTGGGCGAAGCACAGAAGAATTTTCAGCTTGCACCGGATTTTCTGCATCGTCAGGCAAATCCGTAATTTCCAAAATCCGCTCCGCAGATGCAAGCATGGCGTAGTATTGCGGAAACAGTCCCGAAAGCCCCGACAGCGGCACCTGCACTTGGTTGACCAGCTGTAAAAGCGCGGTCAGCGTACCGAAGGTGATGGCGCCCGCAAGCAGGCGCACACCGCACCAGGTAAGCGTGACGAGAAAGCCGAGGGAAAACACGGCGGAAAAGCCTGTGTTTGCAAAAATCGCCCAGCGGTTTTTGCGGATTTTCGCATTGTAATTCTCCGTTTGGTGTTCGTCTGCCTGCCGCGCGACCTTTTCCTGCACGCCGAACACCTGCACCGCCAAAAGACTTTCCAGCGCTTCCTGCAAAAAGGCGCGGAGCTTGCCGTCGGTGCTTTGTACCTGTTTATGTAATTTTTTAATTTTGGTGCGAAACAGCCGTGTGCCGAAAAAAAGCACAACGCCCGCCGCCATCAGCAGCAGTCCGAACCGCCAATCCAAGGACACAATCACGGCAAAAGCACATACCAGCCGTGTCAGCATAGAAACGGCGGACGGCAAAAGCGTTGCCACACCGTCGCAGACCACCGTGACGTCCGCACTCAGACGCATCAGCAAATCGCCCGAATGGTACGCGGTAACAGCGGAATAATCTTTTTGCAAAATCGCGGAAAACAGTTCCCGCTTACAGCGCATTTCAAGCCGACCCGCCACGCGTACGGCAAGACTTGTGTTGCCCATACGCAGTCCGATTTGCAGAAGAATGACGGCGGTAAGCAAAACGGCAGATTGCAACAGCCGCGTTTTATCGCCGTATTGCGCCGCATCAATAATCTGTTTTGCAAACAGCGCGAGTGAAACGGCGCACACGGAAGCAAGGGCGTTGCCGAATATCAGCAACACCAGACCCGGCAGCTGCGTTTTCGCAGTTTGCCCTATCCATTTGCGCGCGGTATTCCGTTTCATTTTCGCAGTTTCCCCCGCAGTTTTACAATATATTTTCGCACAGGCAAAAGGTAGTGCCAACCACGCACATAACGCTTATATTTTTTGCTTTCCACGGAAAATGTTTTGCCGTTTCGCGTGATTTCCGTCACGACACCGATAATTTGCGTATCACAAATGCCCTTTTCCAACACCCACTGGTTGTCACCACACAGCGTATAGGTGTTATCCTCGGCGCAGTCCACAATGCGGTGCAGAACGAATGCACCATCACGGCGGCGGTAAAACGGGATGTCGAATTTTTGAAGGTTTCCCGCCACGGGTGAAAGCGTCACCGTATCGCGCCCCGCCCGAAGCAGCGGGAGCATACTCGTGCCTGTAATCGGCAGTTTTACCGTACCGCCCGACGCGAGCGTTTCCTCTATCACAGGGAGCAGTTCAGAAAGGCTGACCTTTTTCTTCTCCATAAAATCAGTCCTCTAAAAGCCCTGCGGCGCGCAGTTTTTCCGTAAATCTATGCACATCGCGTGCGGCGGTCTGCGCGTCCACATCATATTCCGAAAGCAGTTTTTCCACGAGCGCCTGTTCGTCGGTGTCGGCTTCGAGCGCCGCCCACAGGAACGCGCCCACAGGATTCAGGGTCATCATCCCGCCGAAATCCGCCGCGCCCCCCAAGGGGACGACAATATGACTGCCCGCGACCTCGCGGAGTAAAAATCCGTCCTTGATTTTCATGTTTGCGCCTCTTTTTGTTGATAATACGATTCTATCCCGTCAAAGGCGGTGTGCGCCGCCGAAATATCCATATTGCAGGTAAGCAGGAATGCGGGCACGCTTTCGAGCAAATCGCCCAAAATATCGAGCATCTGCGCCATTTTTTCCTTTTGCGGCGGACGCAGGGTCTGCGACAAAAACAGCGGAATCGCCTGTGCGGCGGGAATCGGTTTAATCGAATTTTCCGCCCCGCGCTCCAAAAATACAAGCGCGCGGATGGGTGACTGCACATTCACGCTGATGTCGAATTTCCCGCTGAACGGCGTACCGCAGGCGCAGAATACACCATCGATTTTGCGCACGGCGGGCTTGTCGTCATTGAGAATGCGGCAGTTTTTGAATGCCTTTAACCACAAATCGGTGTGGGTCGATTTGCCTGTACCGCTTTTTGCGGAAAACAGATAAGCAAAACCGTCCTTTTCGACACACGAGGCGTGCATCAGCAGACCCGAAAACTGCAAAAGCCTTGCGTAAAACGCCTCGCCCGTCCAAACATAACGGCATTCGTCTAAGGTCAGCTGCGGAAAAGCTTCGTGCTTTTTTGCAAAATACGCTTCGGGGATATCCAAAACCATATCGGGCGCGTCCGTCGGTTCGCACAGATATGCGCGGGTACGCGTACGCAGAAGTTCCCCGCGCGCGTCGAATTGCACCTTCAGTTTTGCGATGTCAAAGGTTTCCAAAAGTGTACTCCTAACGTAAAATGTGTATACCCCTGCGGTTGTAGGGAACGACCTATGTGTCGTTCCGCGGAATTTCATCAGACTTCGGCGGGCGAACACAGTTCGCCCCTACATAGCTGTGCAAAAATTCTTATATCCCAAACAACCTGCGGGTGTTGGTTTCGGTCTGCTCACACAACGTCTGGGTGTCAATGCCGCGAATCTCCGCGATGCGTGCGGCAGTATAGGCGATGTGCGATGAATCACACCGCTTACCGCGGAACGGCACAGGCGTCATATACGGCGCATCCGTTTCCAACAGCAAACGCTCTGCGGGCACCATCGCCGCAACCTCGACAGGCTTTACGGCATTTTTAAAGGTCACCGCGCCGCCGAGACCGATATACATATCTAATTTCAAAATTTCCTTTGCCATTTCGACACTGCCCGAAAAACAGTGCACAACACCCTTAGGTTGTATTTCCTTTAACAACTTGAGGGTGTCGTCATGCGCCTCGCGGTCATGCACAATGACGGGCAAATCGAGCTCCTTCGCAAGGCGCAGCTGCATTTCAAAAAGCGCCAACTGCGCAACGCGCGATTCTTTTTCATAATGATAGTCCAGGCCGATTTCGCCCACAGCAACGGTTTTCGGGCCTTTCAGCAGTTCGCGTAACAACTGCTCGGTGTTATCGGGCACATCCTCTAAATTCAGCGGATGAAACCCCGCCGCCGCATAAATATAGCTGTATTTTTGCGCAAGCGCCTGCGCGAAACGGGTGGTTTCCGCATTTACGCCGCAGGAAATTATCCCTGTAACACCTTTTTCGGGAAGCACGTCCAGCAATTCGTATACATCCTCGGAAAAGCGTTCGTCATCATAATGTGCGTGAGAGTCGAAAATATGCGTCATCGGATTCGTGCACCGTTCGGCATATCGGGGTCAACAAATACGACTTTCACATCGTCTTCACTGCAGTCCGCCGCCAAAATCATTCCTTGGCTTTCCACACCGCAAAGCACGGCGGGCTTTAAGTTTGCCACCAGCACAATTTTCTTGCCGACCAAATCATCGGGGGCATACCATTTGGCAATGCCGCTTGCCACTGTACGCGGTGTCTCCGTACCGTCGTTTAAGGTCAGCTTCAAAAGCTTTTTCGCGCGTTTGACAGGCTCGCACGCCGTAACCTCGGCAACGCGCAGTTCCACTTTCATAAAATCTTCAATGCCGATTTGCGCCAAGCCTTCGATTTTCGGCGCTTCCGCTTTTTTCTCTGCTTCCGCCTCTGCTTTTTGTGCCGCCGTCAGCTCTGCAATCAGCTTTTCCGCGTCAATACGGCTGAATAACGGCGTTGCCGTCCCGACGCGTTCGCCAGCTTTCAAACCGCCGAAGGTCTTTAACGACTCGTAATCGCGTACATCCGTGCCGAGCTGTTCAAAAATCGCCGCCGATGTGTCGGGCATATAGGGCGTAAGCAAAACGGCAAGATAGCGAATCCCCTCTAAGAGATTGTAAAGCACCGTGCCGAGCCGCGCTTTTTGCGCTTCGTCTTTCGCGAGCGCCCACGGCATTGTTTCATCAATATATTTGTTCAGACGGCGCGCAAGGGTCAGAATACACGCCACACTGTCACTGATTTTATATTCGTTGATACAACGATCCACATCGGCAAGGGTCTGCACCGCGAGTGCTTTGACTTCTTCGTCAAATTCACCCGCACAGCCGCCCGACTGCACCACACCGTCAAAGTATTTGTTCTGCATCGCAACCGTGCGGTTCACAAGATTGCCTATGGTATTTGCCAAATCGGAATTGTACCGCTCAATCATCGTTTCATAGGTAATGGAGCCGTCCGCCGCGTGGGGCATTTCGGACAGCAAATAATACCGCACCGCATCCACGCCGAACACCTTGATTAAATCATCGGCATAAATGACATTCCCGCGCGATTTCGACATTTTATCCTCACCGAACAACAGCCACGGATGCCCGTAGACCTGCTTCGGAAGCGGCTCGCCGAGCGCCATGAGCATAATCGGCCAGTAAATAGTATGGAATCGGACAATATCCTTGCCGATGATATGCACATCGGCGGGCCAGTATTTTTTGTAGGCTTCCGCACTGCCGTCGGGGTCGTAGCCGAGGGCGGTGATATAATTTGACAGCGCATCGAGCCAAACATAAATGACATGCTTGTCATCAAACGTGACGGGTATGCCCCATTTGAATGAGGTACGCGAAACACACAAATCCTGCAAACCCGGCTTAATAAAGTTATTGAGCATCTCCTTTTTGCGTGCTTCGGGATAAATGAAATTCTCGTTGTTCTCAATAAATTCTTCCAGCTGTTTCTGATATTTCGACAGACGCAGGAAATACGCTTCCTCTTTCGCCTTTTTCACTTCGCGGTGGCAGTCGGGACAGCAACCGTTTTCGTCCAGCTGGCTTTCCGTCCAGAAAGACTCGCACGGCGTGCAGTAAAGTCCCTCGTATTCGCTTTTGTAAATATCACCTTGGTCGTACAGCTTTTTAAACATCTTCTGCACGGCTTTTTCATGGTAACCATCCGTTGTGCGGATAAATTTATCGTAGGTGGTGTTTAAGGCATCGCAAATCCCGCGGATTTCGCCCGCGACCTTGTCCACATATTCTTTCGGCGAAACACCTGCGGCTTTGGCATATTCCTCAATCTTCTGCCCGTGCTCATCCGTGCCCGTCAGGAAGAAAACATCATACCCCAACATTCGCTTATACCGCGCAATGGCATCGGTCAGCACAATTTCATAGCTGTTGCCGATGTGCGGCTTACGCGAGGTATAGGCGATAGCGGTGGTGATGTAAAACTTCGGTTTTTCACACATGATTTTTCTTCCTTTCCGTGTGTTCAAAATTTTTTACATTTTATTGTACCAAATTTTTATATGAATTTCAACTTTTTTCATAACGGCTTCTTCATACTGCATTACCCAATATTTGCTGCCGCAAACATTTTCTCCAGCTGACGGTGCAGGGCGGCATATTCGGGCGATTCCAAAGCAGGGTCGGTATTCAGAAGCCGCTGTGCCTCCGCCTGTACGGTTTCCAGCATTTTCGTATCGCGCAGTAAATCCGAAATACGCAAAGCGGGCAGACCGTGCTGACGTGTGCCGAAGAAATCCCCCGGGCCGCGCAATTTTAAGTCCGCATCGGCGATTTTAAAGCCGTCCGTCGTTTCGCAAAGAATTTGAAAGCGCGCCTTTGCCTCTTCGTTCTGTGCGTCGGACACCAAAATACAGGTGGATTTTTCCTTGCCGCGCCCGACTCTGCCGCGCAGCTGGTGCAGTTGGGAAAGACCGAAGCGTTCGGCGTTTTCAATCACCATGACCGCCGCGTTCGGCACATCCACGCCGACCTCTACCACCACGGTAGAGACCAAAATATCCAGTTCCCCGTCCGAGAAAGCGCGCATGACCTCATCCTTTTCTTTCGGCTTCATGCGTCCGTGCAAAAGTCCCACACGACGATGGTGAAACACGCCGTTTTTAAGGCGCGCGCAGTATTCCTCGGCGGGCGCGAGGTCAGTTTCGCCCTCTTCCACGAGCGGGCAAACGATATACGCCTGCAAACCTTTTTCAATATGTTTTTCAATGAATTTATATATGCGCGGACGGTAGCTTGTGCCGACGCGGTAGGTTTCAATGACCTGCCGTCCGGGCGGCAATTCATCGAGTACCGAAACATTTAAGTCACCGTACAGAATCAGCCCCAGCGTGCGCGGAATGGGCGTAGCAGACATTACGAGAATGTGCGGGTTATCGCCTTTATCCGTCAGATTTGCACGCTGTGCCACGCCGAAGCGGTGCTGTTCATCCGTAATGCAAAGACCGAGTTGCCGAAAGTCCACATCCTCTTGAATCAGCGCGTGTGTGCCGACTGCCAAAACCGCTTCACCGCTTTTGAGTTTTTCCTTTGCGGCGCGTTTTTCCGCCGCACGCATAGAACCCGTCAATAAAACAACGGTGCATTCCGTATCTCGAAAGAATTTCTGAAATGTGCGGAAATGCTGTTCGGCAAGCACCTCGGTCGGCGCCATCATAGCGGACTGCAAGCCGTTTTTTGCCGCCGAATATACAAGCGACGCCGCGACGGCGGTCTTGCCCGACCCGACGTCTCCCTGCAAAAGGCGGTTCATCGGCTCACCCGACTGCATATCTCTGATTGCTTCCTGCACCGCGCGCCGCTGTGCGCCCGTCAGTTGAAAAGGCAAAAGCGCCGAGAATTCCGCACTGCAATCCTTTGTCAGCACACAGGCGGTACGGCGCGTTTCGGTTCTGCCCTTCATCTGCAAAAGTCCTAACTGCAAAAGAAGCAATTCATCAAAAATCAAACGGCGGCGCGCCGCTTCCAGTGCGCTTTCATCGGGCGGAAAATGCACCTGCCGAATCGCCGTATCCAAATCGCAAAGGCGGTTTCGCGCCCGAATCTCCTGCGGGAGAAAGTCCGCAATCGGATTTTCGAGCGCTGACAGGGCATTTTGCACGCACCGCTCAATCGTTTTTGAGGACAGCGCCCCGCTTGCAGGGTAAATCGGGCGAATCCGATGCGCAGACTGCGGTTTTTGAAACAGCGGAGACGCCATTTCCCGCGCACCGTATTTATTGCGCACCGCCTTGCCGAAAAAGAGGTATTCTTCGCCTTCTTTCAGCTGATTGCCGATATATTTATTATTGAAAAAAGTCAGGTTCAAAAGACCCGCTCCGTCGGTCACACTGGTTTTGAACAACAGCATCCCGCCCGGAATCCGAATTTTCTGCGGCGTATGGCAGACTGTCGCGCGAATACAGCACAGCTCGTTTTCGGGCATATCCCGAATGGGCACGATTTGGCTCCAATCCTCATATGCGCGCGGATAATAGCGCAGAAGGGCGCCGACCGACGGCACCGAAAGCTTATAGAATGCCTCGGCGCGTGTCGGTCCGACACCCTTTACATATTTTATATCTGATTTTAACTGCATTGTTTTACTCCACGGAAACCATGAAATAATAGACAGGCTGACCGCCGTTGATTACATTATATTCTACATTCGGGAAACGGTTTTGCAGACGTTCGCAAAGGGCGTTCGCCGCCGCTTCGTCCGTATCTTCCCCGTACAGAATCGTTACAATAGAACCGCTGTGTTTCTTAATCAGCCGACGCGTCACGCGGTATGCCACATCCACGGCGTCATTGTCCACCAACGTGATTTTGCCGTCCTCCATACCGAGAATCTGCCCTTTTTTGATGCGCTCGCCGCTCATTTCGCTGTCGCGCGCGGCAAACGTCACCTGCGCGGTATGCACACCCTCGGCGGCTTTCATCATTTGCAGGTGATTTTCCTCGGGACTTAAGGCTTCGTCAAAGCTGAGCATCGCCGTGATGCCCTGCGGAATCGTTTTGGTGGACAGCACGCTCACGCCGCGGTCGGCAAGATTCACGGTCTGCTCCGCCGCCATAATGATATTTTTGTTGTTCGGCAACACGAATACATGACGCGCGGGCGTGGCTTCCACCGCATTCAAAATATCATCTGTACTCGGATTCATCGTCTGCCCGCCCGAAACGACTTGGTCTGCGCCCAGCTCTCGGAAAAGCGTACAAAGCCCTTCGCCTGCCGCTACCGCTACAAAGCCGTATTCCTTTTCGGGCTCGGCACGCTTCGGAATTTTCGTTTCTTCCTGCACCGGTTGCGCCGTCTCCGAACTTTCCTTCGGCACATCCGAAAGATTTTGAATCTGAATCTCATGCAGACTGCCACACAAAAGCGCCGCCTGCAACACATTGTGCGGCTCATCGGAATGTACGCCTACCGAAATTTCCTGCGCGGTTTCTTCCACAGAGATCTCGCCGCCGACAGCTTCCAATGCGACCTTCAGTTTCACCGCACCCGACTGCGCGCCCTGTGCTTTACGGATTTTAAAGCTTAATGCATACGCATACTGCGGCTGTGTGCATTCTGCGGATTCCGCCGCCTGCGCGCCGTCCGCAGTAATCATCACACCGTCCAGCAGATAGCTTTTCATGCCCTCTAAGATATACAGCAGTCCGCGTCCGCCTGCATCCACAACGCCCGCCTCTTTTAAAACGGGCAACATTTCGGGTGTTTCGGCAAGCGCTTTCTCGGCGGCGTCGCAAAGAATCTGCAAAACCTTTTTATAATCCGTTTCACCTGATTCCACCGCCGCCGCAGAGGCAAGGCGAATCACGGTCAGAATCGTGCCCTCGGTAGGCTTCATCACCGCTTTATACGCCGATGCACTGCCCATTTGGAACGCCGCCGCCAGCTGTGCGCCGTCCGCCGTTTCCAAGCCCTTTAAGCCCTTCTGAAGGCCGCGGAATATCAAAGACAAAATAACGCCTGAGTTTCCCCGCGCGCCGCGCAGCAGTGCGCCTGCCGTCTTTTTCGCCACCGCCGCAACATCTGCTTCGCCCAAAACCTGCAATTCACGCGACGCCGCGTCGACGGTCATGGACATATTCGTGCCCGTATCCCCGTCGGGAACGGGGAATACGTTCAGTGCGTCTACTTCTTTACGATGGTTCTCAATATGATTTGCGCCGGAAATTACGGCGTTTTTCAACAGTTCGCCTGTCAGCAACTAAAAACAACTCCTATGCCTGAATTTGCGGAAAACAGCGAATCAATCCTTGATTCCGTCCACAAATACATTGACTTTTTTGACCGCGAGGCTGGTCGCCTGCTCTACAGTGTAACGCACCTTGTTGACAATGCTGTCCACAATCGCGGCAATGTTGACGCCGTAGGTCACAAAAATATGCAGATTGATAATCAAATCCGTACCGTTTGAACGAACGGAAACGCCTTGGTCCAAATAACTTCTGCGGCGGAAAAAGAACGCGCGAAGCCCTTGGGACGCACCGCTGTTTGCCATGCCCGCCACGCCGAAACATGATGTCACAGTATGCCCGATTAAATCAGAAAAATAACTGTCGTTCACTTCAATAACGCCCAAATGATTTTCAATTTTAATCACGGAGACCACTCCTTTTTAGTCCTTTCAGTATACCCGAATTTGGAATTTTCGTCAATGGATTTTTTGTAAATAATGGAGGTGCGCTCTGTGGGATTCCGCAAATTTGTCATTCTGAGCAAAGCAAAAAATCTCACACGTCACAAAGTAAATTTGTATCGCGGGTCGGGAACGACTGCTGACGCGTTTTGCAGAAAATTATCTGATTTCATCTGTATTCCTCCCTCTGACGAGGGAGGTGGATTTTGCCGTAGGCAAAAGACGGAGGGAGAGAACGCTTTTACGGGCGCGCAATGCACGCCCCCTACGGGTTACGGGGTCGCGTGCCGCACGACGCACCTATATCTATTTTACCACCGCTTCGGCAATTTCATTCCGCCGCTTTCCACAGCGTGATGTCACCATAGATGTCATAGGCGGCGGTGGAAAAATCGGGTTGGACAGAGCCTGTATACGCCGCCATTCCTGCGCGGTAGCAAATCGGTACAAACGGCATATCGTCCAAAAAGCTTTCCGCAAACTGCGCGGCGGTGCGCTCCCCGCGGCAGAACGCCGCGTATTCCGAAAATACGGGCAATTCCGTATTTAAACCTTTAGAGAGTGTGCCGCCTGCGAAAAAGACGGACAAATCCAAATTCTCGGGCAGTTTCACTTCCCCGAGATACAAAGTAAATTCCCCCGCGGCAATGCGGCGGGTATATTCCGCGTATGCCACGCTTTCCACCGTAACCGAAAAACCGACTGCGTTTAAATTCTCTGCCAAATTATATGCCGCTGTCAGACGGAAGTTGTTGTCGTTGTTGACCAAAACCGTCATTTCCAGTGTGTTTTGTCCGTTCGTAAGCTTACCCTTTTTATCATAACGGTTATATCCGATTTTCCCCAGAATCTCCTTCGCGCGGTCAGGCTCTGCCGCCGTACTGCCCTGTGCAAGATTTTGCGCTTTACAGAATCCGGGATGAAACGGCAGTCCGCATGCCGCCGCTGTGCCGCGATACCCCGACGTCGCCGCCGCTTCTTTATCTACGGCATAATAAATCGCTGTACGCACCGCCGCCGACTGTAGCGCACCGTTCGCGTGGTTCATACCGAGATACACCATATGATTCATGGTCACGAAGGTGTTTTGCGCCACAACACGGGTATATTCCCCGTTGCCGAAATCCGTAAACAGATAATCTATATTCCCGATTTCCAGAGCATTTTCCAAGTTGTCGGGATTTTTAATATGCAAAAGCGCAACCGACAGCGCCGTATCCGATTTCTGCGGATTTTTGGAAAGTCCGTCCGCCGTCAGCACGAATGCACCCGAGCCTGTTACAAAAGCTTCGGCAGTGTCTGCCGTACCGCGCCGTACAATGGGAAAGGTCAGCAGGTTCTCGGTATACGGTACCGCCGCCGTCAGCGTAAAGACAACCGAACTGCCCCGTGCCGCCGCAGAGGCAATCCCTGCAAGGCGCGTCCCGTACCATTCGCTCGCTTTGGCTTTTTCAAAAGAGTAAACCACATCCGCCGCCGTTACGGCACTGCCGTCTGAAAAGCTCGCGCTTTTTAAAACAACGGTTTTCGTGAGTCCGTCCGACGACATACTGTCGGCAAGCACACCGCGCGCTGTATATGCGGAATCCACACGATACAGCGGTTCACAAATTAAAGATGCCAGTGCGCGGTTCAACGAGCTTACTGCAAAATACGGATTTTTGGAATCGTTTTCATAGTACGGCAATGTAATCGATGCCGTATTCGCCGCAGGCGTTTGCCCGCCGTCCCCCGAAGGTGTATTTTCGTCCGAAGGCTTGCCTGTACATGCGGAAAGCACCGCCAACAATGCGGGTAACAACAGCAAAACTGCCGCAATTTTACGAATTTTTTTCATAGCGATGCCTCCTGTTTTTGGATTGGTTTTAAAATTATTTATTCTGCGCCGTCAGGCGAAAAATCCCACACGGCACAGAATAAATCGGATGCACACTCCGTAGGGAAAGCCCTCGCGGCTGTCCGCGTTCCCTACGGTTCGTGCGCCGCCGTTGCGTTGTACGTTTTTGGCATACAACTGCCGCAAATGTACAGACTTACACGGAAATCCGCTCAATATGCACGGCTTTGCCTGTGTTTTTGTCTATATCGATGCACACACCCTGCAGCAGGCATTCTCCGTCGGGATTTTGAAAACGCACAGGCAAATGCGTCCGCATTTTTTCAATCGCAAGCGACGGTTCAACACCGAGCACCGACTGCACGGGTCCGGTCATGCCGAGGTCGGTGATATATGCCGTTCCGCACGGCAAAATCTGCCCGTCGGCGGTTTGCACATGCGTGTGTGTCCCCGCAACCGCCGCTACCTTACCGTCCAAATAAAAACCCATGGCGCGCTTTTCTGCGGTTGCTTCCGCATGAAAATCCACTACCGTAAAATGCACCTCGCCGCGCAGGGCTTCAAGCGCACGGTCCATACAGTCAAACGGGTTTTCAAGCGGTTCCATAAATACCGTGCCCAAAAGATTCACCACACCGACACGCACACTGCCTTTATCCACAATACAAATGCCGCGTCCAGGTGCGGATTCTCCGTAATTTTCGGGGCGCAGACAAAATTCGGATGCATCCAAATATTCATAAAACTCACGGCGGCGAAACGTATGGTTGCCGCCTGTAATACAATCCGCGCCCGCCGAAAAAATCTGCTCTGCCGCCTGCCGTGTCAGCCCGTTTCCCACAGCGGCATTTTCCCCGTTGACCACCGTCACGTCTGCCGCATATTCTTTTTTCAGGCGCGGCAGAACCGCCGTCAGTTTTTCCGTACCGACTGCCGAAACCACATCGCCGATCATCAAAATTCTGCAAATATTTCCGTTCATAAATCCATTCTAAAGACGCGACCCTGACTCTGTATACCGCAGAATCAGGGTCAAAATATAAGGTGAGGAAAGTCGAACACAATATGCCGAAACCTTGTTCTTACGGCAGTTTTTCTCATTTTTATCGTTGTCGGACATCAGTCCGCCTGCCGTTCGAGGCGCAAAACTGCATCTGCAAATTCTGCTCTTTCGGTGCACAGCAGTTTAAAACGGAGAGATTTTCGTTGAAACAAGGCATAAACTCGATGCCATACTGCCGTATGGCGAGAGTTTTAACGCAGTTTCGGCGGAAATATACCGTTTTAAACCATATCGGGTTCGGCCTTCCTCACCTTCCTTATTTTGCGTATTCAATCGCCCGATTTTCACGGATGATGTGTACTTTGATTTGCCCGGGGTATTCCAGCTCATCCTCAATCTTCTTGACGACGTCGCGGGCAATAATGGTCATACCGTCGTCGGAAACCACATCGGGCTTCACGATGATGCGGATTTCACGCCCTGCCTGAATCGCGAAGGACTTTTCAACGCCTTCAAAGGAAGTTGCGATCTCTTCCAGCTTTTCAAGACGCTTAATGTAATTCTGCACGTTTTCACGGCGTGCACCGGGGCGCGCTGCCGAAATGGCGTCCGCCGCCTGTACCAAACAGGCAACCACGGTTTTTGCTTCTACATCGCCGTGATGCGCATGAATGGCATGTACAACCGGTTCGTTTTCACGGTATTTCTTGGCGTATTCCACGCCGAGGTCGATATGTGAACCTTCAAATTCGCGGTCAAGCGCCTTGCCGATATCGTGCAAAAGACCTGCACGCTTGGCGGTTTTGACGTCTGCGCCGATTTCCGCCGCCATCAGCCCCGCAAGATGCGAAACCTCCAGCGAGTGATTCAGCACATTCTGACCGTAGCTGGTTCTGTATTTCAGCTTGCCGAGCAGTTTTACAAGTTCGGGATGTACACCGTTGACGCCTGCGTCAATCACCGCGCGTTCGCCCGTCTGGCGAATGGTCTGTTCTACCTCGCGGCGGGATTTTTCATACATTTCCTCAATGCGTGCGGGGTGAATCCGTCCGTCGGAAATCAGTTTTTCGATGGTCAGACGCGCCACCTCGCGGCGCACAGGCTCAAAGCTTGAAACGGTAATCGCTTCGGGCGTATCGTCAATAATCAAATCCACACCCGTAATCGTTTCCAGTGTACGGATGTTTCTGCCCTCGCGCCCAATGATGCGGCCCTTCATTTCATCATTCGGCAGGCTGACCACAGAAACGGTCGCCTCCGACGCATGGTCTGCCGCACAGCGCTGGATTGCCGTCGAGATAATCTCGCGGGCAAGCGTGTCCGCCTCATCCTTGGTGCGCTGTTCAAAGTCCATAATACGGACTGCCTTGTCGTGGGTCAGTTCCTCTTCCAAATTCTGCAAAAGCAGAGATTTCGCCTGTTCCTTGGTGAGGCCCGAAATTTTTTCGAGCATGTCGAACTGGCTTTTCTTAATCTGCTCTACTTCGGCAAGCTTATCCTCCGCCTCTTTGAGCTTCAGACTTAAAGCTTCTTCCTTTTTCTCCATCGTCTCGACTTTTTTGTCGAGCGATTCTTCTTTTTGAATCAGCCGCCGCTCCTGACGCTGTACTTCCGCACGGCGTTCCTTGGTTTCTTTTTCCGCCTCGGTAATCAGACGATGTGCCTCGTCCTTGGCTTCCAAAATCGTTTCCTTGCGCTTGTTTTCCGCTGTTTGCACAGCCTGATTGACAATGCGCGCCGCCTCTTCCGTAGCGGAACCGATTGCCGCTTCCGCAACCTTTTTACGGTGTGCGCCGCCGAGCAAAAATCCGATTACACCGAACACCGCAGCGGCAACAACCGCCGCGACAACTGTAACGATAATACTTGTTGAATTCAAAAAGCTTGCACCTCCTTAACTGTCAAGTTTTGTAAATTTTGAAAAACATTATAGAGAATCAATCGATATTGTATTGTGATCGCATACGAATACATTATCTTAGATATTTTATATCTTTTTAAGCATAATGTCAAGAAAAAGCCTCATTTGTATGCACTATTTCGTGCTGATTTTGCAAAAACACACGGGTTTTCCGATGAAAATCCGTGTGTCAGTCCTGATATAACCGCACCGCAATCTGCGCCGCCTTTTGGGCTGCAGAATTTCGGAGCACTGGATTCTTAAAATTAGCATAGCATAAGGCACAGACACGTCCTTCGGATTGACGGATATTCTAACCGCGCAAAAGCAGGAATCCTGCCGCAAAAATCAGGTTCAATTCGTGCGTTATGCTAAAACAGTTGCGCCGCTGTTGCTTGCGGGTACAAAACCAATCCACATTTTTCCTGTATTCATCTGCAGCGCCTCGCCGTTCTCATCCGTCAGTTTCAGCGGTGCAGTCGGCGTTGATGCCGTCCCTTTTGACCATTTGATGTTCTGATATGTACCGTTCGAAACATACACGCCGCTTCCGCCGGTTAAATCCCAATCCACATGTCCCTTATCTGACCCCGGAACACCGCTGATGCCCGTATACAGAATCAAAACATTTTCCACTTTCATGGTTGTACCGTTCGCATCCTTCATTTCGGAGCTGTTCATATAATTGGCATATATCCCTTCCGCCGCATTATATTTGAAGGTGTGCTTATAGCTCTTCGAAAATTCCACTGTCACACTGTTGCACGCCCCGCCCTGCAGTGTACGCTTTTCGGAAGCAAAGGTAAAGGGTGAAGCATTGCCGCTGTTTATATCGGTGCGCAGTTTTTTATCCGCAATCGCTTTCTGAATGTTCTCACCTGTAGTGTACGCCGTGTGTTCTGTAGCAACATTCCGTGATTTATCACGCGCAAAATAGCTTCCGGATGCTGTCCCATCCACATCGTCTACCTTATCTTTTTTCAGTGTATCATACGCATACACACTGCCGCCGAAGTGCACATAAAGCGCATCAAAGCCCTCGGCAAGCTCTACATAGTCGTGCCGTGCACTGCGGGTAGGACCAACCTTAGGCATATCGGCAATATCGGCATACAACCACATCATGCGGGTAATCCCACCCTCCGTAACGCCTTCAATCACGACATCGGGGGAACTTAAGCCCCACTGCGGACGTGCCGCCGGAGAATTTTCTACCATGACCGCCACAGGACGTTTGCCGATTGCCTCGGCACGCAAATCCAACCCCGTTAACGGATTTTTATCTGACTGTACTGTCACCTGCGCAATCGGCGCCGACGTATTCTCGGGAACAAGCGGTTTTTCCTCTTTCCCGCAAGCAGAAAACACTGTTGCCGCAAGCGTCAGCGTTAAGCATGCCGCCACTGTTTTTTGCAGAAATCTTTTTTGCATCTGTATTGCCTTCGGTATGCCGCAAAAAGCTTGCAGCGGCACACCCGTTCCTTTCTGTTTAAAGATAAATATTGTACCATAGCGTAAGCGTGATGGTACAATCGTCCATCTTTGCCGTCAGGCAAAGGGACATCATTCGGTACATAACCATTTATGGTTATTGTACCACATTCGACATGATTTTCAACCCGTTTCGGAAAAATTACAAAAAATACGGAAGCGAGTACAAAATTTACACCTATATATTGTGTATTTTGCGGATTGACAGAAAATGTACTGTAACCCGCAGTTTTTGAATCGTTGCATTTTCGGATACAGAAGCTTTACCTGCACGAAAGCAGAAAACGCAATCCATATCTTCAGATCGCCGAATTTTAACGAACCTGCGGTAACAAATCTTTTGCAAAAGCGCATTCATATACAGGTAAATGCCAAAACAAAAGTTTTTATGATAACAAAAGTCAGAAAAGAAGAACCCGCTCTCTGCATAAAAACTGCAGAGAGCGGGTTGCTATGTTTAGGGATATCAATCTGTTAATTATCCAATTGCAACGGGGAAATCACTGTAAGTCATTTCTGTTGTGGTCGTTGCCGCACCGATAACCTGAACCGAATTGGTTCTGACAGTAAATTTACCGTATGTTTCATAGGAATATTTGAGGGAAACCAAACTACCTGTAAGCGGATTCACTTTAAAGCTGACCTTAATATCAGAATACATCATTTCCAAATCTGTCAGTTTCAACAGGCTGAATGCCTCATTATTTGTAATTGCCAAACCTGCAACCAACGGCGCAATTTCATTCTGTACCAAATAGTCATCGGTCAGTCTGGTCAAACCGCAATCCGCCTGGCGGTTCGGATGCGCAACATTCTTTAGAATGAATGAATACTCGCCGGTCAGAGGGTTCGCCTCCGGCTCTGCAAGATCCTCTGCCTTCAGTGCAGTTGCCTTCAGCAGATAATTCTCACTGAGCGTACCGTAAGCCGCATCTGTCGGATTTTCTTTATCCACAACGGGAAGCTTGCCGTCTACAACGACGCCGCCTGCATTGCCGACACCGTTAAACTGTGCAACCAAATCATTTAAGGACAAATCTGCCTGACCGAGAACCTTGTTCAAGGTATCCGTCTGCTCACCGATGGAAACGCCGTCACCCTTATAGGCAGACTGTCTGTTGATTCTGTAAGAACCGCTTTCAACCGCCTGTTCGGTTGCTCTGTTCAGCAGAGCGACTATGCCTTCTCTGGTAACTGCATCACCGAGTTCCACATCCTCCGCAAAATCCGCTTCTACGGCGTCATGTGTAATCACGGGCTTCTTTGTGAGAGAACCTTCAATTTTATCTACCAAGGTAAGGAGAGAATCCTTTGCCTTGTCAATACCGGAAGCAACTTTCACGCCGAGACCGTTGATGTCCAGCATACCTGTGATTTTGCTGAAATCAAGACCGCCGAGCAAACCCATGATCGTATCCAAAATCCCGCCGCTTTCGTCTGTAGACGGTGTCGGTGCGGGTGTCGTGTCTGTGTCGGACGAGTCAGAGTCCGGAGTGGGTGTCGAATCACCTTTCGTGACGGTTTGCGTGTTCACACGTACAACATTCGGCTGTAATTTTACGGTATTCGGCTCACCGCGGGAGGCAACACCGTAAATACCGACAGTCAAAAGAACTGCCAAAAGGATTGCGCAAAAACGAACCCAGCCGCGCTGTGTTTTCGCTTTTTTCGCCTGAAGCTCTTCGAGCGTAAGCTCGGACTTCTTTGTCTTTGCCATTGTAGTCTTCCTTTCTCAAATCAGGCTGATGGGAATCAGCTTAGTACACGAAATTGCTGTAAGTCGCTTCAGTGTGCATAGCACCTGTGCCCTTAACATTTACAATTGCAACTTTCAAGCCGAGCTCGGTAACGGCTACGTCGTAGGAATATGTCATTTCCGTAAGCTTGCCGTCTGTGATGACAACCTTGACGTTAATGTTGCTGTATTCGCCCACCAAGCTGGAAACTGTGATTGCAGAACCAACCTGCTTCTGAATTTCCGATGCAACCTCTTCCTGCGTGACGATATCATCTGTCAAACGGCTGAGTGCCGATGAACCGTCTTTTTTCGGTGTGTTAACATTTGCCAATGTGAAGGTATATGTATCGCCGTCTACCTTCAGATTCTTCAAGTCGCCTGCCTGCAGCTGTGTGGCTTTCAGCTTATAGCTTTCGCCGTGATAACCGATTTTTTCTGCTGCATCTGCGCCCTTCGGTATATCTGCGTTCTTATCGCCGATGCCGATGAAGCCGCCGACAACCGTATCCACATTTGCGTTCTTATCTACGCCCTGAATAACCTTGTTCAGCACGTCTGTTGCGCCGCCAACGTCAACGTTCTTGGTGTACTTGCTGTTTCTTGCCCATTTGTACCCTGCGCTTGCTGCCGCCTGTGTCGCCGCGTTGATTGCCTTTGCCGCCTCTTCTGCTTCATTCGATGCAGGGGCGTTCGTATCGTTGTCGGAGCTTTGTGCACCGCCGACATTACTGCCCACGGAAGTTGCGCCGCCGAGCAATTCCGCGTTCATCGGCACGGTTTCGTAAATTGTTCTGCCGCCGCCGACAGCAACGTATGTAACCGAATACACCAACACAACTGCCAAAAACAACGCGCATGCTTTCAAGAAAGTCTCACCGAAAATTTTTCTCTTCGCCTTTTTGGTCTCTTCAAGACCGAGACGTTCTTCGGGAGTCAGTTCTATTTTTTCTTTTTTTGCCATTCTGATTGAATCCCCTTTCTTACAATAGACAGATTAGCATCCCATGCTAATCGATACTATTACAATTTACAATAAAATCTCCGAATTGTCAATAAATAATCCGCATTTTGTAATACTTTTATTGAAAAAAACAGCGTTTCACTGACAAAAAACAGAAAAATCGGAAAATGTCGGAACGGATTGTTCCCGTTTTGTATATATTTTGACAAAACACACAAAGCATATAATCCGGCACGGTCACTTTATATTTTCCGCCAAAGCATTTTATTGTTTTCAAACCGATACGCAATACGGTCTTCATCATACAGATAAGACAGATAGGAACGCACCGTACTGCCGATTAACACATACTGATTCGGATTCATTGTCAAAGCATACTTTTCAAAGATGTGCGCCAAAATCTCCTCAAAGGTTTTCTCTGTCCGACAGGCGGCGCAGACAGATGCGGCAATCTCCTGCACCTTGGCACGGTTTAAGTCAATCAGCGCGGTGATATCTTCTGCTGCCGCACAGTGCGAGGGGATATACAGCCTGCCGTGCAATGTATGTAAAAAATCCAGCGTATTTAAGAATGCCCGCACATCGTATAGGAAAAACAAATGATATTTTTCTATTGTTTCCGCGCTGAACAGTGCATCGGCTAAAAAATACACGTCATCACTCGTTTTTACGCCAATCATATCCAGGAAGTGGCCTTTCAGCGGAAACGGTTCCAAACCCTGCGGCAGATTGCCCGCAATCGGCTTTACCGACGACGGCTTTGCGAGCAAAAATTTATTGCGCAATTCCCGAAACGGAAACCCGCCGTATAAGAAAGACGGCTCCAGTTCGGGGGCCTCCGTAAAGCTTTTTTCCATACCGTCGGCAAGGATGGTGCAGCCGGTTCTGTCCTGAATCAGCCTGTTGCCGCCGATATGGTCCGCGTTGGAATGCGTATTTACAATGCCCTGTACCCGCAAGCCCTCGGCGTCCAACAGCTTCAGAATTTTTTTGCCCGCATCTTTATCGCCGCCCGAGTCAATCAAATACACATGCGTATCATCCGTCTTGTAAACGCCGATGTTAACAGCGTTTTTTATGTAATAGGTGTGTGCACCAATAGGAATCAGTTCCATAGAAAACATCCTTTAAATTCTTATATTATACGGTATAGTGTTTTATGTATCGCGGAAAGCGGCTGATAACCCCTTCCGTGAGTTTCATCAGATTTTGCGAGCGATTTGTGAATCGCCCCTACGGGGGCGGCGTAAACCTGTCATTCTGAGCGCAGCGAAGAATATCACACGGCACAAAACGACTGTGTCGCAAAAATCCGTAGGGACAGCCCTCGCGGCTGTCCGTTCTTCCCACAGCGCGAAGTAAATTGGATAATCCGTAGGGGACACCCCAGTGTTGTTCCGTGAAATTTATCAGCTTTTGGTGAGGCACCAAGGTTAAGGCCTTACCGTTTAAAATCAAAACGCGGCTCTAAGCGCGAAGGCTCAAAGCCGCAAAACACATTTTATTTATCCTCGAAAAACGCTTTGAACGCGCGGTACGCCATATAGACGTCCAATTTTGAAACGACCTCAAACGGGGAGTGCATGGAAAGCACGGGCACGCCGAGGTCAACAACGTCAATGTCCAAAGACGCTAAGAACATCGCAACCGTACCGCCGCCGCCGACATCCACCTTGCCGAGCTCACCGCACTGCCAAATAACGCCGTTGGCATCGAGCAGGCGGCGCACCTTTCCGACAAACTCCGCAGACGCATCCGAGGTGCCGCTTTTGCCGCGTGCGCCCGTGTATTTCGTCAGCGCTACGCCGCGGTTGAGGAAGGATGCGTTCATGCGCTCCAGCACTTCGGGGAAAGTCGGGTCAAACGCCGCGTTCACGTCCGCCGAAAGGCACTGCGTATTACGCAGAACCGTATGGTAATTTTCACCGTTTGCGTTTGCAAGGTCAGCAATAAAGAAGCGAAGATACGAAGAATTCAGCCCCGTGTTGCCCTCTGAACCGATTTCTTCCTTGTCTGTCAGGCAGGTAATCGCGGTAAACTCGGGGTCCTGCACATCAAAAATGGCTTCCGCCGCAGGGTATGCGCATACGCGGTCGTCGTGCCCGTAAGAACCAATCATACTGCGGTCCAATCCGACATCGCGTGCCGAAAATGCAGGCACAGCCTCTAATTCCGCGCTCAGGAAATCGCTTTCCGTCATCCCGTATTTTTCACACAGAATATTTAAGATATTCAGCTTCACCTTTTCACTGCCCTCATCCTGCGAGAACGGACGGCTGCCGACCAAAAGATTCAGCTCCTCGCCGCGGATGCCGTCTGCAAGGGTGCGCTTCATCTGCTCACCCGCAAGGTGGGGAAGCAAATCCGTCACGACAAACTGCGGGTCGTTTGCATCCTCACCGATATTGACTTTGACGGTTGTGCCGTCTTTTTTCACGACCACGCCGTGCAGGGAAAGCGGAATGCATGCCCACTGGTATTTTTTGATGCCGCCGTAGTAATGCGTTTTAAACAGCGCCAAATCGCCGTCCTCATACAGCGGATTGGGTTTCAGGTCGAGACGCGGGGAATCAATATGCGCCGCCGAAAGGCGAACCCCCTCAGACAGCGGTCTTTTGCCGATGACGCAAAGGACAATCGCTTTCCCCCGATTGTTGAAATAGACTTTTTCGCCCGCCTGATACTTTGTTTCGCGGCAAAACGGAACAAAGCCGTTTTTCTCCGCCTTTTCGACCATGTAGGCGACCGCTTCGCGCTCGGTTTTCGCGGTGTTCAAAAACGCCTTATAGCCCTCGCAGAATTCGTCCGCCGCACGGATTTCCGATGCATCGCAGACCTCTGCTGCATTTTTACGGTCATAAAACAGCTTTTCTTTTAAAAGCTCCAGCTCACTTTTCGCTTCAGACATCTTGATTGAACTCCTTTTCATAAAGATTATTATAAATGTTTATGGCTTTCATAACCTTATATACATAATGATTGGTATCGCGTGAGGGAATCTCGCGAAGTGTTCTGCCGTCCTCGGAATACCGGTTGTCGCGAAGCCATGTGTTTACCTGCCCGCGCCCCGCGTGGTAAGCGGCAACCGCCGTGCGGGTGTCGCCGCCGAATTCCGCAAGCAGCATACTGTAAAACAGCGCACCGTAGCGCACGGAAACCTCGGGGTCATAGAGCGCTGTGTCGGGCAAATCTTCCCCCGTTTTGGTTTGCAGCCACTGAAAGGTTTCGGGCGTAATCTGCGTCAATCCCAGCGCACCCGCCGAGGAAACGGCATTCGGGTCAAAGCCGCTCTCGGTATGAATCACGGCGAACAGCAGAACACGCGGCACGCCGTATTCGTCCGCATATTTTTCGATTTCAAAAGTATATTTGCACGGATACACCGCTTTATACACCGTTTTTCCCGCAAAAAATACGGACACACCGATAAGCAGTGCAAACGCCGTTACAATGGCGGCGATTTTTACAATCGCCTTACGTTTACGTTTGTTCATATCGGAAAACCCTTTGGATTTCAGTTTCTAAAGTATAGGGCGGATAATTGCGGATTACATCGTCACAGTGCGTCACATAAAAAGACTCGTCCTGCTGTGCGCGGATGCGCAGAAGTGCTTCCGCCTCAGAAATACCGTCCCGCGCCATAATTCGCGCAAGACGAATATTTTCGGGTGCAATCACACCGACTGTACGCGAACAGAGCGCCGCCTCACCGCTTTCGAACAGAGCGATGGCGTCTATCAATATGCATTTTACACCCTTTTTGTGCTGTTCGTCAATCGTTGCGCGGATTTTTTCCGTCACAGCGGGGTGCACGATTTGATTCAGACGCGCGGTGCACGCCTTATCGCGAAAAGCCGCCGCCGCAAGCGCAGGACGGTTGAGTTCCCCGTCCGCAGTTAAAATTTGACTGCCGAAGGCTTTTTGCAGTTCGGTAAGAATCGGCGCGCCTTTGCAGTACAGAGATTTTGCAACCGCATCCGCGTCGATATGGTAAAATCCGCGCGAGGCGAGTGCTTTGCAGACGGTACTTTTGCCCGCGCCCGTCTGCCCTGTAATCCCGATGATTTCCATACATGCCGCCTCCTTTGCGGATTGGGGTTTGTCGGTTGGTTTGTCATTCTGAGCCGCAGGCGAAGAATCTCACACAGAACAAAGTAAATTCGTTATCGTAGGGGAACGACCTTAAGTGTCGTTCCGAAAATTTTCAGCAGATTTTCGCTTAGAAGCACCGACCGAGCCGGCAGGCGAGAACGCGCCCCCTACGGGTTGCGGTTCACCGTTGGATTGTACAGAATTTTTAATTTGCTCGGGTCGTCGAGACGCCGACCCCTACACGGTCGGTTCGTTTCCATTCGTTCGTGCAGATTTTTGCGGGCGGGCGTGGATTTTCTCCGAAAACAGGCACCCTTTTGTCGTTTCACAACATTTCCCCTAATAGGGGAATCCACCCCTGCGATTGGTGCGTTGTTTCACATACCGTAGGGACAGCCCTCGCGGCTGTCCGATTTTTTGCACAATGTAAATTTCGTGCACGCGTAGGGACGGACGTCCCGTCCGTCCGTAAGTTGCCATAGATTGCACAGATTCCGGCGGGTCGTCGGGACGCCGACCCCTACGAGATTGCGCATCACCGTGGGTTTGTGAAAAAATCCGACCGTGTTCGGGCGATTCGTGAATCGCCCCTACGGAGTTTGCATATCACCGTTGGATTGTACAGAATTTTTAATTTGCTCGGGTCGTCGGGACGCCGACCCCTACACGGTCGGTTCGTTTCCATTCGTTCGTGCAGATTTTTGCGCCCCTACGGGTCTGCGATTTTATTTCTCCGCGTACGCCTTTACCAAGGCTTTATAATGCCGTCCCTTTTCCTCGAAATTCTTATATACATTATAACTTGACGCGGCAGGGGAGAGCAGACACGCTTTGCCTGCCGCGGTATACCGATAGGCAAGCTGCACCGCCTCGTCCAAATCTGCGGCGCAAAGCACGCGCTGGGGCGCATTCGCGGCTTCCAAAGCACGGACGATGGCGTGTCCCGTTTCGGGCGTGCCGATGATAGTCGAAATTTGACTATTGCTCAAATCCGCGACAAATCCGCTGTAATCAAGCCCTCTGTCCTTGCCGCCGACAATCAGCGTACCGACGTTGCCGATGGCTTGAACGGCGCACAAAACGGCGTGCGGAATGGTTGCGATGCAGTCATTATAAAAGGGAATCCCTTTAAATGTGCCGACCTTTTCCATACGATGCTCGATACCCTGAAAATCGCGGACTGCCGCTTCGCAGGCTTTGTCCGTCGCACCGAAACGGGCGGCGGCGGCACGGGCAAACAGCACATCCTGCCGATTATGCACACCCGCCAAATGCTCGTTTTCCACCGAAAACGGCAAAGCGTCATTTTCCTGAATCCCGATTTTTTCAGACTGTATTTGTTCCGACTGCGGAAAATCCAAAAGCCCCTGCGTCGCATTGTAAATGAACAAATCCTGCGCGCCCTGATACAGCGCAATGTGCGACTTTGCCGCCGTGTAGCCCGCAAAGCCGCCCTTGTAATGCTCCAAATGCTCCTCGTACAGATTGGTCAGCACCGCGACCTCGGGCGAAGCGTGGGTGAACTCGAGCTGGTGCGAGGACATTTCAATCACCGCCACCGTGTCGGGCGTTAAGTCTGCGAGAGAGTCAAACACGGGCACACCGATGTTGCCGATTAAACGGCAGTCCTTCCCCGCCGCCTTGAGCATTTGATAGGTGAGGGTAGAGGTGGTCGTTTTGCCTTTTGACCCTGTAATCCCGATTTTACGGCAATCCGCAAAGCGCAGGAACAAATCCACCTGACAGGTAACTTCCGTATGCGCGGGCGCATCCACATTCTTAAACGAAATCCCGGGACTTTTGAGTACAACGTCAAAATCCCCAATAGAATCCAAATAATTTTCACCGCAAATGCAGGTTACAAACGGGTCCTCTACGGTAACTGCATTTTTATCCGCAATCGTAATGGGCTTCTCGGGAAAATATTGACGGATGTAACGGTAAGAGGACTGCCCCTCGCGCCCGAAGCCGACCAGCAAAACGGTGCGGTCACGCAGATATTCAGCAATCTTTGGATACATATGTGTACATCTCCTTTATGGCGGGAAAAAATTCGTCAGGCACATTGTTTTTCGGGTTATATTCTGTCAGCAGATTTTCCTCTGTCTCTGTATCCGTCCGTTCTGTGAAATGCCGCAGCAAGAGGGGCAGAGCGCGCCCCTCGCTTTGCAGCTTCTGCACAGTTTTTTTCAGCGCAAAAACAATTTCTGCCGCGGTACCGACACATTCAAAAGGCTTCACTTCGGAGAAGCCGCATAAACCGTCAAAGTCCTCTGTTAAATCTTCATCATCCAGCATATCTGCACCGAACAGCGCACACAGGCGGTCATAGTCCATAAACGGCGATAAAATGGAAAACACAAACAAACATTTTGCGCATTTTGCACACCAAATGTTTTGCTTACTGCCGCAGTTACAGCTGCGGAAGGTTTCGTGGAACTGCGTCAATGCTGAAAACTGCTTTGCAATCTGCAATTCCGAAAACGGACGCAGCAAACTGAAATAACGGATTTCGGGCAAAAGATTGCGCTCGGCATATTTTGCAAAATCGCACTCAAAGGCGTAGGATTTGGAATACTGATGATTCACTTCCGTCCCCGCAATATTGGATTCGTTGGCGCTCGATTCGTTGGAAAGCACGATATCCTGTGCGCCGACAAGGTAAGCACAGTAATAAGACAGAAAGGCGACAATTGCCGAAAACGGCGTATGTCCGTTCAAAAAGCCTTGGCTGTTTAAGGATAGTAAGTTTTTATCTATTGTGCGGTACGTGCGCACAACAGCGTTTTCGGTATAGCCCGCCGCAAGCACGGTATCCGTGCGTGCCTGTTGGTCATTAACTGTGAAGAACAGATTTTTTGCGCCCTCGTCTTTTAAAAGCGCCGCCGTTACACAGCTATCCTTGCCGCCGCCGACAGGCAAAATATGCAGACCTGCGCTGTGGAATTCCGCTGTCGGACTTGGCGTGGGATTCGGGTCGCAAACAATTTCCATAAAATCGGATTCGTCCGCTTGGATGCCGTTTCGGTAGAAAAATTCCGAAAGTCCTCGGAAATACAGCCGTTTCCAAAAACGTTTATCCCAATCGGAAAGATAACCGCACCGAACAATAACCGTCGGGGGGCAGGCGGCTTTCCAGTAGCTTACCAATTCCGTCATCCCCAGTGCAAATACAATCGCCTGCGCGGTTTCAGATTCGGAATCGTTTAATATGGTCAGATTATCTGTTTCAATTTCGGTGGACGGCGTAAAACTGCAAAGCCCGTCAATCGAGAAATAAAACGTCAGTTTTATCCGCGTGCCTGCGCGTTCAATCGTGTAGCGCTCGTATGTAAAAGTCGGATAAGCTTTGCGAAGCTCTGAAAAAGTCTCCTGCGGCATAGGACGCCTCCTGAAATACAGAATAGAAATATTTGGAATGATACTATATTATACGTTTTCTGCGGCAAAAAAGCAAGAAAAACGGAGAGGGAAGAAATTAAAGAGAACGTCGGCGACACCAACCGTGTAGGGGCGTGCATTGCACGCCTGCGGGTCGTCGAGGTTACGGCTTCGCCATTACCCTTTTGTCGCTTCGCGACATTTTCCCTAATAGGGAAATTTTCACCGACCCCTACAATTTGTGAATCAAATTTATTTTGTGCAGATTTCTCGGAACGACACTTAAGGTCGTTCCCTACGGTCGTAGGGGCGAACTGCGTTCGCCCGCGGACGGACGGGGTTACGGCTTCGCCATTACCCTTTTGTCGCTTCGCGACATTTTCCCTAATAGGGAAATCTTCGTCCGTCCCTACGCGCAAATCGAATTTATGTTGTGCAAAATTTACGGAACAACACAGAGGCTATTCCCTACGCGTGCATCAAATCGCACGGATAATAGCATAAAAACGCGCCGAGCTGTTTCGGCGCGTTTTGTGAAGCTTATTTTTATAAACCTTATTTATGATATTTCCCGCCGCTTTCAATTTGGAAAGCGCGGTAGATTTGTTCCAAGAGCATCACGCGGGCAAGCTGGTGCGGAAAGGTCATTTCGGACATAGAGAACCGAAAATCCGCCTGTTTTTTGAGCGCTTCCTGCAAGCCGAAGGAACTGCCGAGCAAAAAAACGACATTGCTTGTGCCGTTCACGGCAAGAGAAGATAATTTTTGACTAAACGCTTCGCTCGGCATTTGCTTGCCTTCAATACACATCGCGAATACATATGCATTTGCGGGAATCTTTGCGACAATATGCGCAGCTTCCGTATCCAGCGCACGGGCAATTTCATTTGCCGACGGACGCTCGGACAGCCGTTCGGGTACAAGCTCCACAATTTGCAGTCTGCAAAAAGCGGACAGCCGTTTTTCGTACTCCGCGCACAGCTCGCGCATACTGCGTTCTTTCAGCTTGCCGAGTGCAATCACTGTTACCGCAAGCACAGCTGCACCGCCTTTTCGTCCCAAACGGGCTTTGCCACCCGCAGGGTATAATCCGCATTCTCTTCTGCGCCTGCCGCCGCAAGCTCTGAGGCGGTCACGCGGTAGGCGAGGGCGGGCACGTTGTTCTGCTCGCTCAAATGCCCCAAAAACACGTGCTTCGTACCGCTTTGCACAAGCGAGCAGACGGTTTCGGCACAAGCCTCATTAGAAAGATGCCCGCGTTTCCCCAAAATACGCATTTTCAGCGTGTAGGGATACTGCGGATTGTTTTCGAGCATCCGCACATCGTGGTTGGATTCAATCAGCACGGTTTCACAACCCGTAATCGCCGTGCGCACCGTATCGGTCATTCTCCCCAAATCGGTGGCAATTGCCACACGCTCTCCGCTTTCGGCGCTGATGACATAGCCGCAGCTTTCCCGCGCGTCATGCGAGGTGGGAAACGACTGCACAAACAGCGAACCGACATCCGTTCCTGACGGATTCAGCGTGAACGCGTCAAACTTGCCGTTCAAAATCCCCATTTCATCCAGTGCCTGCAATGTGCCGTTCGACGCATAAACGCGCGCCTGATATTTCGAGGCAAACACGCGCAGACCGCTGACGTGGTCGGAATGCTCATGCGTGACAAACACCGCGCGGATGCTGTCGGGCGCAACACCGATGTTGTGAAGCGCCGCTTCCGTTTGGCGACAGCTACGTCCCGTATCGATGAGAATGCCGCCGTCGGATGCGCCGACGTAAATGCAGTTGCCTTTGCTGGATGAAAACAGGGGGCAAAAGGTAGTCATAAATTATCTATTCTCCAAAAGTGTGTTGTGGGGGTGTGCGTTTGGGGTGCGCGGATTTTTACGGGCGGACGTGGAAGTCCGCCCCTACGCGGTTTGTGCGCTGTTTTACACATACCGTAGGGACAGCCCTCGCGGCTGTCCGCATTGCGCACAGCACGATGCAGATTTGACACGCCTGTAGGGAACAGCCTCTGTGTTGTTCCGTAAATTTTCATCTGCCTTCGGCGGGCGCGCAATGCACGCCCCTACACGGATTGTGCATTGTTGCGTTTTTGCGGGATTTTCGGAACGACACTTAAGGTCGTTTCCTACGGGTTGCGTGACACCGCAAGATTGCGCAAACCCATACAATCACTCCGGCAAAATGGAATTGGTGGTGATGTACTTCACGCCGCAGTCCATCATTTTTTCAAGCAGCTCCTTACTGTCCACGGTCCAGCAGGCGGCGGTCAGTCCGTTGTCGTGAATCTTCTGAATCGCCTCGGGGCGCGGGGCGTTATACTGCGCACAAAATGCAATCCCCGCGTTGCCGCATTCCTTTGCTTCGCGCAGTTTTTTATCGCTGATATATTCAATCAGATACCACATTTCGAGGTTCTTGTCTATTGCATACAGCGCGCGCAAAACGGAAATATGGAAAGAAATGATGATACAGCTTTCCAGAATATCATTCTGTACAAGCATATCATACAGTGACTGCATTTTTTCAATGCGCTTGTCCTTAACTTCAATCATCGGACGGCAGCCGTATTTTTTGCAGATGTCTATGTACTCCTGCAAAGTGCAGATGTGCGCTTCGGGATACTTGTCAATATTCGCGCCGTTTGTCATCTTCTTTTGCAGCATTTCTTCATAGGAATAGGACTTCACATCGCCCGTACCGTCGAACATCGTTTTAATCTGCCCGTCATGCAAAATCACCCATGTGCCGTCTGTGGTGCAGTGTGTGTCGCATTCCAGCGCGTAAAATCCCGCCTTGCCTGCGGCTTCAAACGCGAGCGCCGTATTTTCGGGATACACGGCGGAAAGACCGCGGTGCGCCGTCAAATGGATTTCGCGCTCGTTATTCGGCATCAGCTCCGGAAAATGTTTTAATTCTTTCGGCTTAATCCGTTTGTAGCGCATATGCCGATACAGCACCCCGCCGAGTGCGGTAGATGCCACAGCGGCAACGCCCGCCATTGCAAGCTTTTGAACTGCTTTTCCCATAATAGACATCTCCCCTTGAATCTTTTTTTGCGCGATAGAATACAGTGTAGTATAGCATTATTTCGATAAAAAGTAAAGTGGCGGCGTGCTGCGCGTTGCGAATTGGGGTTTGCGCGGCGAATTGGGGTTGCGCGTAGGGAACGACCTTAGTGTCGTTCCGTAAAATTTTGCACAATGTAAATTTGATTCGTAAATTGTAGGGGTCGGTGAAAATTTCCCTTTTAGGGAAAATGTCGCGAAGCGACAAAAGGGTAATGGCGAAGCCGTAACCTCGACGACCCGCGGGCGAACACAGTTCGCCCCTACGTTTGGTGCATTACCATCGGGGTTACGCAAATTTGCAAGGTCGCTCGGGCGGGCATGGAAACCCGCCCCTACGGGTTGTGCACCGATGTTTGGTTGTGCGGATTTTTCTCTCCCTCCGTCATTTTTCTTCGAAAAATGCCACCTCCCTCGTCAGAGGGAGGATTGCGGGCGATTCGTGAAGCGCCCCTACGGGGTACGTGTATCACCGTTGGGTTTGTGCAAAATTCGCCTGTGTTCGGGCGGATGAGGACATCCGCCCCTACAGGTTGCGGTTCGCCGTCGGATTTATGCGAAAGCCCGAGCAGGGTTGTGTGCCTGCGTTGGGATTACGCGGTTCTGTCCTTCCGCACCACGGGCAAAGCTTCTCCGCTGAACAAAAATCCCGCTATCCCTCAAACGGATACCGCAAGCCCATTTGGCGGCGGCATTCGTCCATAATTTCCATACAGGCGCGCGTCGCGGCAAACGGAATATACGCCGATTCCGTTTTGCCCTGCCGAATTTCCTCGGCAACCCTGTCGAATTCCGTCAAATAATCGGTTTTGCCCGTGAAAACACGTTTGCCGTCCGCATTCTTTAAAATTGCCTTTGACGCCATATGAAAGAAAACAGGCAGAGAGATTGTCCCTTTCTCACCGCGAATCAGACAATTCTCTTTCAAACTGCAAAGCGACATATGCAAAGTGCATTTGAAATTCGGATATTCCAAAACAACCGTTTCCCGAACGTCTATACCGTTTTGAATTTTTCCCCTGCACTGCACACGGTTCGGCGTACCGAACAGATTATAGCAATAGGTAATCGGATAAATGCCGATGTCCAAAAGCGCGCCGCCCGCCGTTTCGGGTGTGCGCACGCGCGAGGTTTTCGGCAGAAGTATCCCAGGGAAAGCATAGTTTATCACCACATCCCGCACCGCGCCGATTTCGCCGCTTTGTACCCACCGCTTCACCGTCAGCGCCACATCGGAAAACCACGTCCACATCGCTTCGCAAAAATAGGTGTTTGTGCGCTTGGCGGTATCTGTAAGTGTGTTCACATCCTGCACTGTAACGCCGACAGGCTTTTCGCAAAGCACAGGCTTGCCAAGCTTCATGGCGCGAACGGCATATGTCACGTGCGCGGTATGCGGTGTGGCAATATATACACCGTCCACATTATCGAAATGTAAGGCGCTGTCAAAATCGTCAAACGGTTTTGCGCCGTATTTTTCTGCAAAGGCTTGTACCTTTTCGGGCGTCCTACCGTATACGGACACAATACGGTGATTGCCTTGCACGATTTGACGTGCGGTGGATTCGGCAATCCCGCCGCAGCCGATATAAGCCCAGTTGAATGGGGTCATTTTTTGTTCCTCCGATTTTTGATAGGATTGCAGGAGAGTAGGGGTTGTGATTCGCCGTTGGGATTGTGCACAAGCCTGTCATTCTGCGCCGTCAGGCAAGGAATCTCATACAGAACAACGTAAATTTGATTCACACGTAGTGGCGGGCTTCCACGCCCGCCATTAGTTTTGTTCAAATCCGACTGTGCTCGGGCGATTCATGAATCGCCCCTACGCGGTTTGAGCGCTGTTTTACACATCCCGTAGGAACAGCCCGCGCGGCTGTCCGCTCGCGGGCAAACGCAGTTCGCCCCTACGTAGTTGATGCGTCACGATTTGTTTTTGCGTTTTCCGTACACGGCACACACAAAAACAAAACAACACCCGCCGCGCGGGAGCGAGGGGCATTGTTTTTTCGGGAATTTATTTTGTGATTTTGTCTTTACCGCCCATATACATACGCAACGGTTCGGGAATATTGACCGTACCGTCGGCATTCAGGTTGTTTTCGAGGAACGCAATCAGCATTCTCGGGGGGGCTACCACGGTATTGTTCAGGGTGTGCGCGAAATAGTTGCCCTTTTCGCCTTTCACACGGATGCCCAAACGGCGTGCCTGCGCATCGCCGAGGTTCGAGCACGAACCGACCTCGAAATATTTCTGCTGGCGGGGACTCCACGCCTCGACGTCCAGACTCTTCACCTTTAAATCGGCAAGGTCGCCCGAACAGCACTCCAGTGTACGCACGGGAATATCTAAGGAACGGAAGAAATCCACGGTATTCTGCCACAAAACGTCATACCATTTGTCGCTTTCTTCGGGTTTGCAGACCACAATCATTTCCTGCTTTTCAAACTGATGGATGCGGTACACGCCACGCTCCTCGATGCCGTGTGCGCCGACTTCCTTACGGAAGCAGGGCGAATAGCTGGTCAGCGTCTGCGGCAATTCGCTTTCGGGCAGAATGGTGTCGATAAACTTGCCAATCATCGAGTGCTCGCTTGTGCCGATAAGGTACAAATCCTCGCCCTCGATTTTGTACATCATATTTTCCATTTCGGCAAAGCTCATCACGCCCGTGACCACGTCACTGCGAATCATAAACGGCGGTACATAATAGGTAAAGCCACGGTCAATCATAAAATCGCGCGCATAGGAGAGAATCGCGGAATGCAGTCTCGCGATATCGCCGCGCAGATAATAAAAGCCGTTGCCGCTGGTTCTGCGCGCCGCATCCAAATCAATGCCGTTGAAGCTTTCCATAATATCCACGTGATAGGGGATTTCATAATCCGGCACAACCGGCTCGCCGAACCGCTCAATCTCCACGTTTTCGCTGTCGTCCTTGCCAATCGGCACGGTGTCGGCAATGATATTCGGAATCACCTGCATACGCTTTTTCAGTTCCGCCGCAAGTTCAACCTCTTTTTCTTCAAGCTCTTTAAGCTCGGTTGCAATTTCCGCGACCTTTGCTTTGACGTTTTCCGCTTCCTCGCGCAGACCTTTTGCCATCAACCCGCCGATTTCCTTACTGATGCGGTTACGGTCGGCGCGCAGTGCGTCCGCACGGCCTTTGCTCTCGCGGAATTTGCGGTCTAACTCAATCGCCTCGTCTACAAGCGGGAGCTTTGCGTCCTGGAATTTCTTTCTAATATTCTCTTTGACAATGTCGGGATTTTCCCGCATAAATTTAATGTCCAGCATTTTTCATTCTCCTTTTTTATTTCGTACCCGCCGTGATGAAGCAGGAGGTTTTTGTGCTCGGTGCCCGTTTTTTGGTTTCGTACCCGCTGCGTTGAAATTTAGAAGCCTTTCGGCTCGGAGCCCGACTTTGCACGCAGTGGGGTTGTGCGGTGATCAAGTTTTTGTCCGCCTTTTTCAAAAGGCGGCAGGGGTGGTGGGGACAGAGTTCCCACCTCGCCGTCCGCAGACGGCGAAATACCTTTGCGCAAGGAAGCGCAGGAGAGGTGTAAAACATTCCTGCGGAATGTTTTACAGGGGAGAACCCTCGCCGGGGGTTCTCCGAACGGCGGCACGCCGTTTTTTTGATTCGTGCTCGGAGCCCTGCCTTGCGCACAGTGGGCTTGCGCAGAATTGCACATTGCGCGGGGTAAATTGGTGCGCAATCTGTAGGGGACGCTGACCTCAGCGTTCCGCCGATTTTCAGCAGATTTCGCGGGCGAACACAGTTCGCCCCTACGGGGTTAGCTCTCTGCCGTTGGATTCTGCGGGCGATTCGTGAATCGCCCCTACGGGTTTTCGCAGATTTGTTATTCTGAGGCAAAGCCGAAGAATCTCATACAGCACAGGGTAAACGAGATTATGCGAAACCAAACAACCTTTAATCCAAAATCTCGTGCAGAATCTTCTGTACTTCCTGTGCGGGGGCTTTGCCTTTGAGGGCGCGCATCGCCTGCCCCATAATATAACCCATTGCCTGCGTTTTGCCCGATTTGTATTCGGAGACACTCTTTTCGTTGGCGGCAATCACTTCTTCAATCACGGGGCGAAGTGCAGACACATCGGTGATTTGCGCCAGATTGTTGTCGGCTACATATTTTTCGGGGTCTGCGCCCTCTGTGAACACCTTTTCGAGAACGGTTTTCCCCGTGCCGCGGTTGATTTTGCCCGACTTCACCATGTTGATGACAGCCGCCAAATCCTTCGGCGACAACTGCATGTTTTCAGGCAGAGTCGCAGTATCATTCAGTAACTTCATAACCTCGCCCATAATCCAGTTGGCGGCATCTTTCGGGCTGTCACACAGTGCGAGGGTTTCCTCAAACAGGGAAACATACGCCTTGTCGCTTGTGAGAATGGAAGTATCGTATTCCGAAAGTCCCAATTCTTCCGTATAGCGGCGTTTTTTCTGTTCGGGCAATTCAGGCATGGTGTTGCGGATATTTTCTATCGTTTCCTCGGAAATCTCAATCGGCGGCAGGTCGGGTTCGGGGAAATATTTGTAATCCTGCGCATCCTCTTTGGAGCGCATCGCGTAGGAATAGCCCTTGTTATCATCCCAGCGGCGCGTCTCCTGCACGATTTTTTCGCCGTCCTCCAAAAGCTCAATCTGACGGTTGGCTTCATAGGCAATGGCGCGCTGAATCGCACGGAAGGAGTTGAGGTTCTTCATTTCGGTGCGTGTGCCGAATTCTTTCTGTCCTTTCGGGCGCACCGAAAGGTTCACGTCGGCACGCAAAGACCCTTCCTGCATTTTGCAGTCGGAAACGCCCGTAAACTGTAAAATGGCACGCAGTTTTTCGAGATACTGAAGCACCTCGTCCGCCGAACGGAAATCGGGTTCGGACACGATTTCTAAAAGCGGCACACCGCAGCGGTTATAATCGACCAGCGTGCATTCTTCAAATTCATCGTGAATCAACTTGCCTGCGTCCTCTTCCATATGAATTTCGTGAATTCCGATTTTTTTCGGATTGCCGTCCTTGTCCGTCACTTCAATATAGCCGTTACGGCAAATCGGAAAATACAGCTGTGAAATCTGATATGCCTTCGGCAAATCGGGATAGAAATAGTTTTTGCGGTCAAATTTATTTTTTCGCGTAATCTCGCAGTTTGTGGCAAGACCCGTGCGCACGGCAAACTCCACCACGCGCTGATTCAGAAGCGGCAGAGTGCCCGGCAGTCCCGAGCAAATCTCACAGACATGCGTGTTCGGCTCGCCGCCGAATTCGGTGGAGCAGCCGCAGAAAATTTTGGTTTTGGTCGCGAGCTCGGTGTGTACCTCAAGCCCCATGACAATTTCCCATTCCATACTGCCGCCTCCTTAAACTTTTTTCGGGGACTTCTTGTGGAAGTCCGTTGCATTTTGGAAACCGACTGCGGCAGAAAGAATCTCTGCTTCGCAGAACGGCTTGCCGATGAGCTGCATACCGACAGGCATTCCTGCCGCATCGAAGCCGCAGGGAATCGCCATACTCGGCACGCCTGCAATGTTAATCATAACCGTATAAATGTCGCCGAGATACATCTTTAAGGGGTCGGAAAGACTTTCGCCGATTTTCGGTGCGGTGGTCGGCGCCACAGGACCCAAAAGCATATCATACTTCTCGAACGCATCGAAGAACGCCTCTTGAATCAGCTTTTTCGCTTTGAGCGCCTTATTGTAATACGCATCGTAATAGCCCGAGCTCAACACGAAGTTGCCGAGCATAATGCGGCGTTTCACTTCCATTCCGAAGCCCTCAGAACGGGATTTGATGTAGGTATCCATCAGGTTGTCGGCATTCGGGCTTGAATAGCCGTATTTGATACCGTCATAGCGCGAAAGATTCGAGCACGCCTCTGCGCACGCGATAATATAATAGGCAGGAATTGCGTATTTTACAATCGGCATCGGGAAAATCTCGACCTCTGCGCCTAGGGCTCGATAGGTTTCCGCCGCCGCTTCAATTGCGGCTTTCACATCGGGCGAGATGCCTTCGCCAAGGTAATCGGCAGGAATGCCGATTTTTTTGCCCTGCATATCGCCGTTTGTTGCGGCATCAAAATCAAATTTCGGAGTTTCCATAGACGTGCCGTCTTTTTCGTCCTTGCCCGCAATGACCGAAAACAGCGCGGCACAGTCCTTTGCATCGTGCCCAAGCGGTCCGATTTGGTCTAAAGAGGAAGCATACGCGACAAGTCCGTACCGTGAAACCGCACCGTAGGTGGGCTTCAGACCCGAAACGCCGCAGAAGGAGGCGGGCTGACGAATTGAGCCGCCTGTATCCGACCCTAAGGTAACGGGCGCTAAATCCGCCGCGACTGCCGCCGCCGCGCCGCCCGAAGAGCCGCCGGGTACGTGTTGTGTATTCCACGGGTTATGCGTAACGCCCGTTGCGGAGGTTTCGGTGGTACTGCCCATGGCAAATTCGTCCATATTCAGCTTGCCGAGCACGACCATACCCGCGTCGTGCAACCGTTTCACCACAGTTGCATCATACGGCGGAATAAAATTCTCTAAAATTTTAGAAGAGCAGGTTGTCAAAATCCCTTTGGTACAAATATTGTCCTTCACACCGACAGGCACACCCGCAAGCGGGGAAGTGTAGCGCCCCTCGTCGATGCCGTTCTGCACCTCGTCCGCACGCGCAAGCGCCGCTTCCTTGCAGACGGTATTATAGCAATGATATGCGCCGTCCTCGTTTTCAATCGCGGACAGGTAGCTTTCTGTCACCTCGCGGACAGTCATTTTCTTTTCACGAATTGCCGCGCCGATTTCCAGCGCAGACATGCTGCAAATATCCATAAGCGTCCTCCTTACTCCACGGTTTTCGGCACAACAAAGCAGCCGTCCTTTTCTCTGGGCGCATTTTGCAGAACGGCGTCACGCTGGTCGGAATTGGTCACGCAGTCCGCACGCATCACATTCGCCACAGGGAACGAGTGCGATGCAGGTTCAACACCGTCGGTATTCAGTTCATTCAACGTGTCAATATAGGTGAGAATGTCCTGCAAATCCTTTTCGGATGCAGTTCTCTGTTCTTCGGAAAGCTCAATTCTGCCAAGCTTTTCAAGATACATCACGAGGTTTTTATCAATTTGCATAGTGTACCTCCGTTTTTTGTTTCGTACCCGTTCCGGATGGAATGGGAAGCGTTTGTGTTCGTGCCGCGATTTGCACACAGTGGGTTGGTGTGTAGGGCGGGGGCTTGCTCCCGCCGTAGAATCTCACATTGCACAGGGTGAATTGAATTTCGTAGGGAATGGGCATTGCCCATTCCGCGGGCGCGCAATGCGCGCCCCTACGGGTTGCGATTCGCCATCGGGTTGTGCATACCGTAGGGACAGCCCTCGCGGCTGTCCGCTTTCGGGCGAACACAGTTCGCCCCTACATGACACGCGTATCACCGTTAGGTTTTCGCAAAATCGAACCGTGCTCGGGCGCTTCGTGAAGCACCCCTACGGGCGTAGGGAACAACTTTGCTTTTATTTCCCGAAATAATCTTTAATCCTTGCCACGGCTTTTTCGGTGTTCTCCGCCGAGCCGAACGCAGTCAGGCGGAAATAACCCTCGCCGGACGGACCGAAGCCCTCGCCCGGCGTGCCGACAACCTGAATCTTTTCAAGCAACAAATCAAAGAAATCCCAGCTTTTCATATTATCAGGCGTTTTCAGCCACACATACGGGGAATTCACCGCGCCGTACACGGTAAAGCCGCAGTCACGAAGTCCCTCATAAATCGTTTTTGCGTTTTTCTGATAATAGGCGATGATATCGCGAATTTGCTTTTTGCCCTCGGGCGTGTAGCAAGCTGCCGCCGCACACTGGGTAATATAGGAAACGCCGTTGAACTTCGTCGCCTGACGGCGTGCCCACATCGCGTTCAATTCTGTACCGTTAAATTTCAAATCATGCGGCACAACCGTGTAGCCGCAGCGCACGCCCGTAAATCCCGCCGTCTTTGAAAAACTGCGAAATTCAATTGCACAGGTTTTCGCACCGTCAATTTCATAAATCGAATGCGGTACATTTTCTTCCGTAATGAACGCCTCATACGCGGAGTCAAACAGAATCACCGCGCCCTCGCGGTTGGCGTAATCCACCCATTTTTGCAGTTCTGCTTTTGTCGCAGTCATACCCGTCGGGTTGTTCGGGAAGCATAGATAAATTATATCTACGTGTTCGTTAGGCGTTGCAGGCAGGAAATTATTTTCCGCCGTGCAAGGCATATAGACAATATTCGACCAGCCGTTTTCGGTCTTGTCGCCCGCACGCCCCATCATCACGTTGGTATCCACATACACGGGGTATACAGGGTCGCAGACCGCGACACGGTTATCCAAAGAAAAAATATCGCCGATGTTGCCGCAGTCGGATTTCGCGCCGTCCGAGACAAAAATCTCGGTTTTATCAAGGTCAATCCCGCGCGCCTTATAGTCATTTTCGAGGATGGCGTCCAGCAGAAAATCCTGCCCGTATTCCGGCGGATAGCCCTGAAATGTTTCGGCATTTGCCATTTCGTCAACCGCCTTATGCATCGCATCAATGCAGGCGGGCGCGAGCGGGCGCGTTACGTCGCCGATGCCCAAACGGATAATTTCCTTGTCGGGATGCGCCGCGGAATACGCCTTTACCTTTTTGGCAATGTTCGAAAACAGATAACTGCTTTCGATTTTCAAAAAGTTCTCGTTGATTTTCATGGACTGACCTCCTATTTTAATTCGATATTCCCCGTGCAAACGGTTTCGGCAGGACCTGTCATATAGACTTCTCCGTTTTCGCTCCAATTGATAAACAGCGTGCCGCCGAGCAAATTGACTTTTACGTCCGCGCCGCGTTTGCAATAGCCGTTCAAAACGGACGCAACCACCGCCGCACACGCACCTGTGCCGCAAGCAAGGGTCTCCCCCGAGCCGCGCTCCCATACGCGCATATCCAGCTCCGTTTCGCTGACGACACGGATAAACTCCGTATTGATACGGTCAGGGAACATCGGGTGATTTTCAAAATTCGGACCGATGCGCGGCAAATCAAGCGCGCGCACATCTGCCTTTGTATATACAATGCAATGCGGATTGCCCATAGAAACACAGGTCACCGCATAGTCTTTATTTTCGATAGTTAATTCTTGACTGACGACGGCTTTGCCGTGGAATTTTGTCGGGATTTTCGCACCCTCTAAAATCGGCGCACCCATATTGACGCGCGCGGCGACAGCTTTTCCGTCTTTTATCGTCATTTTTATGACCTTAATTCCGCTCAGGGTTTCCAAGGTGATTTCCTCGCGGTCGGTCATTTTGTTGTCGTACACATACTTTGCAACACAGCGCGTCGCGTTGCCGCACATTTTGGCACGCGAGCCGTCTGCATTGTAAATATCCATAAAGAAATCTGCTTTTTCCGAAGGACAAATCAGCACCAAACCGTCTGCGCCGATGCCGAAATGACGGTCACTGACCTGAATGGCGGTCTTTTCCGGATTTTCCACCGTTTCCTTGAAACAGTTCACATAAATATAATCATTGCCCGCCCCGTGCATTTTGGTAAATTGCATTTTTGCCCCTCCTTAGGAATTGAATTTCAGATGTTTTTTTGGGTATTTCTAAGTATTTTGCAGAAGTTCTTTTGCAAAGTTTTCAAAGAGATTTTGGAAGTAGATAGTTTTTATCTATTTACGTTTTTTAAAGGATTCGTTTATTTGTATTCTTTCAGCGCGTTGTATTCGATGTATTCCCACGCGTTTTCAAATTCCGTTTGATTTCGGATAATGCGGTCATAGAAGCCACGTTGCCAAAGTTTATCCGTTTTATTGCCCGTAATTTCGCGATACCGTTTTGTTGTGTAGGATTTTAATTGTCCTAT
>ERZ808028.342-NODE-342-length-42595-cov-22.123736_pt1 | contig 42595 bp, 42 predicted proteins | sample MGYA00380184_ERZ808028 | MGnify/ENA primary metagenome ERZ808028 (study PRJEB31490, sample SAMN06133397) | mouse gut metagenome | isolation source: J8_1 | host: mice | place: China: Chengdu | collected 2015-05 ...
AAACAGATAACTTTTTCACCCCCTTTTTATCGAAGGCAGAAAACTCTCCTTGTCCTTGACTTGGGGTACATTTCAATGTCCCCTGGACTACTCCAAGAGACATCTCCTATTTTTGACAGCTTAATCATACCACAGAGTAAATGGACATTGCAAGTACCAGGCAGTGGACAATTTGCGGACAAGTCTCAGAAATTTACTGGACGGTTTCAGGTCAGGCCCTGTTTGCGACCCTCTTCGTGAAGGCATACAGCCCCGTCAGTTCCTCAATGGCGTCATCCTTGATCCGACGCACGGTACGGGTGGCAATGTTCAGTTTCTTGGCGCACTCTTCCTGGGAATATCCTTCAAAATAGAGCAGCTTCAGCAGTTCTGTATGGCGGGAGTTCAAAAGCGAAACATAATATTTCAACCGTTCCTGCTCCCTCTCCAGTTCCACGAGCTGTTCTACGACTTCGTCAGCGCCGATTTGGTTTGCTTCCTCGGTGCGATCCTGATAGTTGAGCGCAATGTACAGGGTCTTGTCAGAGGCGTGGCCGCCTGGGCGGCCTCCTCCTTCCCCATGGGCCAGAGCCAAAGCTCCGATCATTTCGTTCTCCGAGACGCGGGCCGGGTGGGACAATTTGTAGTGCAAAAGGTCAATTTGCTTTGAACGCTTTTGATACGACTCCAATAGGCCAACGACATATGTTTTGGTATCGACAGTCATTTTTACAGATCCCTCTCTTGACAGTTTCGATAGGCCGCCGGCGGTCGTCAAACTCATTCCGCTGCGGCAACACATGGCCAATATTCAATTCGCGTGCATAAGCAAGCTGGCTCACATGGCCGGTGGAGAACGACCTGCCCTTGGTAAACAGTAGGTACCTGCTTTCATCGACACCCCTCCTCCCAAATACGCAAATCTGCTTAATGCCTTCCTGTGGAATATATTACCATCAAATTGAAAACAAATTTTGAACTTGATTTGGAATTTGTTTGGATTCATTCGACATAAACCGACATATTTTGTCGAAAAGATTTATTAGAAAGCACTTGCTTATGTGGCATCGCCAAAGCAGTATCCTACACCGATGACGGTACGGATATAGTCAGTGTCTTTGCTGCTGAGACCCAGTTTACAGCGAAGGGAGTAAATCTGATCCGAGATATTTGTACTTTTGGAGTCATACTCAGTGTCCCAAACAGCACAATAGATTTCCTCTTTTGTTAAGATTGTTTCCGCGTAATCTGCAAGAAAACATAGGACCTGGTATTCTTTGCGTGTCAAGGGCACTGGCTCCCCATGCATGGTCACCATCCGGCAGGATTTATTGATTACCATGTCCTTGTGCCTAAACATATGCGCTTGCTTGCTGCGACGACGGAGTACGGAATTTACCACGGCCAATACCTCATGGGCGTTTATTGGTGCATCCACACAGTGATCCGCTCCGCGCTTAAGCATGGCAGCGCGGTCATTTCCGTTGGCGTAGACTGCCGCAACCATGATGTAAGGACGTGGGACGCGCTGCCCAAAAGCAATGTCGCTCAAAAGGAAATCTGCCCCTTTTATGTCAAAATCAAGCAAAACAAATGCGGGACTGTGTATTCCCAGTCCCGCATTTGCATCATGTGCGTTTTCTGCGTGTGTTACAGTTATCTTGGAGAGACGCAGGGCATTGTATACCTCCATGAGATGTTGTGACATCCCGGAAATCAGCATCAAATCATTTTTCATATTGTTTTACGATGTGTTCGGGTGTCTATCATTAGCCTGCAGATGTACCCCGAATGCCCCAATATTGGTTTACGGCGGGCAGATTTGGCTCGCCCTATTACATAATCTTGCGGAACAGCGCTTTGAAGTCGTCCACGCTGGTGGCCCTGGGGTTGCCAGGGACGCAAGCGTCGGCGTCGGACTGGGCCAGGAACTCCAGATTCTCCTCCTTCATGGCCTCCAGCCTGGTGGGGATGCCCACGTCTGCGGAGAGCTGGCGCACCGCGTTGTCGGAGGCGAACAGCCTACACTCAATAAGAAACAGGAATCTGTTTTCATCAGCAACCTCCCCAATATCAAAAAAATGAGCAACTGTGCTGAAAAGTTCTCTGTGGAATATATTACCATCAAAATGAAGATAAACTCTAAACTTGGTTAGGATTTGTCAGACAAAATCGACATTTTTGTACGAATACTATATCAGCAGATCTCAAACTGACTATTGTAAAGCTCCGCATAAATACCTTTTTGCGACAGGAGCTGCTCATGCTTGCCGCTTTCCATAATGTCGCCGTCCTTCATCACCAAGATGATGTCCGCGTTCCGGATGGTGGACAGCCGGTGCGCGATGATGAAGCTGGTCCGCCCGTCCATCAGCGCGTTCATGGCGTTCTGCACCGCCGCCTCGGTCTTGGTGTCCACGGAGCTGGTCGCCTCGTCCAAAATCAGGAGGGGAGCGTCCTGGATCATGGCGCGGGCGATGGTAACCAACTGCCGCTGTCCAGCGGAGAGACTGATCTGTTCATTCAGCACCGTGTCATAGCCCTCCGGCAGTGTTTTCACATAGTGTGTCAGACCAACCGCCCGGCACACCTCGTCAAGCTGGGCATCCGTCACATTTTCCTTACAGTAGGCCAGATTTTCCCGCAGCGTCCCCTCAAAGATCCAGGTGTCCTGCAGCACCATGCAGAACAGACTGCGGACGCTCTCCCGCCTCATCTCCCAAATGGGGATCCCGTCAATCCGGATCGTCCCTTTCTCCGTTTCATAGAACCGCATCAGAAGATTGACAATGGTGGTTTTCCCAGCCCCGGTGTGGCCGACAATCGCCACCTTCTGCCCAGCACGGACATGGATGGAGAAATCGTGGATGACGGTCTTTCCCGGAAGATAGCCAAAACGGACATGGTCAAACTCCACGTTCCCCTGCACGGATTGCAGGCATTTGTTCTTTTCGCGCTCATCCTCCAGTTCCTCCTCGTGCAGGAACTCAAACACCCTTGTGCTTGCGGCCACCGCAGGCTGAAGACTGGTAAACACCTGGGCGATTTGGGACAGCGGCTGTGTGAACAGGCGGATATAGAGCATAAAGGAAACAATCACGCTGAAAGAGATCGTGCCCTCCGCGGCCATCACAGCCCCCAGCACGCAGACGACTACATAGCCGAGATTACCCACCAGACCCATGATCGGCATCATCATCCCGGACAAAAACCGGGATTTCCACGCGCTGTCATACAGGCCCGCGTTGAGTTCGTGGAACGCGGCCTGGGCGGCGCTCTCCCCGTTGTAGGCCCGGATGATCTGCTGACCTGAAAACATCTCCTCAATATACCCGTTTATTTTGCCCAGCGCCTGCTGCTGGGCAAGAAAATATTTCTGCGACCTCCCCGCGAGAAAAATCATGAAAGCAAACCCCACCAGGGACGCAAGGATGGCGCTGAACGCCAGCTGGGCGTTGGTCACAAACATCATGATCAGGGCCCCGGCCAGCAGAGTAACGGAGGAAACCAGGGTGCCGATCCCGCTGCCCAGCATTTGCCCAATGGTATCCACATCGTTGGTCAGCCGGGAGAGGACGTCCCCAAAGCTGGTGGAATCAAAGTAGCGAAGGGGCATCCGGTTGATCTTTTCTGAAATTTCCGTCCGCAGTCGCTGCGACACCCGCTGGGTCACCGTGGTCAGAATGAACTGCTGGGCGTAGCCGAAGATCCATCCAAGCAGATACAGGACTGCCAGGAAGGCGCCGATCTGCCCGATTTCGCGCAGATCGACTGTTCCGCTCAGCCCCCGCTCAATGGCGCTGACCATGTCGGCAATTTTATCCGGGCCGATGACGCTGAACACCGCGCCGGCTCCGCCAAGAGCCAATGACACTAAAATGGCGGGGAGATAGCGGCGGCAGTACCGAAGCAGCTCCTTCAGCGGTCTTACCGCGCTTTTACTGCGATTCATGGGCCAATTCCTCCTCTGTGAGCTGAGAGCGGGCAATTTCCTGGTAAGCGGGGCAGGTTTTCAGGAGTTCCCCATGGGTACCGCGCCCGGCGATCCGTCCGTCCTCCAAAACGATGATCTGATCGGCATGGCGGATCGTGCCGATGCGCTGGGCGACAATCAGCTTTGTGGCGCCCGCCGACTGCTCCTCCAGAGCCTGCCGCAGCAGCTGGTCGGTCTGATAGTCCAGCGCGGAAAAGGAGTCGTCAAAGATATAGACACCTGGCTTCTTGCAGACAGCCCTGGCGATGGACAGCCGCTGCCGCTGGCCGCCGGAGACGTTGACGCCGCCCCGGGCGATCCGCGCGTCCAGCCCGCCGGACATACGGCCCACAAATCCACTGCTCTGAGACGTGCGTATGGCGTCCGAGACAGCCTCCCGCTCCACATCGTCCCGGCCCAGCGCCACATTGGAGGCCACGCTGCCGGAAAAAAGCACCGCTTTCTGGGAGACATATCCGATTTTCTCCCGGAGCGCGTGTATCTCATAGTCGCGGACATTGACGCCGTTCACCAGGACTTCCCCGGAGCAGGCGTCATAGAATCGGGGGATCAGATCGACCAGCGAGGTTTTCCCGCTGCCGGTAGCGCCGATCAAGGCCACGGTCTCCCCCGGCTTTGCCGTAAAGCTGATATCATGCAGCACGTCCCCGCCGGCGCCGGGGTAGCGAAACGACACATGGCGGAATTCCACACCCACGCCCGTTCCGTCCGCCGCCTTATCATAGCCGCCATTTTGTATGCGAACCTTGGTGCCCAGAACCTCGTTGATGCGGTGGACGGAGACCATGACTCTGGGCAGCATGACGATCATCACCGTCATCATGGCAAAGGCCATAATGACCTGCAAGGCGTATTGGGAGAACACCACCATGTCGGAAAAAACCGTCAGCCGGTCCATCCCTCCGGCGCGGTCAATGAAATAGGCCCCGATCCAGTAGATGGCGAGGCTGATGCCTGAAATGATGAAGGTCATGGTGGGCATCAGCAGCCCCATCACCCGGTTGGCAAACAGGTTCGTGCCGGTCAGCGCGCCGTTGACCCGCTCAAACTTCGCCTGCTGGAAATGTTCCGCATTGTAGGCGCGGATGACCCGCAGGCCCGTCAGATTCTCCCGGGTCACCCGGTTCAGGTCGTCCGTCAGCCGCTGGATCACCTTGAATCTGGGCAGCACCAGGACCGCAACGGTCAGGATAACGGCTGTGATGAGAAGCACCGCCCCCGCAGTCGCCGCGCTCCAGGCCCATTGCTTCCCAATGAACTTCGAGATGCCCCACACCATCATAATAGGGGTCTTGGTGATGATCTGCAGCCCCATGGCCACCAGCATCTGAACCTGGGTGATGTCGTTGGTGCTTCTGGTAATCAGGCTGGCGGTGGAGAACCGGCCCAGCTCCTCGTTATAAAAGCCCATGACCTTTTGGAACATCTGATCCCGCAGTTTCAGCGACAGGGACGCGGCGACCTTCGCCGCGAAAAACCCCGTCACAATGGCGGCCAGCATACTGCCCAGGGCGCAGGCCAGCATATAGCCTCCGTTTTCCAGGATCCTCCTGATCTCGGAGCCGGGGGTCTCCACCAGTATGGTGATGGCGGACATATACTCCGGCATTTTCAAATCCAGCCACACTTGGGCCACCACAAACAACACCCCAAGAGCGGCCATGCCCTTTTCCTTCCAGTCCAGGTATCGGAACAGCTTTCTCATATCTTACTCACCTATCTCTGTTATTCCGCCCGCAGCGCGGCCACCGGATCGCTCTTGGCCGCCTTGCGGGAGGGGATCAGCCCGCCGATCAGGGTCAGCACCACGCTTAAGAAAATCAGGACGGCGGCGTTTGCCGCGGGAAGCACCGCGTTGACCTCTGTGGAACCCGCCATGGAATGGATCAGCGCGTTGCCCGGAATCAGGAGCAGCAGGGTTGCGCCAATGCCGATCAGTCCCGCGCACAGGCCCACGATGAAGGTCTCCGCGTTGAACACCTGGGAGATATTCCCCTTGGAGGCGCCAATGGCGCGCAGGATGCCGATCTCCTTTTTCCGCTCCAGCACGCTGATGTAGGTGATGACGCCGATCATGATAGAGGAAACCACCAGGGAAATGGCCACAAAGGCCACCAGTACATAGCTGATGGTATTGATGATCTCCGTTACGGAGGACATCATGGTTCCAACCAGGTCGGTGTAGCTGATCACCTTTTCCTCCTGGCCGCTGCCCGTCATACGGCTGTTGTATGCCCCTAAAATTTCAGCGATGGATTCTTTGCTCTCAAAGTCACGGGGATAAATGTCGATTTGTGAGGGCTTGTTCCAATCAGCGTAGCCAAAACTGCTGAGGTTTCCATCCAGGGACGCGTCCTCGGCGGTCATCATGGAGCGGAGCAGCTCCGTCAGCTCCGCTTCATCCATGCTCATTTCAATGGCGCCGGCAAAGGCGTCGGCGTCGATCTGGAACGCGTCCTCCATATTCGCTCCCATCTCATCCATGGCCTGCTGCATGGCCCGCTCCATCCGGCTCCCCATCTGACTTACGATCTGCTGCGTCACCGCCGCCATTTGGAGCTGCATGGCCTGTGTGACCGCTTCGGTGTAGGAACCTGTCACCATCTGCACCGCGCTGGAAATCTGGGCCTCCAGAGATTCCACATCGATAATCCCCGCAATCCCGGCGGTCAACAGCATTTGCGCCTCCGGGGTTTGCAAATAATCATGAAAATGCTCACCCATTTTGCCAGGGTCCGGCAGAATCTTGGCAGCCGCGTATTCCCGGTAGCCCGCCACAAGATCAGCGACCAGCGCATCCAGTTCCTCCGTGGAAACGTTGATTTCTTCCCTGATTTTCAGAATGGCCGCGGCCCTTTCCTCTATCGTTGCCTCCACTTCCGGCATTTGCAGATACGTGTGAAGGGATTGGCTGAATTGATCCGGGGCAGTCACCTGATTGGCCGCCGCGTAGCTTTGATAACCTGTTAAGATATCCTGGATCAGAGCGCTCATTTCCGCTGGGGAGATCTCCGCTTCCGCGTTGGACTGAACGATCTTGCTGATCCCGGTACGCAGCCGCTGTCTGGCTTCCGGGGTCTGCAAATACTCCATAAAGTATGTATTCAGCCCGGAATAGTCGGCCTCTGGATGGGTCAGGACATAGGCCCCATATCCATCCGAAAGGGTGCGGGCAAGCTGCTGGAGCTTTTCCGGGGAGACGGACAGGTCGAGTTGGCCCAGCACATCCCCTATGTCCGCGCCATCCAGCTCCGGCAGATCGAATGTGAGCTGGTTCAAATCAAGCATGGTCGATGGATCGAGACTATCCGCGCTAAAATAGCGCGATACATCCACTGTGAGCGCGCCCTGGTCAATGGAAAACGCATTTTGCAGCGCGTCCTCATTGATGGTGAACAGGGATTCCATGTTGAAGCCGCCCTGCGCATCCTCGCGCCAAAGGCGTCGCCGGTCAGCACGTTGATACTCGGCGCGGCAAGCTGATCCTGAACGATGGAGCTGGCCGCGGCCTGTTCCATCACGTGCTTTGTCAAAGACGCGGGATAGCCGATTCCCGCGTCCAGCATAGTCGCCATGGCGTCCTCCAGGGGCTGCACAACGCCCACAATGGTGAGATCCTCCCCCCGGCTGACCAGCTCCCGCATATACGCCTCATCGCCGGATTTATCCTTCCACACATGGTAAGTTTCATCGTATTCGTAGTAATCCGATGCATTCACCAGCTTAAAGGCGACGTCAAGAAGCTCCTCGTAATCATAGGGGCGAAGGTCTGTGGGGGCGTCGATATCCTCCTCCGCCATAAACTGCCGGATCATTTCATCCAGCTCCAGGGGATCCCGCAGGCCCATGGCGTAGAGCATGAGGTCGCTGATGCTGCCCCCGGAGGTGAGTACCACCACGCACTCGTCATACCGCTCCGGCCAGCGGCCCGCCTTGACCTCATACTGCTTCTGGAACAGAGAGGTATCCTCCGGCATGGGATGGAAAACGTCTGTGTTCATCATCATGGACATGAAATTGTTACCGCCGGAAGCGCCGCCGATCCCAAGGGCGGAAAAGGGCCGGTCCGGGTTTACCTGGCGCGGGCCGCTCTCCTCCAACTGGAAAATCTGGGGGGCCGCGTGATAGGTATACTCAATGGCCTTGACATATTGCTCGACCCCGCTCTCCCCGCTGTCGAAATACTCCTTGAGGGAGCCGAGGTCGTTGGCCTCCACTTTAGCCAGCATACTGGTGATCCGCTGGGAAACGCTTGCCTGACCGGGACCACCTTGGATCCTCCCGCCGCCCTCCTCCATCATGGCGGTAAAATTCATTCCGCTGCTCTGGATCTGCAGCGGGTACTCCGAAAGGGTATCCTCCTCAATGGACTGGATATAGGCGTTCACGCCGTTGGACAGCGTCAGGATCAGCGCAATGCCAATGATCCCAATCGACCCGGCAAAGGAAGTCAGGAGCGTCCGGGCCTTTTTCGTCCGAAGGTTGTTGAAACTGAGGGAGAGGGCCGTGAGAAACGACATGGAAGCCTTCCCCATGTTCTGATGGACCGGCTCCGCCTGAAGGCCCTCGCCGGGTTCATAAGGCGCGGTATCGGAACAGATCCGGCCATCCTTCAGCTTCACGATCCGGGTGGCGTATTCCTCCGCCAGCTCCGGATTGTGGGTCACCATGACCACCAGCCGGTCTTTCGCCACCTCTTTCAGCAGCTCCATGACTTGGACGCTGGTGTCGCTGTCCAAGGCGCCGGTAGGTTCGTCCGCCAGCAGGATATCCGGGTCGTTCACCAGCGCCCTGGCGATGGCCACACGCTGCATCTGTCCGCCGGACATCTGGCTGGGCTTTTTATGGAGCTGATCCCCCAGCCCCACCTGCGCCAGGGCGCTCTGCGCGCGCTTTCTCCGCTCTCCCCTGGAAACGCCGGAAATCGTCAGCGCCAGCTCCACATTGGATAGAATCGACTGGTGCGGGATCAGGTTGTAGCTCTGGAACACAAAGCCTATGGTGTGGTTGCGGTAGGAATCCCAGTCCCGGTCTTTATACTTTTTGGTGGAGATCCCGTTGATAATCAAATCGCCGCTGTCATAGCGGTCAAGACCGCCAATGATATTCAGCAGCGTCGTCTTGCCGGAACCGCTGGGGCCAAGAATGGCGACAAACTCATTCTCACGGAGGTTCAGGCTCACTCCGTCCAGCGCTTTCTGTACCAGGCTTCCGGTTTTGTACTCCTTGCGGATGTCCTTGATTTGAAGCATCGTTCAAACCTTCCTTTCCATTGGGCTTCCGCAAGTCTACACCCCTTTGAACAACTGAAAATCAACTTGAGGGGCGTTTTAATAAAATTTTCAGAAAGTTTATGTTCAGTTTATGTTCCATGATATAATGAATGATACAGACAAGATTTGGGGAGGGGATACCGTGTTTCAAATCCTTGTGGTGGAAGATGACAAAAGCACCGCACGGCTGATGAAGGCTGTCCTGCGGCATGGCGGATATGAGGTCGTGGAAGCGGGCAATGGAGTGGAGGCGTTGGCCGCTATGGACACACAGCACATCGACTTGATTGTGCTGGATGTCATGATGCCCAAAATGGACGGCTATGAATTGACGGAACGGCTCAGAAGCTGCGGAAGTATGGTGCCGATCCTGATGGTGACGGCCAAGCAGCTCCCGGAGGAAAAATGCAAGGGCTTTTTGGTTGGAACGGACGATTATATGGTCAAGCCGGTCAACCAGGAGGAGCTGCTGCTTCGGATCAAGGCCCTGCTCCGCCGCGCCCAGATCGCCAGCGAGCGCAAGCTGCGGATAGGTCAGGTCACCCTGGACTATGACGCCCTGACCGTGACAAGAGACGACTGCGGGCAAACTCTGCCCAAGAAGGAGTTTTACCTGCTTTATAAGCTGCTCTCCTACCCGGACAAGATATTCACGAGACTCCAACTGATGGATGAAATATGGGGGATGGAATCCAATACGGTAGACACGACAGTCAATACCCATATCAACCGACTGCGAAACAAGTTTGGGGACTGGCCTGAGTTTGAGATCGTGGCGATCCGGGGGATCGGTTATAAGGTGGTCATCCACCATGGGTAAGCTGAAACAATTTTTTTGCAGGCAGCAGCTCACCATCGTGTTTGCGGCTATCGTATTCTTGTTCATGTTTTTTGCGATGCTCATTGTGTTTCTGGGGGCATTCCTGCTCTACCGGCTGGGCTTCATTGACGGCAACCGGCCGGCCGGCGTCATTCTGGGCCTGTTCGCCATCATCAGCCTGCTGGTAGGCGCGGCTCTGTCGGTTGTGTTCAGCCGTTTTCCGCTGGCCCCGCTCCGGGAGCTGATGGATGCGGCAGACCGAATCGCGAACGGGGATTACAGTGCGAGGATCGATCTGAAATCGCCTGCGGAGCTAAAAGAATTAAGCGAGAAGTTCAACCACATGGCGGAGGAAATTGGCAGCGTGGAGATGCTCCGCAGCGATTTCATCAACAATTTTTCTCACGAATTCAAAACGCCGATTGCCTCAATCCAGGGCTTTGCAGAAATGCTGAAGTTGGACGACCTGACCCAGGAGGAGAGGGCGGAATGCATCCAGACGATCATTGAGGAATCCTCCCGCCTGACGGCGCTGGCCTCGAACATTCTGAACCTTTCCAAGATTGAGCAGCAGAGCATTCTCACCGAGCGCACCTGGTTTAATGTCAGCGAGCAGATCCGCCGGGTCGTCGCGCTCCTGGATAAAAAATGGTCGGTCAAAGATATTACGGTGGTCTTTGACTGCGGGGAATATTATATTGAGGGAAATGAGGAGCTTCTGAAGCAGGTGTGGATCAATTTGGCTGACAATGCGGTTAAGTTTTCTCCGGAGCGTGAAACGGTGGAGATCAGCATCCGAGAAACTGTGGAAACCTTGACGGTTTCATTTGCAAATAAAAGCGATGAAATTCCCGCCGCGGCACAGTCCCATATTTTTGATAAGTTCTACCAGGCGGATACCTCTCATGCCACCCAGGGCAACGGCCTGGGATTGGCGATTGCCAGCAAGATCGTTCAACTGCACCATGGCACAATTGACGTGCGCCGTTCCGCCGCGAACGAGACGGTCTTTGAGGTGGAGCTTCCCCGCAAAGGAGAATTTTCCCGCAAATTCCACGAATAGCATAAAAAAACCGTCTGCCTGAACATAGGCGGACGGCTTTTTATATGCTGGTTACCTGCTACTCTCACAGGATATCCCAACAGATTTGAGCCACGGTGTCTCTTGTCTCCGCGTCCAGTTGAATCCGGCCGGACAGGTGGAGGCTGATTGCTTTGTGGATGACAGACAGCACCAAATGCTGCACCAAAAACGCGGACCGCTCCTTACTGGGTGATTGATGGATGATAGCGCTTATGCCGACGCCCCCCAACACGGTCTCTTGACTGGAAATATGCTCTGAGCGGATCATCGGGTCCAAATAGCACTGCTCCACAAACATGAAATCCCTGCTGTGAGAAATCGCGCTGTCTATGTACGCAAGTACGGCGGCCTTTACCGCCGATTCACTCTCGGCCGCGTCCTGAATGCTTGGGAAAGCAATGGCGCCAAGGTAGTTTTCTTTGCAATAAAGGTACGCGGCGTTGATCAGATCCTCCTTGGCCGGATACATACCATAGATCGTGCCCATGGGGAGGCCTGAGGTTTTACTGATTTTGGACATGGACGTACCCTGGATGCCGTGTTTCAAAACCAGGTCTCTGACAGCACTTAGGAGCCGCTCCCTTTTTACGGTGTCTGACTCTGCCATACGATCATTCCTTTCTGCAAACTACTATACCACGATCATTCCCCAACAGCAACAAAAAAATATGGGGCAGCCCTTGATAGCATTGACAAAGCGGGTTAAATCCATTATAATCTTTCCGAATGAACGCTCATTCTGAAACAACGGGAGGAATTGTAATGCAGAAAAAAAGAGCTTTCGTCGGGGCTGACATTATCAACGGGGATAAGCACATCCCCATATTGCGGCATGGCACCATTTTGGTGGGCGCGGATGGAGCCATTGAGGCAATTGGCGAAAAAATTTCTCTGGACGCTTCCGTGGAGGTGGTAGACGTAACCGGCCGGTACATCATGCCGGGGCTGATCAACGCCCATGTGCATTTGTTCAGCAACGGGGCCGCCGCGAGGAACAGCGGGGCCGGGGGGAGCATGATCAACTTCGCATATGCCGTCCTGCGCAGCTTTTTGGGCAAGCTGATCATGACTCCTGTCTACAAAAATATGGCGAAGGCATTCGTCAATGCGGGGGTCACCACTGTGCGGGACTGCGGCTCCTTCTTCTGCCTGGACATTAAAACGAAGCGGAAGGTGGAGAGCGGCAAGGCGGAAGGGCCCCGCATTCTCACATCCGGGCCGCTGATCATTGCGACAGGCGGGCACGGCTATGCCATGCCCAGCTCCCGGCAGATTTCCGGCGTACCTGACGCTATCCGGGCGGCCAGGGAAAACATTCGGGACGGGGCGGAGTGGATCAAAATCTGCACCACCGGCGGCGTAACAGATTCCAAGTTTATCGGAGGGACGGAATGCACCCACTTAAACCTGGAGGAAACCAAAGCGATTGTGGATGAAGCCCATCGAAGAAATATTATGGTGGCCAGCCACTGTGAGAGTACCCAAGGAATGCGGGACTGCCTGGAGGCCGGAGTGGACACCATCGAACACGCCGCCACCATAGAGCCGGATATGATTGAGCGTTTCCTCCACAACCCCGCCGCGCTGCGTGGCTACACTGCGGTGATCCCCACGCTGCTGGCCGGCGGCGCGCTCCATGAGCATCCCTTTGAGGACACCCCGGCAAACCGAATCGTTATGGCCAACAGCCGCCATGTGGCCCAGGGCAGCGACAACGCCATGAAGACCGCTGTGGAGTATGGGATCCATGTCGGCATCGGCACCGATTCCTCGGTGCCCTACTGCACACCTTACAATACATACATGGAGCTGGTCAAAATGCAGGAGCTGACCGGACTCAGCGCACTGGAAGTGATCGACTACGCCACCAGGGAGACCGCGGAAATTCTCAATATCGGTGATGTGACCGGCACTCTGGACGTGGGCAAGTCGGCAGATTTCATCGTCCTGACCAAAAACCCGCTGGATGACCTGCACAACATCAAGCGCCCGGAACAGGTGGTCGCCATGGGCAGATACTATCCCAAGCCCCGGTTCAAGGAATACCCGGGCATCGAGTGAGGAGATCGCAATGAAAGAAAGTACGATCACACGGAAAAATGTCCTGGCCTTTGGTATGGGCGGCTTTGGCCGGCAGGCCTTCCACATCATTCAAAATACCTTCCTGCTGTTTTACTTTGTGAGCGTGGCCGGGCTGGACGGGACCGCGGTGGGCATCATGATGATGCTGGCCAAGGTATGGGACGCCATCAATGACCCCATCATGGGTTCCCTGGTGGATAATACCCATTCCAAATATGGAAAGGTACGGCCTTATATCCTCTACGGCTCAATTCCTTTGGCCCTGTGCTTCTTTGCCATGTTTGCCATTCCCCAGGGGATGAGCCAGGGGGCTAAAATGGTATGGGCCACGGTGACCTACATAGGGACGGGAATGCTCTTTACGCTGGTTGAAGTACCCTCTCAGACGCTCTTGGTCCGGCTGACGGATGATTCCAGTGAACGGATGCGTCTGGCCAGGGCAAAATCGGTCATCGGTACGTTCGGCGTGATCCTGCCGCCCATGCTGATCCCAGTGATGATGAAAAACATGGAGGACCAGTGGCTTGCCTACGCGCTTTGCGTCGGGGCCTTCGCCGTGATCATCGCGGCCTGCTACCTGATCACCTTCGCCGGAACACGGGAGCGCATTGACATCGACAGCCAAACGCATATCGGCGTCATCGCAGGGCTGAAGGTCCTTTTCTCCAACAAATATTACCGGAAATATTCCATCAGCTATCTGGTATATGGCGGTGGACAGGCCCTTATCAATGGTGTGATGATGTTCTACCTGGTTGCGCGGTATCAGGACCCCACATTGACCACCCTGCTGGCAATGATCATGATGGTAGGCATGTTCGGCGCATCCATTTGGGGAAAGAACCTCAGCGATAAGATCGGTAAGGCGAGAACCTGCATCATCGGACTGGCCATTTCCATCGCCGGTCTGCTGCTCCGTGTGATCACCGGAGACGCCACCCTCGTCATCGTCATCATCGGCATCTTCGGCTACAGCGTGGGAGCCGCCCTTTATATGGCCTGCCTGTGGCCCATGGTGGGGGACGCCATCGACTACAGTGAACTGAAGTCATCCATGCGCCCCGAGTCCATGGCCTTTGCCGGGGTTACTCTGATCAGTAAGATCGGAGAGGGCATTTCCGCTGCGCTGATGGGAATCGCCCTGGACGCCATTGGATATGTGAAGGATGCCGCTGTACAGACTCCGTCCACCATCACGGGCCTGCGCCATCTTGGCTCTACAATTCCGCTGTTCTTCGTCATTGCAATGCTGATTATCCTTTTGACCAACGATATGGATAAAAAATATCCTGAGTATCAAGCTGCGCTAAAGCAAAAAAGAGCGGCCAAGGCAGATTGTGTGCAGTAAACTCTTTGGAGCGGTTACTTCGAGCAATTGACCGCGACGGCTCTTTTGAGATAAAATGCGCCCCTTTACATCAAATGTAAAGGGGCGCATTCTATATAGCTTCGATGGGTTCCTTTTGCTCGATGTGCTGGCGATAGCCGTCAAGATAGCAGCGAACCCCATTCATAACATCCTGCTTGAAATTACGCTGGGTCCCAGGCACGCCGAGCTGGCGGAGAACCTGATGTACCGAATCAGGCTGATCCGCTCCTAATTTGCAGCCTGTGATGATGGCGGCTTCCAGGAAGAAGATTTCCACTAACTGCTGTGAAGTTAGAATTCCTGATTGGCTGAGTTGATTTACCCACGCTTCCATGCGCTCAAACAGGTGGGCTTTCATGCGTAAAAGGACTTCTTGATCGGTATTTCGCTCCAAGATCGCGGCGCGCATGGATTCCAAACGGATGTAGAGCGGATCGTTGTCCACAAGGTATTCCAGTTCCTCCAAAAACAGGCGCTTGATATCCTCGAAGCAATCGATCTGCTCCTGTGCAGTTTTTTCCCTTAAGTAGTCCAAGCGTTTTTCATACTCGCGCCAGAGGAGGCACAGAAAGAGCGTCTCTTTTGTCTTGAAGTAGACATAGAGGATCCCGTTGGAAATACCCAATTCTTTCGCCAGATCCGCCATCCGAATATCTTCATAGTCTTGTTCCAGGAACAGCTCCGCCGCTTTATCCAAGATCGTGTTTGCTTTTTCCTCTTTCGCGGCGTCTGTCCGTGCCCGCTTACCCATAGCACCCGTTCACCTTGCTTCACAGTCACATAAACTTTGTTACAACCCAATCAAAGGCGCGGTCACCAAAGAGATTTTTCATATATACCATTGGTTTCGCGCCCATGCCCAGAAGGTAGCGCGTCTTAGATTTGCGGACGGTAACAGCTTTCCCAATACATTTAGCAATTGCTTCCGGCTTGGTCACATTCCCAGCATAGGTCTTTTTTGTAGCTTCGGCGGTTTTCCTCGCAGCTTCACCATATGCGCCGCTGCCGGAAGCCTTCACGAGATTCTCTGCGGCGATGCTGCCCCACTCGCTGGCCACCCCGCCCGGCTCAATGACGATCACATCAATTCCGAAGGGCTTTACCTCCATCCGCAGGCAATCTGAGAGCCCTTCCACCGCAAACTTTGTAGCGTGATACCATCCCCCAAAGGGTGTCCAGATCTTACCACCCATGGAGGAGATATTGACAATTTTTCTATAGCCTCTGTCACGCATATGAGGCAGGACAAGCTGGGACATCCTGGCCAAGCCAAACAGATTGACTTCCACCTGGCGGCGGGCCTCCTCCATAGGGACATCTTCAATTGCCCCATAAGAGCCATAGCCCGCGTTGTTGACAAGAACATCAATTTGCCCCTCTTGCTTGACGATACTGTCCACGCAGGCTTTCATGGACGCATCATCCGTAACATCCAAGGAAATCGTTTTGATCCCACGCTCAAGAAGCCCGGCCATCTTTTCGACACGGCGGGCAGCTCCGTAGACGGTAAACCCCAGTTTTTTCAACTCCAACGCCGCTGCGTATCCGATACCGGAGGACGCCCCTGTAATTAATGCGACCTTTGCCATAGATTTTACCTCCACATATAATTGATTTCAAGTCAATTATATGCTATGAATCAGAAAAATGCAATAGGATTTTACTTCACAAAGAATTCAAGAGCGGTTTCCTTCTCAATTCAGTGTGCCTAATCAATAGCTTTGTCACGCACCTTGGAAATACTGCTGGGGCGTAGATTGATGCAGTAATCAATGGAGAGCGTACCACTTTCAGGTGCGTATGAATCTCTTATAAAAGATACTGGAATAAAAGTCTTTCTGCTTGCCGTTGCTGGACCGCTGCGGGTTCATATTTACAAGCATGAGTTTTCAAAATGCTAAACACTGGGACCTTCTGCCTTAATCTTTGCAATACAAATATATTTTTGTTCAAAATTAACAATAAATAGGACGAATTTTTGAACATTTACTGGAATTTATGAATATACTATTGACTATAAAAACTGTGCGTGCTATATTTATTTTCGTGATAAATTGTGCGCGCCAACATATCAATACTCATGAAGAAAAAAGAGGGTGAATTAAATGTATCTTTCTCCTGAAGAACAAGAAATGCTTAACGGAGCGCATGGAGCTGCAAAGAAGGCAGCTATGGAGCTCCTTGTTGAGTATGGCGAGGCACTCGGAGCCGAAAAGATGGTTCCAATCTCCAGCGCGTGCGTCGGCACGCCCGCAGGAAATCCCCCGGCACTCTTTCATGCACTTTCGGTTGATCCCACTGACATTGACGCCATCTTTTCAAAGCTCGTACTGCGCAGCAAAGAACGAATTGAGATCTGTCCACTCGCCGTGAATTCCTGCACACTGGCCAGCCAGGCAAGTCCCGAATACTACCGGCGCGTGGCACCCGAACAGGCCGAAGATGCAATTGCTGCATTGGAGCGTGCGCACAAGTTCCAGTGCCGCATCGGCATCAATACCTGCAACACCTGCGCACCCTACCTGACCGGTATCGTTCCGGCAAGGGGGGAGCACTGCGCATGGGGGGAGTCTTCCGCGGTCATCTACGCCAATTCCGTTCTTGGCGCACGCACCAACTGCGAGGGTGTGGAGTCTTACAACGCTGCCGCACTGGTTGGAAGGATTCCCTATGCAGGCCTCCACACCGACGAAGGACGCCGGGGAACTCACCTCATTCAGGTTCAGGATGAGCCGCACAGCAGTCTGGACTGGGAACTCATGGGGTATTACATCGGAAAGCGCATCGGGGTCGGGATCCCTGTTATTTGTGGAATTACCACGCCTATTTCAAATGATGACCATAAGCGATTCGGGTCCGCGCTGGCAACATCCGGCGGCGTGGATATGTACCACATGGTCGGATATACACCCGAGGCTCCCACAATGGAGGCGGCATTTGGAACCAACATGCCGAAGGAGACCATTGTGTACACTGACAAGGAGCGGCAGGAGGCGCTGGACCGTCTGAACTTCTCACAAGAGAAGAAGGTGGACCTTGTCCTTTTGGGCTGCCCTCACTACAGCATTGAGCAGCTGAAGTACGCCATTGACCTGATGCGCGGAAAGAAATTGAAGGCAGAACTGTACCTGATGACCGCTCATCAGACCAAGCACCTTGCCGACATCGACGGCTATACAAAGATTGCGGAAGAGGCCGGTGCATTCATTCTAACAGACGGATGTCCTCCTCAAGTTGGACTATTCCCTGCCGGGGCGAATACTATCGCTACCGATGCCGCAAAACAAGCACATTATCTCCCGGCCTTTACTCCGTGTACCGTACACTTTGGCTCGACAAAACAGTGTATCGAAGCTGCCATCACCGGAGAATGGAGCGAAACGTAATGAAAAAAATAGTAATCAAGGGCAGAAAGGTTTATGGCGGGCGCAGTCAGGGGGAGGCCATGGTGACCCATAACGCGATTTCGGGCTGGGGAGGCATTGTCCCCATTGGTGGAAAGATCGTTGAGCGAGGGCATGAGCTGCAGGGGCAGAGTTTTGCAGGAAGGGTGCTCGTGTTCCCCCACGCAAAGGGCTCCTCCGGATGGTCCGGCATGTTCCACCTCGCCGCGGAAACCGGATCTGCCCCAGCGGCAATGCTGGTGGGAACCATTAACTCAAAGTCCGCCTTGGGAGCTGTTGCGGGCCGCATTCCTACCGTGACAGATTTTGAAGAGGATATCCTTGAACTGATAAAGACCGGAGACTTCGTCGAGGTTGACGCAGATCAGGGTATTGTTACCATCACAAAAAGTGAGTAATCTATTTTGAAATAAGGAGGAAAAAAGATGGAGTTCATTAAACAAGTAAAAGATGTCCCTGTCATCAAAGAGGTAGACGTTGCCGTTGTTGGCGCTGGCCCCGCCGGTGTGGCTGCCGCTGTATGTGCGGCGCGCAATGGCGCCAAAACCCTGCTGATTGAGCGATTCCCATCCTTTGGCGGTATGTTTACCCAGAGCCTGGTCATTTGGCTGCCCATTGATAAGCTGGTTCCCCTGGCGGCATACGGAGACACCAGGTCCATTCAGAGCGGTTTTATTTCCGAGCTGGTCTCGCGCCTGAAGGAGAAGGGCGGCTGCTACGACCCGCAGGGCGTTCTTGAAAATTGCCCCATTCCCTTGATGTCCATCTACACACAGACCGACCAGGAAATCGCAAAGCTCGTTCTGCAGGAGATGATTGAAGAGGCCAACGTCGATATCATGCTCCATACGCTGTTTGTGGACACTATCGTCGAGGACAATACCGTCAAGGGAGTCATCGTTGAAAACAAGTCCGGCAGACAGGCGATCCGCGCCAAGGTGGTCATCGACTGCTCGGGCGACGCAGACGTTGTGGCTTCCGCCGGCGCAAAGTATGAAAAGAGCGATGAGCCCTTGAAAATGAGCCTTCAGGCTGTGTTCGCCGGTCTCGATGAAGAGCGGGCCGAAAAGTATTCCAGCCCCGCAGGCTTTATGGAGTTTATGGGCTTTGTCAAGCAGGCCCTTGAGTGCGGAGAGATCAAAGCCACCGAGGTGGGCTTCAATCTGGGCGGGCAAAAAGAGACCGCCGCCATGGCCGCCCTGCCCATTACCCCGATGAACATTCTGAAGAAGGACTCCTATCCTGACAACTGGTTCCGGCGCGGTGCTGCGTATGGCTGGGTCGGCAATTACGCCGGTGACGCCACCAACGCTGAGGAACTGACTAAGGCCGAGCTTTCCACCCGTCGGAACCTCTATTCCATCGTCAACTTTTTCCGTAAATATGTCCCCGGTTATGAAAAGTGTTATCTGGACAGCACTGCGGCCACTGTTGGCATCCGTGAATCCAGAAGGCTCGTTGGCGAGTACCAGATCTCCTTTGCAAAGGAAAACACCGAAGGCACCCGGCATCGTGACGTTGTGACCAAGTGCAGGACCGCTACCCTGAATATTACAGACTATACTCCGGAAAAAGCCCCTACCTTTGATATTCCTTACCGGTGCCTGGTACCGGAGAAGATGGACGGCCTGCTGGCCGCTGGCCGCTGCATCTCGGTGGACCATGCTTTGGCCTCCGCTCTTTCTCCCCGCGACGTGTCAACCTGCTTCTGTCTCGGTCAAGCGGCCGGTACGGCCGCGGCCCTCAGCGCCAAAGCAGGTGTCGCGCCCCGAGAGCTGGATATCACGCTCCTGTTGGATACCCTTTCCGAGCAGGGAGCCAATGTGGAGTTCGAAGGTTAAGCAATAGGATTCCTCTTTCGCCGGAGCAAACTATTCATGCACATAAACCAGCCCCTGCGGCACAGTGTTGTCTGTACCGCGGGGGTAACGGAAAGATTGGAGGGAAACCATATGGATGCGTACAGCCAAATGAACAGTCTGTTTTTGTTCCTGGTCGTTGGAATTATCATGGCCTATGTGCTGTTCCAAGCAATTGTGTTTATGCGCAAAGGCTGGAATGAAGCATTGCGGCTCGGAATAGAGAAAAACGCACTGAAAAGAATTGTTCGCAGCGCAGTCTCCATCACCATTATCCCAAGTATTCAGGTTCTTCTGGTCCTGATCGTGCTCGTTCCCATCCTAGGAATTCCGCTTCCCTGGCTACGTCTTTCGGTCATCGGGGCTGCAACCTTTGAGATGATGGGCGCCCAAACAGGTATTGCCGCCGCAGGCGGCTCCGGGCTCGTATCAGGAATCACGCTGGAGCAGTTTGTCAGTGCGGCATGGGTAATGAGTATTGCAGGTTCCGTTCCCCTTCTGATGAATCTGTTTGTGATCAAGCCAGTTGCCATGTCGCTGGAAAGGACAAAGCATGCGGACAGGCGCTGGGTTGGGATTCTCAGTTCCTGCGCCATGTGCGGATTGCTTGGCTTCTATCTGGTTGACAATATGCACCTGGGCCTAGTGGCGGTAATGGTTGTCGTAGTGTGCCTATTGTTCTCCATTCTCCTGGCTGCGGTATACAAAAAGACCCAAAAGAAGTGGCTTCAGGATTTAATGCTTCCCATCGTCATGATTTTCGGCTTGGCGGCGGCACTGTTTATCACAAATGTGCTGCACATCGGCGTATAGGAGGGAATTATATGGCACGCAGAGAAAAAGAGACTCTTGAGTTGACCGTTTTCGAGAAATTCGTATTCCGTTTTGGGACCTGGTCCAGTCTGCTGACCTTGGCTCTGTTCTGGGGATTCCCCCTCATCGTCTCCCTGTACTTCGGTATTTTTCCCGACTTCGCCAAAATTATGCCGGCAATCCTGACCTTCGCGCTGGTTATCCTCATTCTCAATGTAACTGAGATTTTGACCTTCTCCCCTACCCTTGGCCCCGGTGCTCTGTACATGTGCTTTGTGACCGGCAATACCTCCAATTTGAAATGCCCGTGTGCGTTGTCCGCACTGAAGGCCAATGATATCCCTACGGGTACTAGGGAAGCCCATGCGATCTCTGTGCTTTCCATTGGCGTTTCCTCTATTGTGACCGTGATAATCCTGGCTGTGGGAGCCATCCTAATCGTTCCCCTCACCCCCATTTTGTCGAATCCTGTACTAAAGCCGGCGTTTGACAACGTTATGCCAGCAATGTTCGGCGGATTGTGCGCTCTGTTTCTGCTCCCTTCCTGGAAGTATTCCATTGCACCGCTTATCGTGGCCTTCATCTGCGTGTTTGGCTTTAGCTTAAACGCGATGATTGCACTGCCTGCCTGTGTTGCCATCTCCATTCTGGTGGGGCGAATCGGATATAAGCGCACTTTGAAAAAAGAGAAATCTCAGGCAGATACTTAAGAGACTATGCTGGCATTGTCAAATAGATATCTGGCTTTTGACTATTCAAAATGTATCGGGTGCAGCGTTTGCAGTCTAATTTGCCGTGAGAGTTGCATCAAAATGTATCACAGCAGCACGCAAAAGCTTCGACCGATGGTGGAACGCCGAGATGCTTGCGCAATGTGCGGTGTCTGCCGGGACAGTTGCCCGGTTCACGCTATTTCAATGTGACATCCGTCGTCTCGCAGTGAAGCAAAAAAGAGCGCACAGCTTTCCAAGTTGTGCACTCTTTTTTGAACTTATAATCACAATCACCTGTGTTGGGAATTAGAAGTCAGCTAAATGTTCCAGCCATTTTTCGCAGCGAGGTCATTAATAAACTCGCTTATCAATGCGTCTGTGATCATCGTCTTGGAGTGCTCGACCATTTTGGAAACATCAAACATTTCATCCATATATAGAAAGTAATTTTTTAGTGCAAATATTATGATATCATCATTGCTCAGATCAATTAGCCCATATCTTCTGCATTGAAACAACTGGTTTATAGTACCAATAATCGTGTATATTCCAATGTTGACCTTCTTCACATACTCCGAATTGTAGGATAAGAACTGTGTGCCGGCGACCTCCCGATAGCTCTTCATCAAGTGTTGAATAATGTTGATTACAACATTTGGTTCAGAGCATATTTCCATATATATATTTTCCAAAATGCCGGTTTTCTCCATTGCTCCAAAGATAAGCCGATGAAAATATAACGAAAATCCAAGCTCAGGATATGTAATCGAGATACGAGGTTTCAAAAACTGAATACCGCAGTCCATTGTTGTGCACACAATGGTTGTTCCGATATCTTCTTTTTGAGGATAGTAATGATATAACAATGAACGATTCATACTGCATGCATCTGCAATTTGGCGCGTCGTGACAGCGGAATACCCGTCTTTCTTAAACAAGACAATCGCTGTTCTCACAATTTCTCTTCGTTGTTCTTCATTGTATTTACGGCCCAATGTTATCTCCACCTATTAAAAGCATGAAAGTAATCACTTCTTAAACGCCCATATCAAATATGTGTTTTGCAATGATTATAGCACGCAAATTGGACTGTTGCAATAGCATTCTTCCCTCTAATTTTGAAATATTGATGGGCTCTCTCCCTAAAAATGTGTGGGTCTTGACCTCTACTTGCCGCTGTCATGTCCCAACAAAAAATATCGTGTACTGTTTTTGCGTGAAGGAGTCAGTATTATAAATAACGCCAGGTTTCTGCTATCAGCCAGAAGCCTCATCACTATTTTAGGGCATACATCATGCAAGAACATAAAATTGCAAAATTGATCGAAGAAATCCATGATGGAATAAGCCGATGCGGATATTGTTCCTACATCAAGTACATCTAGTCTAGTTCTCCCCTGCGGAGATCGCTCACTGATAATGACTGCATAATGCTCCTTGGCCTGATTAACAGACCTCATCAAAACAAATATGCAATGCGGGGGAAGTTAAATCTTCCCCCGCACATTTATTCCTACTTACGCCGCCTTTTGAAAGCGAATACTCTGCGCCCTCACCTGGAGCTCCTGCCCCAAGAACTTCAGCGTAGCAAACTCATCATCCAGCCCATCCAGTTCCCGGCGAAGCACACCCTCATAGTGCTTCTTTTTCTCCTCCAGCGCCTGAATTTTCAGCACCCAGCGCTCCATCACCGCCGGGCTCTGGCTCCCGGACTTGATGAAATAATCCGCCCGCTCCTGATACTCGGCAATCTCCTTCTTTACCACCGCGTAAAATTCCTCCGTCATATTGGCCCGCTGCTTCTCATCATCAATGATGTAAAAGCTGTTCACCATCAGCGGCGTCTTTCTGCGGTTGAGCTGCCCCAGCAGCTTAATAAACTCCTCGAACATATCCACCTTATCCATATGGGTGCGGGGCACAAAGTATATATGCCCCGTAATGCTCAGCTTGGTGGCCTCCAACCCTTGCAAGTAGTTGACGCAGATGGTTTCGATCTGCTTGCGGTTGGCGCATTTCTGATAGAGCTCAAACAGCTCCTCTGCCTGGCGGCAGCATCCGGACACGTCTACATGAGGATCGTACACCAGATTCTCCGCCCGGAATACCCCATCCTGCTTGTCATAGCTGATATTAGCCAGCTTTTCATAATTGTTGGTCTTCTGGTTCAGCGTCTCTTTCACCAGCTCCCGGGAAAGAACATCAGCCGCCCTCTTGTTGTCTCGGCAGTAAGCGACATAGATATGACTCTCCCCCTGATCGACAATTGTGACACGCTCCCGGATGTCTCCGGTAGCCGAGCGGAAGGCGTCGCCTACGGACAGCCGGGTGCCTCCGGAATAGGGAATACCCATATCCTCACACAGCATGGACAGCTCCTCCTTGTCCACCAGCAGGTTTGCCAAGGAAAAATAGAGGAATTTGCCCAGCATATGGGCTTCATCACCTTGGGACGTGCCGATAAAATCGTGCATATCAAATACGTTATCCATTACGTTGCCTCCTCGGTTTTGGTGTTCGATGAATCCTCCGCCTTTGCCCTTTGGTAAAAATCAAACTGTTCAAGTCCGGGATACCGGTGCTCACAGCCCCGGCACCATGCGGTGCCTTTGTTTTTACAGGAATCACATTGATCCATCTGCCAGCTCTCCTTCTAAGTGTGAATGGAATAATACGCCTTGGACATATCTTCCTGCCCATGGAGGATCACGCCGCCGCACATCACGTTTTTACCGCCGCAGAACTCCTGGAAGCAAAAACTATACGGTACACAATCCGTGTAAAATTCGATCCTATCCGAATAGGGCCAATTAAAATTGTTCCGCAGAAACTTTACCAGCTTTCTTCGGACGGCTTTGCTGTCCAGACACTCGCGCAGCCTTTCATGGCAGCGGAAAACCAGCCTGGGCCGGGCTCTGCGGAAAGAAACATCCAATCCCCGCCACGTTGTCGGCCCGTCGGCCTGGGCGTTGATACGCACAAACGTCATCAAACTCTCGTAGGACACCACCACAGTCTCCTCTTCCCCAGAAAGCCGGTTCCCGCTGCGGTTGAGCCAGACAAAGCGAATCTTCACGGTCCCATCAAAATCATTCCGCTGGAACTCAGCATAGGGCCCTGAGGAGATTTGCACCGCATATCCGCGCTGCTCCAAATCTTCAAATGTACTGCGGAACACATAAAAGCCTTCTGAAAGGCCCTTCCCCCGGCTGTATGTTCGGAACTCGAACCCATCCGCTATCCGGGATGCTCTTACCATTGTCCTGCTCAAAATTCTCACCTCATCATCACATGGCTGCCACCCTGCTGAGCAGGTAGTCGTCTACCCCCTTGTACACCGGGTCCCATGTGTATTTCGTGTATTTTAGGCCTTTGATGGCCTGTACTTCCTTCCGCATTGCCAGTATGGCGTTACGGACGTTGGGGTTCGTCATCTGGTCCATGTCCATGGCCTCCACCACCTGGGTGACGCCCAAATCTTTCAACGTGTCCTTCAATCCGCGGATGGCGTTCACCCCGCCCACGCACACAAACAGCACGTCATGGGCCAGATAGCTGGCCACATCCCCCTTCAGCGGGCCCTCCGTGAGGAAGGCCCGCTTTTTGGTGGTGTCGCCGGTGACATGGACCCAGGAATAGCTCCGGGTGCCGTTGGGCAGGTCCCGGCTGGACAGCCAGCGGTATTTCCGGCTGGGCTTGTCCGCGTCGTCCAGGCGTATCTTGATGCCTTGGATCAGCCCATCCTTATTGCGGACGGGGATCAGGAATCCCTTCGGCCCGCTGATGGTCCAGTCACCGTAGTAAGTACGAAACCCCGGAAGCCCCAGCAGCTCATGGCCGCAGGAGCGGAGCAGGGCGGCCAAAAGCCGCCGCCCCGCCTCCGTCTCCGGCATACTGCGGTACTGGTTCCGCGTGATACGTTCCTCAGACAGTCCCCGCTCCAACAGATTATCCTGGTGCTTAGGCAGGAGAGTCATATGCTCCAGCATGGCGGTATAGGCGGCGTGCCGCTGTTCCAATGCCATGGGCTGACGTTCTGCCTCCACCTGGGTTTTCTCCCGTCTGGGCATAGGATAGACTTTACTCTCCTGGGACAGTGCGCGGTATGCTTCTCCGTTTGTTACGTTGTTGATACGGGCATACAGCGTCACACTATTTCCCCGGGCGCCGCACAGGTTGCAGCGGTACTGGTCTGTCCTGGTGTTCAAACTGAGATGGTACTTCCCCGGCCCGTGGTCATGGCAGAAGGGGCAGGTAGCCTCCACCTCCCGGTGATGTAGTGTCCGGGAGTTGATGTCGATGCCGCACCGCCGGGCCGTGTCCACAATGGGGATTTTTTCATAGACCAAGCGGCGCCACCCCTTTCATCTGGTTGTTTATGCCGCCTGCTGCTCCGCCACAGGAATGGGCTTCACCGGCCGCACCGCCAACGGCGTACCACTGACACACTTGGCCATGATGACCTGCCCGGTGGGCCGCACGTTGTTCAGGTCGTCCACAGACTCCATGTTGTCCACGAACACCGGATAATTGCGCCCGGTGAGCCGCTTCATCAGCTCGGACACCTCCATCCCCGCCCGAATCTTTTCGGACAGGGAAAGCCGGTCATAGCGCCGCCCGCCGTAGGTGAATTTGAACACGTCCTTCCGTTCCCCGGTGGTTTTCACAATGTCATACAGGGAAATCTCCACCTTGTTCATTTTCAGCGCCGAGAAGGTCAACTCCGCCCGCTTGCTCACGTAAATCGCAGCGTTGGAGATCAATTTCTTCAGCTCCGTGATTTTATCCTGGGCGGCTTTGATTTTTTCGTCAAAACCGTCCGGCTTCTGACCGGAAATGGCCTGGGCCGCTTTCAGATCAGCGGCGCACTCCCGTAGCTGCTCCCGGCACTCCTTCATCTGGGCGTATTCCTGCTCAGAGAGATTGCCGTACTCCAGGTCGGCGGTAAGCTGCTGAATCTGCGCCCGAAGGTCGTCCGCAGGATGGTCCTCGTCTTTTTTCGCACGAAGATCATCCAACTGCTTCTCCAACTTTGCCACATCGTCAGCCTGGAACTGCTCAAAGACCGCTCTGGCCTTGGCATCGTTTTCGTTCAGCTCACTGAGCTGGGCCCGCTGCTCCTGGCCTGCGGCGATGGCAGCCTTTGAGGACTGCTCAAGCGCGGCCCGGATTTCTGGCAGAGCCTCATCGGTGATGAGGCGGCGGCAGGTGGGGCAGGGCTTGCCAAGGACACAGACGTGGAACGCCTGCTTGTCCCGGTTGAACCGATCCCCCAGCTCTGCCAGTCGGGCGTTGGCCCCGGCGATGGCCTGGGTGTAGGGAGACTGGTACTGCTCCGCTTTTCGGGCGGCCAGCCTGCGTTCTAGCCCCAAAATCTCGCCGTCCAGCGGGGAACCGTCCCGGGCCGCTTCGTCATAGCGGGCGCTGAGCTCCACCAGCCGCTGCTCCATGGCCTTTGTGTCCAGGCCGTCGAATCGCTTGGCCTCCAGCTCCGCCAGCTTCCACCTGAGGGCGTCGTGCCGCGCGGACAGGCCATCCACGGTCTTACTCCAATTCTCATCCTGGGCCTGAGCCTGATCCTTTTGGCCTTGGAGATAGATGATCGTTTCCTCCAGGTTCCGAATGTCCTCCCGCTTTTTCTTCAGGTAGGTTTCCGGCGAAAGAATATTCTCACCCTCCAGGGCTTTCCGGGTGGCTTTGGACAGCTGGGCCAGCACCGTCTCATGAGGGATCGCGGGGAGATACCGCTCCAGCAGGTTTTTGCCGTCGTTCCCCAATTCCTCGATGAAATAGAGGGGATTGAAAATGGACAGGAATACGTCCTTCTCCCCGAACAGCTCGGTGAGATCCATCTGGCGGACCGTATCACCGTCATAGAGGATGGTCATGTTGCTTTTGTGCCGGGTACGGGTGAGCACATGAGCCGTGCCCGCCTCATCCACAAAGTTCATGGTGATGGACACGTCGGGCTGGGCCTCGTTGTGCAGCCGGTCGATGCCCCGCTCCCCGAAGAAGGGGAGCCCGGTGACGGCGAAAGCGATGGCGTCCGCGATGCTGGTCTTGCCCCTGCCGTTGCTGCCGGTGATGACGGTGGGATTGCCGAACGCCAGGCTCGTGGGTTCCTCATAGGACTTGAACCCGGCGATGGTCATGCCGGTGATCTGAAAGCTCTGAATTTTTTCCATGTTCCGCTCCTTCTTTCTGTGTCAAGCCGCCAGGGGCTGGGTATCCGCCAGCTTGAAATCCTCCAGCATATAGTAGACCACGGTGTCCGTCTGCTTCTTCGCCAGCCGCAGGTCGGTGATGACCGTGCCCACAGCCAGCTCCGGGTGGGAGCCACGGGCAAAGACCTCCAGGCGGGCCCCCTTGGCGTTTTCCAGCACCAGCGCCGTGCTGACAGAATTGTTCATGCCCTTGTTTTCCCGGGCGGAGCGGACGACGCACGCTCCCCGGTCGGACTTTTTCTTTCCCTTGCTTTCGGATGCTTTAGCTTTGGACGGCTGCGGCTCAGGCGCGGGCTTCGGGCCGCCCGCAGGTTCTTCCGGGGCCGCGGACTCAGACCGCCGGCCGGGGCCGGGGTCAGGCCCAGCTTACCCAGTGTCTTGAGATAGGCGCAGTCCAGCTGTTCCTGCTGATCTTTCTTGATAGACCAGCTCTTGCCCCTCTGCTCCACCTCTACAATAACGGTCCCCATGTTATACAGCACCCGGCCAATGCCCCACTGGACGGCGGCCCGCTTCATGCTGTCGGACAGGCCGCCCTTGATGGGTTCGATGTCCGAATCCTCGGCGCCGTCCCATTTAGTGAGGAAGCCTCGGCCCTCATAGTAGATGGCGATGCCGCACAGTTGGGCCTCCTTGCCGTTGGCCCCATGCCAGGGCTTGAAGTCGTTGTACCAGTTCTCCGGGCCCACCACATCGTCCAGCCGGTTCTGGATCGCCCGGTTGGTGACGTAGGGGACGGCAATCCCTTTGGTTTCGCCCTTGTACTCAAACGTCCTTTGCAGCCGCCACTCCAGGTCCTCCGGCGCGAAGGGCATAGCCAGCTCGGCCTGGATCTGCCTCGGGTCTTTCTGCTCCACAATGTTTACCTCCCGTCCAAAAAATCTTTCAGTGTTTTGCCATCCGGCACCAGCACGTCGGTGTAATAGTGGGACGGCGTTTTCCCCTTCATCTGCTCCAGCAGGTCGCGGTACTCGGCGTGAAGCCGGTTGCTGTCCCTGGAATAGAGGTCGTTGTTGTTGGGCAGGCGCAGAAGATAGCCCGCCAATGTGTGCAGCCGGGCCGGGTTTTTGTAGAGCGGCAGCGCGTTGTTCCCGGTGCAGATGTTGTAATTTCCATGCACGTTGGAGAAGGGATACCGGTAGGTGGGCGTATCCGGGGTCAGCCGTTCGTCCTTCACCACGCACACCCTGCATACGGCCACCTTGCCCTCCTGGGGCATATACTGGAAGCCGAACACCAGCCGGGGAAGCGGGAAATCCCGGTATTCCGTGTCATAATAGGTGATGTCCGCGTACAACTCCGGATAGCGGATGAAGTAGTAGACATATTTCTTCTCCATTACCGCGGCGATGCAGCCCTCGGGCAGCAGGCCGGTGGCGTGGCGCTCATCATCGTAACGGCTGGTGAGAAAGCAGTCGCACAGGGCCTGGGGCGTGATGTGCTTGTGGGTGGTGACGCCGCCCGCTTTCTTCTGTTCCACCACCACCTCACCGCGCTCGGTGCTGATGTGGATGGTCATGTCAAATTTGTCCGGCATTACGCCGCCTCCTTCCATTCGTTCCTCAGCGGATAGATCGGGACGAGCTTATTCAGACCCAGATCCGACTCCAGCTGCCGGTTCAACTCCTGAAACCCGTCCAGGATCTCCAGAAATGCCACGGGCAGTTCCTCCAGCCCATAGAAATTTTCATCTGAAAAGAACAGGATGCAATACCGCCCTCGGTCGCTGGGGGACAGCCGCCAGCCGTAGTCATAGCTGTAGCTGTTCAGGCGGAAGCCCTCGTGGATCATCCGCTCCGCGTTTCGGCGGTAGGGATTGAGCCCCTCCTCCAGCCCTTTTTCCGTCTCAAGCCGCGCACACAGCTCACAGAAGCGGTCTACGGCGGGATCGGACAGCACCCAGGTTTCTATCCCGGATTCTTCGTTATAGTAGTTGCTGGTGTCTTCAAAAATCGACATCGCCAATTCCATGCTCAGCTCATAAAACGCGTCTTCATCCAGAGAAATGCTGTCAAATGACGGCCACGCTTTTTTCACTTTGGGGTTGTCATGAACCATTTTCGCCTGGTACAGCATATGGAAAAAGTAAGAACTCAAATCTTCCATGGCGGTGCCTCAGCAAAACGCGCGCCCTGTCCCGGGAACGGGCGGAACCCGGCCAACCGTCTGGGCAAACTGGGAGAGATCCTGCGACGCTTGGTACAGCCTGTCATAGTAATCCTCCAGCGCGGGCACGTCGTCCGCGTCAAAGGCGTTAAAGTCGATGTCGCCTAGGTGGAGAAGATTCCCCGCCAAATTGGGGCGCAGGACCTGCTCCAGCAGGTAGCGGTTGACCCCGTCGTCCGGCACAGGCGGCTCATCCTTCGCCTGGAAAAGGCGGGTGGCCAGCAGCTTCAGATTCAGACTCATACTCACGCCGCCCACCCCCTCGAATAGTCGCTCGCGTTGCGGGTGATCATCAATCTGCCCGGATTGAACCGGGAATTTACCGCAATAACACTCATAAAAATCCTCCTCTACGTCAGCGCCTTGAAGCCCTTCGGCGTCAAGATGTTGAAGATCATTTTGTTGGTAATGGTCTCATGGAGTTCGGTGCGCACATGGCGTCCCTTGTGGTCAAACTGTTCTTCCGTTTCGTTCCGCGTCACCTTCACAATCCGCCCTTTGATGATGTGGGGCGTATCGCACTGGATCAGGCCGTTTATCATCCCGGAGCCGCCGATCAGCCCGATCTGGCTGATGGACAGGGGCAGCGGCGGACGTTTCACGCCGTTGTCCAGCTCGCTGCGGGCCATCATCTGCCGAAAGCTATCTGAACGGCTCAGCTGCCGCTCCAGCTCCTTCTCATTGAATTTCTCTCCCCGGAATATCCGCACCTCCAGCGGCTTGGCCGGAAGGGCATAGCGCCCCTCGTCCAGCTCGCTGAGAGATGGGATGGACTCGGGATGGGCGGCGAACCACTCCAGCCAGCGGGTATCCTGCGGCTCTACGTCACGCCGCTTTCGTGTGCCCAGGACGGCCACCTGCTTGAACCTTTTGAACTCGGCGTCGGTAAAACGCCACAACCCCAGATTCTCGAAGTTGTCCACCAGCACCCGGCAAATGTCCGGCGTGAGCCGGTAGTAGGGGATGACGTACACCAGCAGGCCGCCCAGGGTCAGCGCGCCCAGGCTCTCAATGAGGAACCGCTTTTCATGCCGCGCCCTGCCGCCGCTCTCGTTGAGCACAGACAGGTAGGGCGGGTTGAGGAACAGCAGATGGAAGGCGTTGGCGCTGATTTGGCTGTAGAAAAAGCTGCCAAAGCCCACCCGGTGGAGCCGGGTCTGGGCCTCGTCGGCCCGGGCGCCGTCCAGCTCCACGCCGTAGGTGTAGCAATTGTTCCCGTCGGCGATCTGCCGCAGAGCCTTACCGCAACCGCAGCAGGGGTCCAGCAGATTCGTGGTGACGCCCTCCGGGAACTGGATGCCCCGCAGGATCAGCGAGATATTGTCCGGGTCGGTGGGATAGTAGCCCATCTTGATGTTGTTCATCAGCCGTCCCACCACCCGTGCATTGGTGGTCCCATCCACGGGAAGCTGGGCGGCAAAACCGTTCAGCGCGTCGTAGACCGGACGGTAGGTATTGCTCAGCAGATTGAAGCCCAGCAGCCCCTCCCGGAGCTGCCCCGCATTGGCGGCCAGCGGATATTCCTCCGCCTCCATCAGCAGAAGCTGGGCCTCACCCAGCGCCTCCGCCAGCCGGTTCCGGGCGCCTTGCAGGTCGCTGTAATCGTCCCGGGCGGCGGTCAGGTCGGTATCTCGATGCCGCTCCACCCTGACCCGGCACAGCACCATGGCCTGGGTGAGCCGGGGAACTTCGCTTTGAAGTCCCCTCAGCCCCTCCAGGGCATAGCTGCGCGGTTCGGCCTGGGGCGCGGCGTCAGGCTGCCCGCTCATGGGCGCCCTCCTCCCGCAGCCCCGCCAGCAGGAACAGCAGGTCGGAATAGCTCATCTCCTCCAAATCCCGGCGGGTGAGAAACAGGTTGTGCCCGCCGGTGTAGTCCTTGCTGTGGCGGACGGTGCGGTAGAGAAATACCCGCTCCCGGTCACAGCAGGGCTGGCAAATGTCAACGTACAGCCCGTTAGTCTGCCACATCCCGATCAGGGTGCAGTCGCCGGACGCACCGATACCAGCGGCCTCGGACGACACCTTGACATCCTGTAAGCCCAGATCCTTGCCCACCGCCCGAAGGAACACGGCCCCCGTGCGTAGAAACTGCTTTTTCGCGCTGTTAGGGCCGCTCTCGCGCTCGCCCCAGATGTAGGATAAGTCCTGGCCCAAAAGCTCGGCCAGCTTCCGCATGTTCTTTTACCGGGATTTGTGTGACATTTTCATAGTCCTCCTTTTTATAAGAGGACAGGGAGTACCCACTTCCTGCCCCCAGTTCGCCTGCGGTCAGGCCGCGGGCTTGTTTTCCTTCTCCGCATCCAAATGGACAACCGGCGCGGGTTCCTTGACCTCATATTCCGCGTCCACCGCATCCTCGGCGGGAGCGGTAAACCGCGTCAACCAGGAGCGCAGGCCGGCCGCCAGGCGGAACCGGAACAGGCTCCGCTTTTTCTGCCGAAGGTTGATGATCTCATCGGCCTGCACCTCGTCGATGTCGCTGAGTCCCACGAACAGCCGCCCGGCCTTCATTGTCACCGACGGCTCCTTTTTGAACCGCTCCATAACATCCATCATGTAATCCAGGCTGAACCCGAATTCCACATCCTCACAGCCGGGGGCGGAGATTTTGGTGGCGTACCGTTCCCCCAGGCTCTCGGCCAGCAGCCTGCCGCCGCAAAACCGCACCAGATGGGCGCGGTTTCCCCGCAGGGACTGCTTCAAATACTTCAGCTCTGCCAGGAACTCCCTCGGGGACACCTGGAACTCCGCTCGGAACCTGTCCGGGATGGCGCTGTCCAGTTTGAACAGCTCACCCTCGGGCAGACGGAACAGAAGCGACGTCACGCCGTCGGTCACCCTGGCAAACCGATCCCCCTGCTGGATCTCCACATCCTGATCCCCGAACAGCTTCAGGTGCTCCAGCGCGTCCGGGGCCGCCATGAAGGGCACGGAAATATCCAGCTCCGGGTCGGTGTCCCAGGCCATCCGGTAGCCGTCCAGGGCGTAGATGCGGTCTCCGCTGAACTGTACACTGACCAGGCAGGCCCTGGCCTCCTCTTTGCGCGGGATCCCTACGGCGTACTTCACCCGCTCCACGCGGGCGTACAGTTTGGCGGCGTTGGCGGTAAAGCTGTGCCTCGGCTCCCACTTCGGCCCTCGGGGAAAATCCTCGGGCAGAAACGGGTGCAGCTCCGCCGACCGGGGCCCGCAGGACAGGGTCAGCGTGATTTGCCGCCGGTCGCCCTCGCCTGCTTCAGTCTGCTCCAGGGCCAGCTCACCCTCAAACTGCCGGAAGGCCCGGGCGGTCTCCCGGGGGCGGTCCAGCAGAAAGGCGAAGCCGTCCCCCTGGGCGGGCAGCGCCGCGGACAGGTAGGTATTGATGTTGGTGGAGGTCAGGGTACAGCGGTCCGCCTCGAACCGGACCAGCACAGCGTTCAGGACGGGGATAGATGAATTGCGGACCAGCCCGCTCACCCGCTCCAGCGCCTGAACAAATTCTTTCGCGTCTACTTTCGCTCTCATGCCGCTTGTCTCCTCCTTGTACTCGTTTTTTGCAGCTCAGGCCGCACGTTGACGGTCTGGGTGGAAAAGGTTACCTTCCGTACCGTGCTGCTCCCCACGGCCAGGATGTTATAGATCATATCCACCACCACCGTGGCCGCCGTGATATTGGCCGCCATGCTCTGGGGGGCGGATACCGACGCCTCGGCGCAGGACAGCGCGTCGGGGCGAAATCCATTCCGCTCCGTTTCCGCCTGCGGCGAAAACTGCGCTTCATTCCTTTGCCCCTCCTTTCCCCATCGAACCCGCTTCGCTGGGCTTCGATGGGGCCCCCGCAAAGCCGTCCTTTGGCTTTGTGGGGAGAGGAGGCGCAGCGGAATAAGTGAGCCCTGCCGCTGCCTTTTGCGGCGGGGCGAGGGATATGGAGCTTGCGCCGACGAGTTGCCGGGACTTGTTGTTGTCCACAGCGCCGATGAGGATGACCAGCTCAGGCACCCGCACGTTGTATTCGTGGCCGGGCTGGCGCATCCAGAGATAGTCCGGTTCCAGCAGGCCGTTCAGATGCTCCTTGTCCTCTACGAAGGAGGGTACATACTCCGTTTCCATGCCGAACACGGTGGAATACCGTTCCGCCAGCACCCTGGCCTTGTTTTCCCCCAGGTCGGCGGGGGTGAAGTTCTGCCGCACCAGATTCTTTTCCTCCACCACGTCGCCGTCGCAGAGGATGAACCGCACCGGGCGGTTCAGCGAGTACAGCAGGCGGTACAGGTGGGGCGCGATGTGGCCTCCTGTGCCGCCCGCGCCCAGCATGACGATTTTCACCGGGCGGGTCTTGGAAAATTTCATTTCCTCATCCTCCAGAACCGGGAGTGGGCTTCCGGCTGTTCAGTCAAAGGGCGCAGCGCCGGCGGGGCGATCCTGCTCAGCGGCTTCACGTTGGAGTGCCACTCCTGGGGGAACAGCGCGCCGAAGCCCTCCAGCACACAGCCGGGGGGCAGCTCCAGGTAGGCGCCTCCGCAGGACATCCGCACCGCGATGTCCGGGAAAAACTTGTCCAGACGGCCCACCACGATGTAGATCCGGGTTGCCCGTTCATCCTCATCGTCCACGGGAGAGAACTTGGCGGCCATGCTGTTGTGGCTGTGGATGTCGATGTAGTGCAGATAGCGGTCCTCGGGAAAATCATCCCGGCTCAGCTCGGCGTCGATGTGGGCTTTGGTCACCGTCTGCTCAGGGATGTGCACGACAAACCTTTCTTCCCGCTTGTCCCAGAGGATATGGGCCATCGCCTCAAACTGCTCTCCGCCGTTCATGTAGCAGCGGAAGAAGGAGATGATCTGGGCCAGCACCCCTATGGGCACCAGCGTCAGGGCCGGGGTAAACCCGGCCCTGACCGATCCCAGGTCGATCACGCTGTCTTTGGGGACGATAAACTCGCCCAGCTCGGGGAAATCGTCCGCCTTGGCGATGCGCAGCTCTTCAAAGGTCATGCCGGGATCGGTGATGTCCTCCCGGGCGCTGCCATAGGTGAACACCGGCGCCTTCTCGAACAGGGACTTAACCGTTTTCTGCTCTGCCTTGGCCTCCTGCTCCGCCACGGCGGCGGTAAGGGGGTCGATGTCCAGCGGAGGTTGCGCGGCCGGCACCACGGGGGCTGCCGGACAGCTCCGTGAAAGGGAAACCGCTGCTGTTCTGTTCACTCATGACTTTTGCTCCTCTCAGATGTGGACAAAAAAAGACCGTGACCGCCCTCATGGGGCAATTCACAGTCCTCTGGTCCATCGTATTTTGTTCTTCCAGGCCGTTTCGGTCCGGCGGAGGGCATAGTACGCCCCCTTTCCTCGCCAGTCCTCCCTTACTTACTCCGCCCTGAAATACAAGCCCATTGTACCACGCCGAGGCCCGGGCGGATAGGTGGAACGGTTCCACCTGCGAATGTGGAAAATGCTTGTAACAGATGTTTTGAGGTGATATAATTGTAAAAAAACATATGAAAGGGGTGCTCAACATGAGCGAGGTATTGGAACAGATCAAAAGCAGGAGAAGCGTCAAAAAATACAAGCCGGACCCGGTTCCCCAGGAAGTGCTGGACCAGATCATTGAGGCGGGGCTCTACGCCGCCAGCGGAAAGGGTCAGCAGAGCGCCATCATCATCCAGGTGACGAACAAGGAACTCCGAGATGAGATTTCCCGGAGGAACTGCGAGATCGGCGGTTGGGTGGCAGGGTTTGACCCCTTTTACGGTGCGCCCGCGATATTGGTTGTGCTGGCGCGGAAGGACTGGCCCACCCATGTGTACGACGGCAGCCTGGTCATGGGGAATCTCATGCTGGCCGCCCACGGGCTGGGCGTCGGCAGCTGCTGGATTCACCGGGCCAAGGAGGAATTTGAAACGCAATGGGGGAAGGACCTGCTGAAATCCCTGGGCATCGAAGGGGAATACGAGGGAATCGGCCATTGTGCTCTTGGTTACGCTGCGGGGCCTGCTCCAAAGGCGGCGGAACGGAAGGCGGGCCGGGTGTTTTACATCAAGTAAACAGGCTCGTTCAGGCGGCTGCCCATGGGCTGAAATTCCACACCACCGCGTCATAAAAGGCGGGGCTGTGACTGTAAAAAGGTCATGGCCCCGCCTTTTGGGGCCGTGCGTCAAGCGGCCTCTTACTCGGAAGCATAATTGACCGCAAGCCCAAAAGCAGGCCAGGACGGCGGAGCAATCATATCGTCACAGGCTACGCTCATGCCCTATGAAAGTCTCTTCTTTTCAGAGGATTTTGAGATAATTTTTGTAAAAGGCTCCTATATTTCAGCGTCCCTTACCGCGGTAACTTAGCCTTTTTGCTTCTTGCCGCAGAGGAAACCCCATGCTATAATTGCTCAAATCGTGACCCAAGAGATCACGTTTGCGCAAAAAGGAGTAGTTATGAAACAACAGAAAACTCTGATACAATATTTTGAATGGTATCTGCCCGAGGATACCGCCCACTGGCGGCGGGCCTCGTCGGACGCGGAACATCTGGCGGCGCTGGGCTACACCGGCGTATGGCTGCCCCCCGCTTATAAAGGAGCGGGCGGCGTAAAGGATGTGGGCTACGGCGTCTATGACCTGTACGATTTAGGCGAGTTCGATCAAAAGGGTTCCATCCCCACCAAGTACGGCACGAAGGAGGAGTACATAAGCGCGGTCCACACGCTGCAGGGGGCCGGCCTGGAGGTGTTCGGCGATATGGTGCTCAACCACCGGATGGGCGCGGACCGCCGAGAAGGGGTGATGGCGGAGCGGTGCCTGGAGACGGACCGGGAACAGGGCTCCGGCGTAGAGGAGCGCATCATGGCTTGGACCAGGTTCACCTTCCCGGGCCGGGGCGGCAAGTATTCCGGTTTCCATTGGAACCATACCCATTTCAACGGAGTGGACTGGGACGACAAGGAAAAGAAAAGCCATATCTGGAGGCTGAACGGCAAGGAATGGGAGGCCGAGGTGGACCAGGAGAATGGTAACTTCGACTACCTGATGGGCGCCAACCTGGACATGGCAAACCCGGCCGTCATCGCGGAGCTGGACCGCTGGGGGCTATGGTATCTGGAGACCACCGGCGTGGACGGGTTCCGGCTGGACGCGGTGAAGCACATCCGCTTCACCTTCTTTACCCACTGGCTGGAGCAGCTGAGGCAGAAAACCGGGAGAGAGCTGTGGTCGGTGGGCGAATACTGGCAGGCGGACATCCTGGCCCTGACCAACTTCCTGGATCGGAGCGGCAACATCATGTGCTTGTTCGACGTGCCCCTGCACTTCAAGCTGGCGGAAGCCTCCGAGGCCGCGGGTGGCTTCGATATGCGGACTCTGTTCCAGGGGACCCTGGTGGCCGCGCGGCCCCAGCGGGCGGTGACCTTCGTGGACAACCATGATACGCAGCTGGGGCAGGCGCTCCAGTCCTGGGTCAAGGAGTGGTTCAAGCCCTTGGCTTATGCCCTGATCCTTCTGCGGCAGGACGGCATCCCCTGCGTGTTCTATGGCGATCAGTACGGCGTCCCCCACGACAGCATCCGGCCGGTGAAGGAGCTGGATGCCCTTCTCCGGGCCCGCCAGGAGCGGGCCTGGGGAGAGCAAACCGACTATTTCGATCACCAAAATGTGGTGGGCTGGGTCCGCTCCGGAGACGAGGAGCACCCCGGTTCCGGCCTTGCGGTGCTGTTGAGCAACGGCAGCGGCGGGGAAAAAAGTATGTGCATGGGCGTTCGGTTTGCCGGGCGATCTTTTGTGGACCTGCTGGGCAATCAAGAGGGTGAGGTTGCTTTAGACAAAAGCGGCTGCGGTATGTTTCGCTGCGGCAGCGGTTCAGTGTCCGTTTGGGTGCCAAAGGAGGCTGTATAAACAAGGGGGCAATGGCACATGGCCACCGCCCCTTTGTTTGTATGCCTGCATCTTGCTTTGGGCACTCTCAACCAACAGGAATCTATTCCATGCTCAGACACGCCCGCATACCAATTCCGTTACAATCTCATCTCCCAGCAGCTCGCTGGTGCGGTAGATATTCTGGCAGAATTTCTCCAGGCTGAACGCCATTCCTGGGTCGCCCTTGTCCAGCAGCACTCCGGTGACGGTGAACCGCCTGGCGGCCTGCTCCGCCTGAAGCCGCTCCAGATACTTGTCCGGCAGTTTGCATTCGTCGTCTGTGATAAACACGATATCGGCGTTTTCAAATCCGCCCAGCTCCAGGGAGTATTTCTCGCCCCGGCCATAGGCGTAGCCGTCGCGCTTCCCCTGGGCAAAGATCTCCCGGAACCGGCCCAAATATTTGGCGACGTCCCGCAGCACAGGACTTTTGCGCGCCAGCGCCAGCAGTTCGGCGTTGGCTTCGCTCTTTTCCAGATTACCGGGGTCGTCGCTCCAGGCCCCAATGATACTCCGCACCTCCTCCGCCTTTTCAGCGGCGGCGCTGGCGTCAACCAGCTTGCCCACGGCCTCCACCTGGCGGCGCTTGCTCTCGGCTTTGTTGGCGGCGTCCACCACGGACTGCTCCAACAGTTGGTTGCGTTCCTTGGCAGTCTGCATCCGCTTCAGCAAATCAGACAGCTCTTTTCGGGCCTCGCTCTCGGCTTTTTCCAGCTTCTCCAACGTGTTCAGGCCGTTTTTCTCGCCGCCGATGTCAGCAAGGAGATGGTCAAGCTCCCCGGCGGTCCGGGTGATAAACTCGGTCGCCGCCTCATAGGCGGGCAGCTCCCGGCCCTCGCATACTGTTTTCAGCGTGGGATAGTCCTCGCTCTGCGTGATATGCTCCAAAATCGGGCCATTAAACTTCCGGGCGGCCACAGACAGGGTACTTTCCTCGTTTTTCCTGGGCAGCAGGGAGTAGAAGGACTGGAAGACGTCCCGGGACAGCGCCGGGAAGGAGGGTAGCTTTTCAGCCGCCCCCTGCTCGGTCTGCTCCAGACCGTCGTCGCCGTCCCGCAGGTCGGAATATATGCTGTCCTCCAGCTTGGTGGAGCGCAGCACCCGGTCCGTGGCAGGCTGTTCCCTGGGCGGTTCCATGGCCGCCCAGGGGGAGCGCAGAACATCCTCGAACGTGCGGTAAGGCTTCAGCATTCCTCCTTCCCCCCGTTCCCGCTGTGGCTGGCCATCCATTCCCGCAGAATGTAGACGGCCTGTGCCCGGTCATAGCTCAGCTCCGGAAACTCCTGCTGGAGGTAGGGCACAGCGCCAAACATATTGGTGACACCGGATTCACGCAGGTTGTCTAAGTAATCAAAATATTTTTTCATTTTCGTTCTCCTCTCAGAATCAGGTCCAGCACCCGGCCAGGGAATAATCCCATTCGATGGCGCCGTCCTGGTGCTGCCGGACGCCCACAGCCACCAGCGTCCAGCCGTCCTTGACCCGCCGCATGGCGGCCCTCCCGCCGGGATAAACCGCCGTACATTCGTAGTCGCAACCGTTCTGGTTTCGATAGACCTGCCCAACGATGGGGGTAATAGAATACATCCTCAATCTGCCTCCTGGCCGCTCTCAGCTTTTGCGTAAGCGTTCAGATACATATTGTAGTCCTTCTCCCTGGTGATGAGCCGGACCCAGAAGTCACAGGTCTCGCCCACCAGGTAGAAATTGAATTCCTCGTCCGCCTCCGGGCCAGCCTGAGCCTCCGGGTGGGACCAGCAGAACCGGCGCAGGGCATTCAAGCTGTGCAATGCGTCTTTTGCGGTCAGCGCCTCATAGGTCTGGTCGATCTCATTTGCCATTTTCGGCGTCGCCAAATCACAGTGGCAGCCCCAGAACGTATTCCACCAGCGGAAGTCGTCATAGTCGGCTCGGGTGTGGCCGATCTTTCTGCGGGGCTCTCCAGGGCCGTAACTATCGGCATCGTCCACATCCTCGAACACCTTGGGAAAAGGGCATACCGTTTTCAGACGCCCCAGAATGCCGTCATGGCCGGAGGTCTCCATAAATTCGTCCGCTTTGGCCCGGAACCAAGCCGTGACCCCCTTGCAGCACATAGAAGGGTCAAGGCACGCATCCGATTTCGCGAATATGCACATGGGGCAGGGAACAGGCGTGTTGTTCTTCGCCATCGTTTTGCCCAGCCACGCGGCAAAGCCATACAAGACGGGCTGCATAGTCCCAGGCTTCATGGTCTCGGCACAGTCGCCGCACACCACATAGCCTGACGTTACATCTTTTTTGCACAATAAACAGGTTGGCATAATCTATTCTCCTCGTTTTAAGATACGGCGGGAGGGAAAACCCTCCCGCCGCCGATTCTCAGAACGGCAGATCGCCGTCGTCGTCCTCCAACTCCGCAAAGCTGTTGCCGCCTCCGGTCTGAAAACCCTCCGACGGGTCGAAGCCGTCATCCTTTTGGGCCGCTCCTTTTTGCCCGGAGCCCTGACCGTCATTGGGCTTGCTGTCGCCGAAATAGACACTATCGGCCACCACCTCGGCGGTGATACGCTTGTTGTCCTCCTTGTCCTTCCATTCCCGCATCTGGAGCCTACCCTCCACCACGGCCATACGGCCTTTGGTGAAATACTTGCTCACAAACTCGCCGGTGGAGCGCCAGGCCACGCAGTCGATCCAGTCCGTGGCCCGTTCGCCGGTGCTCTTGTCCTTGAAATCCCGGTCCACCGCCAGACGGAAGCTGGCCACGGGGGTGCCGGCCTGCGTGTGCCGCAGTTCAGGATCACGGGCCAGACGGCCCATAATAACGATGTGATTCAACATGGCTTTTATCCTTCCGGTATTTTTATTGCAGCGCCGCCAGTTGCTCCAGCGGCGTGTAGGTGAAGCCCACCGTCTCGTGGGCCTTCCTGCTGATCTGCTCCATATCCGCCAGCAGCCCGTCCGTCAGCGCCTTTTCAGTGTCAGTCTGGGCGGAGACCACCAGCTTCCGCTGTTCGCCGTACAGCCGCACCAGCTCACCCCGCAGCTTGATCAGCGCCTTGCTGCCCGCGTTGGGTTTACTGGTATCAGCACAGTTGGCCTCAAATTCAGCCTGCACGTCCACGGCCATGCCCCGGACGCTGTTCACCTTGTCCTGCATGGGGTTGACACACATACGGTTCAGCGTGGATTCCACCACAGAGCGGTCAGCGGGCTTCTGCCAGAGGTAATTCTTCAGCGCCAGCAGGTCCTGGGATTCCACCTGGGCATGGCCGGACAGCCACGCCTTGGCCTGGGCAATGGGGTAGTAGTTAAGATACTTGCGGTCGGACACCGGGATGCCGTCCTTGCGAAGCTGGCACAGGATGTCATCCGTCAGTTCATTGACGGCGTCGGGCACGGGGATCGCGGCGACCTCCGCCTGCATCTGCTCCAGCTCATCCAGCGTGATAGATGCGGAAATCTGTTCGGCGCGTTTCGCCTGCTTGTCCGCCTCGGGGATCTTCCCGGAAGTATTGACCTGGGGCTCACCGCCATTGACCTGTCCCAGAGCTTTTTCATATGCTCCCAACTGGTCGGATACGGTCTCCACCAGCTTGGCAGCTTTTGCTGTCTTGTCAGGGTCTTTAGACTGACGGATGTCTTTCATCAGGTCCCGCAAAAAGCTTCGCTGGCGCTGGCAGTAGTCATCCTGCTCCAGCACATCCCGGGGCACGGAGCCTGGAATCAGGCTGGACAGGTCAACGCGCCCGAAAAGCTGTTCCTCATCGGTCTGCTTGGACAGCAGACGCTCAAACTGCCGGGCCCCGGTGATCCGGGCGCGGAACTGGTTGATGGCATAGCTCTTGGCCTGGCCGGGTGCGCCCAGGATGAACAGGTTCTTCCGGGTGAGCAGGGCGATGGCAATGGCAATGGCCTCCACCAGCTCCTCCCGCTCCGCCACCTGGGCGTTCACATCAGCCATGACGGCCAGCATACGGTCCCGCAGGGGTTGATTGCTTTGACTTAGCATGACAGGCCCAAAACGAAAAAAGGATTCTTCCCAAAGTATGAGTATGTTTATGATGAGTACTACGACTGCTATATCTGCCCCAACAACCAGCTTCTGCATTACGCCACCACGAACCGGGACGGTTACCGGGAATACAGGAGCTGCAGCGCAGTTTGTGCAGGCTGTCCTTATCTTGCGCAGTGTACCAACAGCAAGGAGCACATCAAGGCCGTAACACGGCATGTGTGGGCCGCTGATTTGGAAGAAATGGAGGAGAACCGCTACACCTGCGGCATACGAGAATACTATAAGCTGCGCAAGGAAACGATTGAGCGGAATTTCGCTTTAGCGAAGGAACTGCACGGCTTCCGCTATACGCAGGAATATGGACAGGCGCGGATGGTGTGGAAAGCCGCGCTTACTTTTGCCTGCATAAATTTGAAAAAACTTGCCAAAATGACATGGAGCGCCCCTAAAACGCTCCATATTCCCCGCACTTTTGTCCATTATCTACATGATTTTATATCTTCCCTCAAAACGCCGCCCGCTTGCTCTCCTGCGGGCGGCGTTTGTCTACAGCCTGAAGCGCACGCGGAAGCGTGCGCTTTTATTATTTGGTGCGTTTCCCCTCATATGCGGCGGGAGAGGACTGGTTTTTCTCATTATTCTCCTCTGAGCGGCGGTCGAGGGTGTTCAGGGGAGAAAAAATCCCCCAAACGGCCAGAAATGGAAGAAGCAGATAGAAATGGGAAAAAATAGAGGAAAAAGTGGACATTTCAGGAAAATATGTGGATGAAACAGGATAAATAAGGAAGTATATAGAAAATTTAAGAGGATGGCCTATCCCGATAACCGCTCGCCAAAAAGTCGCAGGAATATGGCTAAAATTGAAAAGGAGGAAACAAATCCAATGAGAAACTTGAAGAAGTTCCTCGCGCTGGTCATGGCGATGGTCATGGCGTTCAGCCT
>ERZ808028.345-NODE-345-length-42161-cov-5.706539_pt1 | contig 42161 bp, 33 predicted proteins | sample MGYA00380184_ERZ808028 | MGnify/ENA primary metagenome ERZ808028 (study PRJEB31490, sample SAMN06133397) | mouse gut metagenome | isolation source: J8_1 | host: mice | place: China: Chengdu | collected 2015-05 ...
TGCCCAGATAGCTCAGTTGGTAGAGCAGAGGACTGAAAATCCTCGTGTCACTGGTTCGATTCCGGTTCTGGGCATTTATCATGTGAAAAACCTGTAGATGTGGTCAATGGGCATCTATAGGTTTTTTTAATGCGGTATGGAAGCAGCAGGGCGGCCAGAGACTATTTATTTCATCATTTTCCGGATTTTGTGTTATACTCATAAAAGATACTATAGATAAAAACAGAGTATCAGAAGAAGGCGACATAAAATGGGGAGCATCAGAGCATATCTGCGGGAACGCAGGCGGGAGAAACGGATAGAATACTTTAGAAAACAGAAAAAGATCCAGAATGAACTGAATCAGTATGCCTGGGATATTCTTCATTCCAAAAATTTTGACAGCAGCAAAAATAATATGCAGCATGGCCGGATTTCCGTAAAAGAGCACAGTATTCAGGTGGCACGGCAGAGTGTGGCGCTCTCTGAAATGCTGGGGATAAAGCACAGTCGCAGAGATCTGGTAAGGGGTGCCCTGCTGCATGATTATTTCTTGTATGACTGGCATGATGTGGATAAAGAAAATCCGCACAGGCTGCACGGGTTTCATCATCCGGCAAGAGCACTGAAAAATGCGGAAGCGGAATACGAACTGACAGACAGGCAGAGAGAGATCATTATAAAGCATATGTGGCCGCTCACGGTAAAACCGCCTATGTGCAGGGAAGCATGGGTCGTGACGGCGGCAGATAAATACTGTTCTCTTTTAGAGACAATACATTTACAAAAAGGGCATCGGAGAAAAAAGAAAAAGTGAAAAGCTTGTGGGAAGAACTGGAAAATTACGGCAGATCAGACTATTATCCTTTCCATATGCCGGGCCATAAGCGCCTTCCGGAGGAGAGCAGATCGCCCTGCGGCAGCGGAAGGTTTGGTCCGGAAAATATATACCGGTATGATATAACAGAAATCGAAGGATTTGATAATCTGCATGATGCAAAAGGGCTGCTGTTATCATTACAGCAAAAGGCGGCCCGTCTTTATCATGCGGAGGAAAGTTTTTTTCTGGTAAACGGGAGTACATGCGGAATTTTAAGTGCAGTTTCGGCCATAGCACAGGAAGGGAAAAAACTGCTGGCAGCAAGAAACTGTCACAAATCGGTATATAACGGAATATTTTTGAACCGAATGCAGGCGGAGTATTTATGGCCGGAGACGATAGAGGAGTTTGGCATTCAGGGTGAGATCACACCGGAACAGGTAAAAGAACATCTGGAAGGAAGGGACGATATCTGCGGCGTGGTGATCACGTCACCGACCTATGACGGTATCATATCGAATATCCGGGGGATCGCCGAAGAAGTGCATGCCCATCGTATTCCGCTCATTGTGGACGAGGCTCATGGCGCGCATTTTGTACTGTCGGGAAAGGCGCCGGAGAATGCGGTATCCTGTGGGGCTGATATTGTGATAAACAGTGTTCACAAGACACTGCCGTCCCTGACGCAGACAGCCCTGCTGCATGTACAGGGGCAGCTTGTCGACCGGGAAAAGCTGAAAAATTATTTGCGCGTATATCAGAGCAGCAGCCCTTCCTATCTGCTCATGGCGAGCATAGACCGCTGCATGGACTTTGTCATGGAGGAAGGGGAAGAAGGCTATGAAAGGCTGCTCGGATACAGAAGGCTGATAGAAAAAGAAACAAAAAAGTTTTCCTGTATCAAAATTTTACCGGCCGGAGAGGGAAGAGATCCCGGAAAGCTGGTCATTTCAGTAAAGGGAACAGGGATGACAGGGCAGGAGTTATATGACATCTTACGGGAACAGTATCACCTGCAGATGGAAATGGCAGGAGCCGCATATGTGCTGGGGATCCTGACAGTCATGGACTCGGAGGAGGGGATAAGACGGCTGATAAATGCCCTTGCCGGGATAGAGAAAGGATTGTCAGAAAACCGACGGCAAAACGCAGGGATAACGGAAGAGAAAGAATACGACGATATATATAGTATAGTGCCGGCTTTTTCGGAACTTAGCGTTTATGAGGCTATGCAAAAGCAAAAAGAGTGGGTTTATCCGGAACAGGCGGCAGGACGGATCAGCGGAGGTTATCTCTATTTTTATCCGCCGGGGATACCTTTTGTAATACCCGGAGAGAAAATAAGCAGGGAACTGATCCTGAGGGTGAAAAAGATCAGGGAAAAAAAAGAATATCTGACGGGAATTTCGGATCAGGGGAAAATATGCGTTTTAAAAATTTACTGAAAATTCCGGAAGATTTCCAGTAATAAACCTTCTTTTAAAATATAAAGTATGTTAAAATACTGATAAGTATGCATAGTTGTGACAGACACTATAATATTGAGGGCTTTATGGGAAAAATTGTCTATCTCATGGGAAAAAGTTCATCGGGCAAGGATACGATCTACAAGCGGCTTCTCGGAGAGAAGAAGTTCCGGTTTCATACGGTGGTACTTTATACGACCCGGCCGATCAGGGCAGGCGAGAGGGACGGCGTGGAATACCATTTTACGGATGAAGCGGGGTTTCAGAAACTGCAGCGGGAAGGCAAGGTCATAGAGGACAGGATTTATCATACGGTACAGGGCGTATGGAGATATTTTACGGTAGTCGAGGATAATATCTTTCAGGATCAGAAAAACTATCTGATGATAGGGACGCTGGAGTCTTATGAAAAAGTCCGCACGTATTTCGGAAAAGAAAAAATGATCCCGGTATTTATCGATCTGGATGACGGAGAGAGGCTTCAGCGGGCGCTGGATCGGGAACGCACTCAGGAAGTGCCGCAGTATGAGGAGATGTGCAGACGTTTTTTGGCGGATGTGCGGGATTTCAGCGAGGAGAAGATCGCGCAGGCAGATATTAAAAAAAGGTTTTTAAATGACGATCTGGAGAGATGCCTTTCGGAAATCTCGGAATATATTAAAGAAAAATGTGGGGAAAATGCCTGATCCGGCGGGTAAAAACCGGAAAGGCTGAAATATCATATAGAATAAAAAGATGAGAAGGGGGCGTCATCGTGGATATTAAAGTAAACCAACTGACACAGGTGTCACAAGTGGCGCCGACGGCAGAAAAAACACAGGCGGACGGTACTTTTAAATTTACGCTGGCCAGCCGTGTGGAAGAGCAGGAGCTGCAGGCAAGACTGACAGCGCTGATGGAAGAGATCACGATGCAGGGGAAACGTCTCGGAAAACGCCGTGATGTAAGGGATATGAAACGGTACAGGGGACTGATCAAGGACTTTATGAATGAGGTGGTGAGCCGTTCTCATCATTTTTCCAGAGAAAATTTTCTCGACAGAAAAGGGCGGCACCGTGTATACGGTATTATCAGGCTGATCGACCAGAATCTGGATGAACTGGCACAGGAACTTATGAAAGATGAGAAGGATAACCTTCTGATCCTCAGTAAAATAGGGGAGATAGAGGGGCTGCTTCTGGATATTTTTACGTAGAGGGGGTGAGAATATGCGCAGTTTTGATGATATTATAGGACAGGAACATATTAAAGAATATCTGCAAAATGCAATTTCGGAAAAGAAGATTTCCCATGCCTATATCATTCAGGGAGAACGCTTTTCGGGAAAAGAATTTATTGCAAAGACTTTCGCGGCGACACTGCAGTGCGAAAAACAGGGGCCAAAGCCATGCGGAGAGTGCCATTCCTGTAAACAGGCGGAGACGGGGAACCAGCCGGATATCATATTTGTGGGGCATGAAAAGCCGAATTCCATCGGCGTGGAGGATGTGCGGGGCCAGATCAATGGCGATATCGCGATCAAACCTTACAGCAGCCCGTATAAGATCTATATTGTAAATGAAGGGGAAAAGATGACCCCGCAGGCCCAGAATGCCCTGTTAAAGACATTGGAAGAGCCTCCGGCCTATGCGGTGCTCATTATATTGACTACGAATCTGGAAATGCTCCTGCCGACTATTGTAAGCCGCTGTGTGGTGCTTCATATGAAGCCGGTGCCGGATATGCTTGTGAAAGAATATCTGAAGAAGGAACTGATGATCCCGGATTACAAGGCTGATATTTGTGTCGCTTTTGCGAGAGGAAATATCGGACAGGCCAAGCAGCTTGCCTCCAGCGAGGAGTTTGAAAATATCAGAAATGAAGCATTGAGCCTTGTAAAGAATATCCGGAGTATGGAACTTCATGAGGTGATGGCGGCGGTGAAAAAGATCCGCGAGTACCATATCGATGTGAACGAATATCTGGATGTCCTTTCCATCTGGTATCGCGACGTGCTTCTTTTTAAGGCGACAAATGACACGAATCATCTGATTTTCAGAGAGGAAATACCATATATCAGAAAAGCGGCTGATAAGAGCGCTTATGAGGGGATCGAGAATATCTTAAAGGCGTTGGAGATCGCAAAGAGCAGGCTGCGTGCCAATGTGAATTTTGAACTGGTGATGGAGCTTCTGTTTGTCACCATTCAGGAAAATTAAAGCCGGGCCTGCTGAATAATTGCCTGATGGCAGAATGTGAGGTTATAGATGAAGGTAATTGGTGTACGTTTTAGGACGGCGGGCAAAATATATTATTTTGCGCCGCTGGGGTTTGAAATAAAGAGGAATGACCACGTGATCGTGGAGACCGCCAGGGGCATTGAGTTCGGCACGGTGGTAATGCCGCCCAAGGAGGTGGAGGACGCGAAGGTGGTACAGCCCTTAAAGCCGGTTCTCAGGCTGGCAACCCAAAAGGATGTGGAACAGGAGGCGACAAATCGAAAGAAGGAAAAGGAAGCGTTCAGGATCTGTCTGGAGAAGATAAAAAAGCACAACCTGGAGATGAAGCTGATCGATGCGGAGTATACTTTCGACAATAATAAAGTGCTGTTCTATTTTACGGCGGATGGCCGGATCGACTTCAGGGAGCTGGTAAAAGATCTGGCTGCGGTCTTTAAGACGAGGATCGAACTGCGGCAGATCGGCGTCAGGGATGAGACAAAGATCGTCGGAGGCATCGGCATCTGCGGCAGGCCGCTTTGCTGTCATACGTATCTGTCGGAGTTTGCACCGGTCTCCATTAAAATGGCGAAGGAACAGAACCTTTCCTTGAACCCGACGAAGATTTCCGGTGTCTGCGGGAGGCTGATGTGCTGCCTCAACAACGAAGAGAATATTTATGAAGAATTGAACAGGAAGCTTCCGAATGTGGGCGACTTTGTGACGACGGAGGACGGACTGAAGGGCGAGGTGCACAGTGTCAATATACTGCGTCAGCTTGTGAAAGTGCTGGTGGAGGTCAATGACGAAAAGGAGCTGAAGGAATACAGGGTGGAACAGCTCCGCTTCAAGAGGCGCCATAAAAACAGGAAGGAGCATGCTTCTTCGGAGGAACTTAAGGAACTGAAAGAGCTGGAGAAACTGGAAAAGAAGGAGAAAAAGGAACAGTTATCCGGGCTTGACGAATGATAAAGGATAAGTTTATGGAAGAAGAGAGGCTGATCATGCCAGGGGAGCGGGTGGATGACCTGCAGAGAAACGGCTATCATATCATTCAGGACCCCGGACGGTTTTGTTTCGGGATGGATGCGGTGCTCCTCGCCGGCTTTGCGGGGGATGCAAAGGGAGAGCGGCTGCTGGATATAGGCACGGGAACCGGAATCCTGCCTCTTTTGATGGAGGCAAGGACGGCGATACCGCATCTGTGGGGGATCGAGATCCAAAAAGAGAGTGCGGATATGGCAAGACGGAGTGTAAAGCTGAACTCACTGGAAGATAAAATTGATATCATAACAGGAGATATCAGGGAGGCCGACAGGTTATTTGAGGCGGCCTCCTTTGACGTGATAACCTGTAATCCGCCCTATATGATAGGGCAGCATGGGCTTCAGAATGCCAATCAGGCGAAAACCATCGCCCGCCATGAAGTGTGCTGTACCTTTCAGGATATAGCGGAAATGAGCGCGAAGCTTTTGAAACCGGGAGGACATTTTTTCCTTGTACACAGGCCCTTCCGCCTCTCGGAGATCCTTGTCGCGCTGACAGCCCGCGGGCTGGAACCGAAACGAATGCAGCTCGTGTACCCCTTTGTCGACAAGGAGCCCAATATGGTGCTGGTTGAGGCGGTGCGCGGCGGAAATCCCCGCATGCGTGTGGAAAAGCCGCTGATCGTCTATGAGAGCCCGGGGGTGTATGCATCCGGGATCTGTGAGATATATGGTTTTTAATAATATGATTATTTTTGGCTAAGTAATCGAACTGACACATTTACACAACGAAGCCGCCGGCAGGGATATTGTACCTGCTGGCGGCGGAAAGGAAACAAAGTTCAATGCCCGGAACATTATATATCTGTGCCACGCCCATCGGCAATCTGAAAGATATGACGCCGCGCGTAGTGGAGACGCTCTCCTTTGTCGATCTGATCGCGGCGGAGGATACCAGGAACAGCATCAAACTTCTGAATCATTTCGGAATTAAGACATCTATGACAAGCTATCATGAATATAATAAAGTGGAAAAGGCACAGGTGCTGGTACAGAAGATGAAAGAAGGGCTCAATGTGGCGCTGATCACGGATGCCGGAACGCCGGCGATATCCGATCCGGGAGAAGTGCTGGTAAAGCTCTGTCAGCAGGAGGGAATCACCGTAACTTCCCTGCCCGGGGCGGCGGCATGCATCACGGCGCTGACCTTGTCAGGGCTTTCCACAAGGCGATTCTGCTTTGAGGGATTTCTGCCCTCCGAAAAGAAAGAGAAAGCGGAGATACTTAAACTGCTTGCGGAGGAGACAAGGACGATGATTTTATATGAGGCACCCCATCGTCTGGTGCGCACCCTGAAGGAACTCTATGAGGCATTGGGGGAGAGAAAACTTACGATCTGCCGGGAGCTGACAAAGAAGTTTGAGACTGTGATGCCGACCACGCTGGAGAGCGCTCTTGCTTTTTATGAGACGGAAGAACCGCGGGGCGAATATGTGCTTGTGGTAGAGGGAAAAAGCTTTCTTCGGAAAAAACAGGAGCGGCAGGAGGGTTTTTTGAGCCTGAGTATTGAGGAGCATTTGAAACGATATGAAGAGGCCGGAATGGAGAGAAAAGAGGCTATGAGAGCGGTGGCAAAGGACAGGGGCGTCAGTAAAAGAGAAATTTATCAGTATATGCTTGACAAATAGGAAAAGTCTCACTAAACTATAGTCTGTATAAAGCAAGAAGGCCGCCTGCTTTAAAATAAAAACCGAAAGCAGAATACAATAAAATGTGACAAGGCTGGATTTTAAAAAAGGAGACAAAAAGATGTTAGAAAAAATTGCAGCGCTTATAGAAGAGCAGTTAGGGACCGTTGACGCGAGCGAGATCACAGAGGAGACTTCCTTTAAAGATGATCTGAATGCGGACTCCCTTGACTTATTTGAACTGATCATGCAGTGTGAGGAAGAGTACGGCGTGGAGTTCCCTTCCGATGATCTGGAAAATATGAAGACCGTGGGGGATGTGATGCGGTTTATTAAAGAGCAGGGGATCGATGCTTAAGAGGAATTGAATTGGGAGATTGTGCGAGAACTTCTGAAACAGCGGATGTTTTGGAAGTTCTTTTTGTAAAAAGAGAGGTTTGCGGTACTGAGTTATTAAAAAATGTATAAAAAGGAGGCAGCGAGGGGTATGAAGTATGGAATTTATTTTGCGTATTGGGAGAAGGAGTGGTTTGCGGACTATAAAAAGTATATTGATAAAGTCGCAAGTCTGGGATTTGATATTCTGGAGATTTCCTGCGGGGCATTCAAGGGTACATACACGACGGACGAGCAGTTGTATGAACTGCGCGATTATGCGAAGGAGAAAAATGTTATCCTGACCGCAGGATACGGGCCGCAGGCGGCCGAGAATCTGAGTTCCGCGGACCCGCAGATCCAGGAGAATGCAATACAGTTTTTCACGGAGACATTGCATAAGCTGAAAAAGATGGATATCAAGTCATTTGGCGGCGGCCTTTATTCCTACTGGCCGGTGGATTATTCAAAACCTATAGACAAGGAAGGGGATTTTGAGAGATCCGTCACCAATATGAAAAAGATCGCGAAAGTAGCGGAGGAGTGCGACATTGTGCTCGGCATGGAAGTGCTGAACAGGTTTGAGGGTTATCTGCTGAATACCTGCGATGAGGCGGTCAGATATGTGGATGCGGTTGGCAGTAAAAATGTACAGATCATGCTGGATACGTTCCATATGAGCATCGAAGAAGATAACATTGCGGCGGCGATCCGAAAAGCGGGCGACAAACTCTGCCACTTACATCTGGGGGAGAGAAACCGCAAAGTGCCGGGCAAGGGAACGATGCCCTGGGATGAGATCGGCCAGGCGCTCCGCGACATCAATTATCAGCATGCGGCTGTTATGGAGCCCTTTGTTATGCCGGGCGGCACGATCGGTTCGGAAGTGAAAGTGTGGAGGAATCTGGTGGAAGATACCTCAGAGGCGGCACTGGATGCGGATGCAAAAGGAGCGCTTCAGTTTGTGAAGCATGTATTTGGACTGTAAAAATCAGGAGATCAATAATTTTAATGCTGATAAAAATGGTATAACAGCTATTTTCATTAAATAATATAAGCCGGATGGTCAAGTTTTTCCGGACAGGCGCATAAAGATATAAAAACAGGAAGTTAGGAGGATGCTATGCTGAATTATATTTGGGCGGGCATGCTGCTTGTCGGAATTCTTTATGCGCTTTTTACAGGCAATATGGAGGCCGTTTCCAACGCCTGTCTGGAGTACGCGGAATCGGCGGTGACGCTGTGCATCACTATGGCCGGGGCGATGGCGCTCTGGGTGGGGCTGATGGAAATAGCGGGGCAGGCGGGGCTTATAGAGAAATTTACGAATAAGCTGCAGCCGTTTATCACGTTTCTTTTTCCGGATGTGCCGAAGGATCATCCGGCGAGAGGCTATATTGCGACAAATCTTGTGGCAAATATTCTGGGGCTGGGCTGGGCCTGTACGCCGGCGGGGTTAAAGGCGATGGAGGAGCTGGCAAAGCTGGAGGAAGAGAGGGGAACACCGGGATATGAAGCGGCAGACAGAGGAAGAAAAGCGAAATATGGATCTGGTATATCAGACGGTCTGGGCGGAGCAGAGGGAGATAAAAGGAAGGGAAGGCTTAAAAAGGGGGAGCGGGCTGCCAGCGACGCTATGTGCGGTTTCCTGATCTTAAATATCTCTTCTCTACAGCTTATTCCGGTGAATATGATCGTCTATCGAACAAAGTATGGTTCTTTAAACCCGTCAGGGATCATCCTTCCGGCGATCCTTGCCACCTGCTGTTCCACGTTGGCGGGCATTGTCTATATTAAGATGAGATACGGGAGGAAAAGCGGATGTTGATGCGGCTTTCGGTGATCATAATCCCGGCGCTTATCTTTTATATCGTGCTGAACGGTGTCCTGAACAAGACCGATGTGTATGACGCTTTTGTGAAGGGGGCGATGGATGGGCTGAAAACGGTCGTGACGGTGCTGCCGACACTGGTGGGGCTGATGGTAGCTGTGGGGGTGCTTCGGGCATCCGGCTTTTTATCGATGCTGGGAGATCTTTTCGGCGGGCTGACCGAGAAGGCCGGGATCGGTGCGGAGTTTGTCCCTCTTGTGTTCATCAAGATGTTTTCCTCCTCGGCGGCTACCGGGCTGGTGCTGGATATTTTCGAGCAGTACGGGCCGGATTCCCGCACGGGGCTTCTGACTTCGATCATGATGAGCTGTACGGAGACCTGCTTTTATACGATGAGCGTGTATTACATGGCGGCGAAAGTGAAAAAGACAAGGTGGACGCTGCCGGGAGCGCTGCTTGCCACGGGAGTGGGGATCGCGGCAAGCGTGGTGATGGTATGGTATCTGTAGGCGGCAGAGGATGCAGAGCGCAGGACTGTGCCTGCCGTTTCGTGCACAGCCCATGCAGAGAACAGAGAAGGGGGTATGTTGCGAGAACGGCATACAGGGCGAGCAGCGGGCAGGAGAAGGTGAATCTTCCCTACCTGATCCCGGCCTCTTCAAGGCGCTCTCTCAGGGAGGAGAAGTCCGAAGGACCGGCATCGAGATAAAACTGATGAAAACGGTAATCGGAATACTCATCTTTCCAGAGCGTTTCGGCATCCTGCTTTAAAGAGAGGATCTCAAGGTAGCTGAGATAATACTTTAAGTAGTTTGCCGGTTCCTGTTTGATATAGGAATAGATGCTTTCCGCGGCATCCGCGGGAATTCCGAAGGCGGCAAGGAGCGACTGCGTCTGGGGCAGGGTGAAGCCATAATAATGAATGTGAAGGTCCAGCAGGGCACACAGACAAAGTTCCAGAGACCGGGCGTTTTTCTGAAGATTGGTATCGATGGCATAATAGTTTGCGGCATAGTCGTAGGAGGCCAGTTCCACATAGAGGGCCCAGCCCTCGCAGTACCCCGGATAGTCGAGAATACCGCGCAGAGGATTTCTCCGGTCCGCGATACCGCTTTCCCTTGCGTAGACGGTCTGGTAAAGATGCCCCGGGAAACCCTCGTGGGCCAGGGTGGTAAAGAGGGCGGCGCCTTCCAGCGAAGAATCCGGGTTGATGTAGATCACGTTTTTATCAAAGGCGTCCATCGGCGGCGTCAGATAGAAAGCCGGCGCGCTGGATGAGGACAGGCTTTTCGATATATATTTGATATCGCAGGAGACGGCGGGAAGCTGTCTCTTTAACGGACTTTTGGACTGATCGGGAGCGCCTGAAAGGAGAGGGGGAAAATCTTCTCTCATATCCTCCTGCAAAAATGTGAGGATATCTTCCACGGACAGGGGATGGGTATGCCGGCCTGCGATCCGGGGATCGTTTTCCTGTTTCCTGAGAGCCATCAGCTCTGCGCGCAGTGTGTCAAACTGGACATATAGCATTTCCTGCACTTCCTCTAAGGGTCGGTAGGAGCCGGTGGATTTTTGCACCAATAAGGCATAGTATTTCTGTTTTTGGGTATCCTTGTCGGAATTGCCGGAAACGTTATTTTGGGCGGCAGTTTTTGACAGGCGCGTCATTTCCTCCGCCAGCATCTGATAGGCGGGCATCACATCTTCTTTCAGAATGCGGATATTTTCCTGATAGTAGGTTTCAAAGGCTTCCTCGCTGAGCAGCTCCGGATATTTTTTTTGAAACTCCATGAGGCGGTCGACAAAGGAATCCACCAAAAAGTGGGAACCGTTGTTGATGGAATCTTCTGTGAGGAAGGACTCGCATCCGCTGATCAGCATATCCGCGCTCCCCTCGGACATAAAAAGCCCGGCATCTGCCTTTTCCTGTTCAAAGATAAGAAGACCCTGAAAGTAGTCGTCGGTCTGGGAGAGCAGGGAGAGGTAATCATCGATGTCTTTGCGTTTCGTAAACCTGTATTCGGAAAAAAGGACAGGTAGGGTCTGCTGCATGCCGCTGTTTGGGGAAAGGGGCTCCTCGTAACAGGAGTAGGCGGAAAGGGACTGCAGCAGCGCCAGATAGCGGGCAAGCAGCGTGTAGCTGTACCTGTTTTTTTCGGAGAGCTTTTCCGGGTCGATGGCGGTAAGGCGCTCCGACCAGTCGGTGACGGCGGCTGCGGAGAGGGCGCGGCTGTCCGCGGAGTAGACGGGAAGGCGTGCCTCATCTTCATAGATGCCGTAGTCGGCGGGATTCTGGAGGGTATAGTGGAGTGTCAGGGTGTTGCCGGAAAGTTCGCTGCGGAATATTTCGCGGCACAGTTTATTGTAGGAAGCGTCCGCAAAAAGGGACGCGGCGTTCTGCGAGAAAAAAGCAGGTAAAAAACCGGCGAGAAAGAGCAGGATGCCGAGAAGCAGAGCTGCAAAGATTTTTTGGCCGGTGGAAAGGTTGCGGATTTTGGATCGGATGCGCATAGGAACTCCTGATAGGGTAAGTCCTTACAATATATGCGTGGGAGGGCATGTATTAGCACCAAAGACGGTCAGGATCGCCGCCGGGGTGAATATCAGAAAGTCCGTATAGTTTAGCAGGTTTGAAAAATAACGATTTTGGGGTATAATGAACCATATCATCAGCCCATGGCATATTCTGTTTTCCTGTTTATATGGCACAGTTCCTGTAAGACAAAGAAGGAGCACAATAGATTTATGAATACAAAAGCATACATTATCATAATAATAGCATCTGCGGCCGTTTTTCTGATATTATGTATCATGCTGATGCGGGGAAGAAAGAGGCGCTCATACGGGAGAAACTTTGACCTGATGGACGGGCATGACTTTGAGTATTACTGCGCAGACTTATTGAGAAAGCGCGGCTTTCAGGAGGTGGAGGTGACAAGGGGCAGCGGCGACTACGGCATCGATATTCTGGCGGAGCGTGACGGCGTCACCTATGCGATCCAGTGCAAGTGCTACGGGGACAGCGTCGGAGTAAAGGCGGTGCAGGAGGCCTATGCCGGCAGGGACTACTATGACTGCATGGTGGGCGCCGTGCTGACGAACCAGTATTTTACGCAGCCGGCGGTGGAGGCGGCGAAAAAACTGAAGATACTGCTCTGGGACAGAGGGTATCTGGAGAGTATGATAGAGGAGCAGTGACCGGGGGCTGAACCATCGCAAAAAAGCGGAATGTTTTCCGGGGCATAATTGACAATCGAGGGGCTTCTGTGTTAGGCTAAAAAAAGATTATTTTGAGTGATGGACAGAGAGGGAATACTAAAAATGAACAAGGGAAAATATTATATTACGACGGCGATCGCCTACACATCGGGCAAGCCGCATATCGGAAACAGCTACGAGATCGTGCTGGCGGACAGCATTGCGAGATTCAAAAGAAAAGACGGTTATGATGTGTTTTTCCAGACCGGAACGGATGAGCACGGCCAGAAGATCGAGCTGAAGGCCGAAGGGGCGGGCGTTACGCCGAAGGCGTATGTGGACGGCGTCGCGGCGCAGATCAGGGAGATCTGTGATTCCCTGAATACTTCCTATGATAAATTTATCAGAACCACCGATGATTATCATGAAAGACAGGTGCAAAAAATATTTAAACGCCTCTATGATAAGGGAGACATCTATAAAGGTGCTTATGAGGGCCTGTACTGTACGCCCTGCGAGTCCTTCTGGACCGAATCCCAGCTGGTGGACGGGAAATGCCCGGACTGCGGCAGGGAGGTAAAGCCGGCAAAGGAAGAAGCGTATTTCTTTAAGATGAGCAAATATGCGGACAGGCTGATCAAACATATCAACGATCACCCGGAGTTTATCCAGCCGGTATCGAGAAAAAATGAGATGATGAACAATTTCCTTCTGCCGGGACTGCAGGACCTTTGCGTTTCAAGAACTTCCTTTAAGTGGGGTATCCCGGTGGACTTTGACGATAAACATGTGGTCTATGTGTGGCTGGATGCGCTGACCAACTATATCACGGGTATCGGTTACGATGCGGACGGAAATTCCACAGACCAGTACAAAAAGCTGTGGCCGGCGGACCTTCACCTGATCGGAAAGGATATCATCCGTTTCCATACGATCTACTGGCCGATCTTCCTGATGGCGCTGGATGAGGAACTGCCGAAACAGGTATTCGGGCATCCCTGGCTGCTGCAGGGCGACGGCAAGATGAGCAAGTCCAAGGGAAACGTAATTTATGCGGAAGATCTGATCTCTTTCTTCGGTGTGGACGCGGTGCGGTATTTTGTCCTGCACGAGATGCCTTTTGAAAATGACGGTGTGATCACGTGGGAGCTGATGATCGAGCGCTTCAACTCCGATCTCGCCAATACGATGGGAAATCTGGTAAACCGCACGGTTTCCATGAGCAATAAATATTTCGGGGGCGCAGCCGCCGATAAAAAAGTGACGGGAGAACAGGCGGATATCGATGCCGACTTAAAGGCGGTGACAGCGGACACCTACAAAAAAGTTGCCGCGAAGATGGAAAGCCTGCGGGTGGCGGACGCTATCAGCGAGATTTTTGCCTTATTTAAACGGTGTAATAAATATATTGACGAGACCATGCCCTGGGCGCTGGCGAAGGATGAAGCGCAGAAGGACCGCCTCAGCACGGTGCTTTATAACCTGCTGAACGGGATACTGGTCGGGGCGAGCCTGCTTGAGCCTTTCATGCCTGAGACGGCGCAAAGGATCGCGGACCAGATCAAGGCGCCTCTGTGCGGATTTGATAAACTGGAACAGGGCAGCGCGGAAGAGATAGGAAGCCTCTATCCTTCCGGAAATCAGGTCGTGGAAACGCCGGAGATTTTATTTGCAAGGTTAAAACCGGAGGAAGTGATGGAGAAAGTGGACGCGATGTTCGCGGAGAGGAAAGCCATCGCGGGAGCGGCGGAAGGCTCCGGGGAAGATTCCGGGCAGGCTTCACAGGAGAAAACTGCCGGAAACGCTGAGAAAAAGGATGATGGGCAGGATCAGGAGAATTCCGGTTCGGGCTGTATGGATATGGAGGCAAAGCCGGAGATCACCTATGACGACTTTGCGAAATGCCAGTTCCAGGTGGGTGAGATCATCGAGTGTAAGGAAGTGCCGAAGTCGAAAAAGCTGCTCTGTTCCCAGGTAAAGGTCGGTTCCGAGGTACGGCAGATATTATCCGGTATCAAGCAGTATTACTCCCCGGAGGAGATGGTCGGCAAGAAGGTCATGGTGCTTGTGAATCTTGCGCCGCGAAAGATGGCGGGCCTTGAGTCGCAGGGCATGCTGCTGTGCGCGGAGGATGCGGACGGAAATCTGGCGCTCATGACACCGGAAAAGGTGATGCCTGCAGGCGCGGAAATTTGTTGATCATGTTGTTTCGGAACGTGTGGAGAGGTGAAAACGGCTGAGAGCCTGATAAAGCGGTACATGTGAAACGGGGGAAATAGCATGGTATAGCCGCAGGCGGCAAATGGGGGTACGGACTGAGGATGGCGGCAGAAAATAATATTGAGATCAGGCAGGCGAATATATATGACTGGGATGAGGCAATGGCGCTTGCCTGGAGAACGTTTCTGAAGTTTGAGGCAAAGGATTACGGACCAGAAGGGGTGGACAGTTTCCGGGATTTTCTGTCGGACTCTCTGCTTAGGCGCATGTTTCTGACGGGGAATTATCCGGTATTTATCGCGCTTGACGGGAATGAGCAGGCGGGCATGATCTCCCTGCGGAACAAAAAGCATATTTCACTGCTGTTTGTGGAAGAAGGGCATCAGCACCGTGGGATTGGGAGAAAACTCATTGAGAATATGGAACATTTCATCCGGAGGGAGTATCAGGAAGAGAGGATCACGGTGAATGCCGCCCCCTATGCGGTCGGATTTTATCACCAGATCGGGTTTGAGGATGTGGCGCCGCAGCTTTCCAGAGACGGCATCATTTATACGCCGATGGAGAAGAAAATCTATTGAGACAGAAAGAAAAAACGGTTTTGTGAAAAGTGTACAGAAACTAAAGATGTTTTTGTGCAATCTGCCAGACAAGGATTTTTTTGACGGTTTCCATAAACAAGTTGCCTAAGTAGATGGGAAAAAGTTTATGGAATAGTGGTATGGCAAAAACGGTTTGGGTTCTGTATACTTCCTAAATAGAGGCAGAGAAAAGACTGTCAGTAATCCAAACAAAATTCAGGAGGAAAAGAAAAAATGTCAAGTTTATCATTAAAGCATATCTGCAAAAAGTATCCCAACGGTTTTGAAGCCGTGAAAGACTTCAATCTGGAGATCGCAGACAAAGAGTTTATCATCTTCGTAGGACCTTCGGGCTGTGGTAAATCTACTACTCTCCGTATGGTAGCCGGCCTGGAAGATATTTCTTCCGGTGAGCTGTATATCGACGGCAAGCTGGTAAACGATGTGGAACCGAAGGACAGAGATATCGCGATGGTATTCCAGAACTACGCTCTGTATCCTCATATGACAGTATATGACAACATGGCTTTCGGTCTGAAACTGAGAAAAGTACCGAAAGATGAAATTGATAAAAAAGTTCGTGAAGCAGCAGAGATCCTTGACCTGTCCGCACTTCTTGACCGTAAGCCGAAAGCTCTTTCCGGCGGTCAGAGACAGCGTGTGGCTATGGGACGTGCTATCGTTCGTAAACCGAAAGTATTCCTGATGGATGAGCCGTTATCCAACCTGGATGCAAAACTTCGTGTACAGATGCGTATTGAGATCGCTAAGCTGCATCAGAATCTGGGAACAACCATCATCTACGTTACACATGACCAGACAGAGGCTATGACCCTTGGTACAAGGATCGTTGTTATGAAGGCCGGTGTTGTACAGCAGGTTGATACACCTCAGAACCTGTATGAGAAACCCGCTAACCTGTTCGTGGCAGGCTTCATGGGATCTCCTCAGATGAACTTCCTTGACGCAACGGTTAAGGTGGAAGGCAATGTGGCTAATCTCGTGGTAGCAGGCAAGAGCATTCCTCTGCCGGCAGCGAAGTCCAAAGCCCTGATCGACGGCGGTTATGACGGAAAGACTGTAACATTCGGTATCCGTCCTGAGGATGTATATGATTCCGAAGAGTTCCTTGCAAGTGCACCGACAACCTTCGATTCCAAAGTAAAAGTATACGAGCTGCTCGGCGCAGAAGTATATCTGTACTTTGATCTGGAGCAGTTCCCGATCACAGCAAGGGTTGACTCCAGAACAAATGCAAGACCCGGCGATGCTATCAAGTTTGCATTTGACATTGAAAAGATCCACGTATTCGACAAAGAGACAGAGGAGACAATCTGCAACTAAGTCGCTGTTTTTCAAGCGACGCTACGAGCAAAAAGCGAAGCGTTTGCGAGTCGAGCCACTGTTTTCCAAGCGACGCTACGAGCAAAAAGCGGAGCGTTTGCGAGTCGAGTTGTTGTAATTAATTAAAAAATAGAGGGGGATGTGATGAGCATCCCTCTTTTAGCCTTTATGTAAAGAAAACCAAGAAAAGGAAGGGAAGCGCATGATTTCAAACCAGATCATTCAAACCAGCATTGAAGAACTAAAGACTATCACGAAAATTGATTTTGGCGTATTTGACTTAAACGGAAGCTGTGTGGCGTCAACTTTTGACACATCGGAAGAGGAGAAAGGACTGGTAGTGAATTTTGTGGCTTCGCCTGCGGATTCTCAGGTGATTGGCGCCCACCATCTTTTGAAGGTGATGGACGAGGAGGAGGTAAACTATATTCTGGATGCGAGGGGGCTTGGCGATGACGCCTATATGATCGGAAAGGTTGCGGTATGTCAGCTTCAGAACCTGATGATTGCTTATAAAGAGCGGTTTGACAGAAATAACTTTTTCCAGAATTTGATCCTTGATAATCTGCTTCTCGTGGATATTTACAACAGGGCAAAGCGCCTCCATATCACAGACCAGCAGGACAGGGTAGTCTATATCGTGGAATCGGGTGACAGGGATGAACTGTCCGTGAGCGAACTGATGAAGGGGATGTTCTCGCCCCAGAACGGAGATTATGTGACGACCGTGGATGAGGACAGTGTGATCCTGATCAAGGCGCTGGATGAGGAGGCGGATGAGGAAAGGCTTGAGCATATTGCCAGAACCATTATGGATATGATCAACGCGGAGGCAATGATCAACGTCCGTGTGGCGTTCGGAACGATAGTGCATGAGTTAAAGGATGTGTCCAAATCTTACAAAGAGGCGAAAATGGCTTCCGATGTGGGACGTATCTTCTATCAGGAAAAACAGATCATTTCCTACCGGCTTCTGGGGATCGGCAGGCTGATCTATCAGCTCCCGATCAATCTCTGCAGGATGTATATCCATGAGATATTCGGGGAGAGCATGCCGGATGAGATCGATGATGAGACGTTAGTGACGGTTGAGAAGTTCTTTGAGAATAATCTGAATGTCTCGGAGACTTCAAGACAGCTGTTCATTCACAGGAATACGCTTGTCTACAGGATAGAGAAACTTCAGAAGGCGACAGGGCTGGATATCCGTGTGTTTGATGATGCGCTGACACTGAAGATCGCCCTGATGGTAGTCAGTTATATGAATTATCTGGAAGAGAGGGCCAACTGAACTGTAACAACCGCGAGGTGAAGTTGGTTCGATACGGCGCAATTAAGAAAGAACAAATAAAATAAACAGGAATACGGAGCCCCGTTTTCTCATAAGATGGTCAATAGGAAGCATATAAAATGACTGTCTAAAGGAGGAAACGGGGTTTTGTATTATGATAAAAGAATCAGATATCTGAGTTATTATGAGAGCGGCATAAAACTGCAGAATGCCGGTTATGTGAAATTTCAGGTGAGGGACAGCCTTTGCCAGATGATCGTTTATGTGAAGGGGCCGAGGCTGATGGGAAGCGGAGAGGCGAGAGTATACCTGCTCTCGGAAATGCCCGGGAAGAAGAGAGGGGAGAATCTTTATCAGGAGAGCCGGAAAAATGATCAGGAGAAACATCTGCTGGGGACTCTTGCCATCCGAAATGGACAGGGTTATTGTGCGGTGCGGCTGCACGCCGAAAATATGGCGGATTCGGGGCTGCGCTACGATGAGATCTGCGGTATCAGGATCGAACTGCATGAGTACCAGTATCTGGAATCACAGTGGACGGTGGTGAATTTCATGCCGGGGACGCATCAGGATAGAGGAGATGCGGACCGTATACAGCGGCAGGATGGAGGAGATGCAGGCCATATGCAGCGCCGGGAGGAGAATAACGGCAATGCGGCGGCAAAAAACAGATGGGACAGCAAAGATGATGCGGCGGCAAGAAGCATGAGTGAAGCGGAAGATGATGCGCCCGTGGAAGTCAGCCTGATAGTGACACCGGTGTCAGAAAAATCCCGGGTTGAGAAGGTGGCGAGGGAAATACCGGTGATCGACATCGACGAGATGGAAGAATTTGAGACAGAGGACGATTTTATCATTATGGACGGGAGAGGGGGAAAGGCAGAGAAAGCCGCTGCGGTCCCCGCAGAAATAACAGAAAATCTGAAAGAATCGGCAGAGAATCAGGCGGTTCCGGCAGGCTGGAGAGAGGAAAAACCGGCGGCGGAAGAAGGGGGGACGCCGGAGCAGCCCACGGAGGAAGAGGAATCCATGCAGGAAATGCTGGAGAGAAAAATTTTGGGAGAAGAGGCGGAAGCGGTACAGCCGTTGCGGGCAGGACGATCGGCTGAGATAAAACAGCCGGGGCAGCCGGAACAGACGCTGGAGGAGGAAATCCTGCAGGGAATGGAAGAGGGAGAAAGAGAAGATGCGCCGGAAGCTATGGAGGAGATACGGCCCGCCGAACGGGAACTGCAGCCGGATAAATGGGAACAGTTGAGAAAGACTTATCCTGTAGTGCATCCGATCCGTGAGGAGGAGGAATACCTGAAGATCGCGCCGAAAGATTTTGTGATCTTCACGGAAAGGTATCAGGAGCTGGTACATAACAGTTTCCTGCTGCACGGTTATTACAATTATAAACATCTGATCCTGGGAAGAAGGGAAAAGGACGGCGAGGCAGTCTACTATCTGGGCGTGCCGGGCACTTTCCACGAGAGAGAGAAGACAGTGGCGGTGATGTTCGGGTTCGAGGCTTTTGACGGAAAACGGGAACCGGCGGAGAACGGTGACTTCGGATATTATCTGAGAAGGGTGGAGATATAATATAACTTTGCGAGCAATCCAAATGCCGTGCATAAAGCCAACTTTTGGTTGGCCCTGGCATATTGGCGACTGCCGCGAGGGCGAAATACCCCGCAGTTTGCTGCGGGGTATTTCACTTATAAAAGTAAAGATTGCCAGGACACAGCCGATATGATAAATATAAGGGAAGGATATTCGGCGAGTCGGGGACGGAGGGCAGTCATGAACCGCGATATGATAATAGAACAACTGGAAAAATGGGAAGAAAATGAGATTTTTTACAGGGATTTTTATCAGTTCACGAATGGCAATTCGCGGAATGAGGAGGAACTGCAGAATTTTCTTGAGGAAAAGAATCCCTCTGAGGAAGAAAGGAGTATGGTCCTGCACCCGTCGGAAAACAGGCAGTATGTAGCGGAAGAGCAGTATTTTCATGGGGACTGTAATGTTGTTTTGACAAAGCATCCGCGCTATGTTCCTTACTTTATGCACAGGCATGCCTTCTTTGAAATGATTTATGTGCTTTCGGGGAAATGCACACAGGTTTTTGAAGATTGTGAGATTTCCCTGAAAAAGGGCGACCTGTGCCTTATGGCGCCGGAAGTATGTCACGGGATCGGGGTTTTTGATGACAGTGTTGTCATCAATATCCTGATACGCCACAGTACGTTTCTTGATATTTTCCTGAATACAATACGGGATAAATCTCAGATATCGCTGTTTTTTCTGGGAAATATGTACGAGAAGGATAAAACGAGATATCTTTTATATCACACGGGCGGGGATGCTCTTATCCGCAACTATATTCTGGATATGTATCGGGAGCAGCTGCACATGGATAGATATTCGGACCGCATCACCTGCAGCCTGCTGACGATATTTTTTGCACAGCTCACGCGTCTGTACGGCAGAACAGTATATGTCTCGGATTTTCGGAGCAATAAGCTGCAGTACGGCTCGGAGATGGTCAGCTATATTGTGGAGCACTATGACAGCATCACGCTTGAGGGATTGGCGGAATATTTCCATTTTTCGGTACCGCATTGCTCCAGGATGATCAAGAAGACGGCGGGGATATCTTTCTCCGATCTGCTCACCAAGGTTCGCCTGCAGCAGGGGGAAAACATGCTTGTTCACACACAAATGAATATAGCGGATATCAGTATCCGGGTAGGATACAAAAACCCGGAAACGTTTATCCGCTGTTTTTCACGTTATTACCATATGTCTCCGACCCAGTTTCGAAAAAAACAGAATGCTCAGACATTTATCTGATATTGCAGTTCCACAGTCCCTGCCATCCCGTAATCCCGTATGAAGGGACGGATGCGGAACAGGCTGTCGACAGGCTGGGTCCCGGAATCCTCGGAATCGGATTCGTTGGCGTTGTTGGCGTTTTTCATGAGTGCCCGGGAAGAGGCGATTCCTTTCTCATAGTAATCCCTTGCGATCAGCCGGTTATTTAAAGTGGAGGAGACTTCTACCGTCAGACGGTTTTCTCCGGATTTTAAAAGTTGGCCGAGGCTGATCCTGTGCGCATTGAAGTCGTAGGCTCCGGCTTTTACTCCGTTCACATATACAGCTGCAGTGTTGCCGCAGGTGGAGCCGATATATAAAAACGTATCGGAAGAAGTATCCCAGTTATCCGGCATGAAGACGGATGTGCTGTAGTATCCTACGCCGGATACCTCGGGACCGACTGCGGGGATGTCCTTCCAGGGCTTTAGCGTTGTTTTCCCCACGCGGAGCATCGTTTTTTTGGTTTCATAATAGATCTCCTTTGTGACGATTCCGAGTCCTCTGTCCTCCGTGAGGATTTTTTTCGCACCTTCGTTCCAGTCCTCAACTTCCAGTTCCCACTCCGTGAGCGGAACAGTTACAGGCATCGTATTCCGAAGGGATACGGAAATGGGAGCCGGAGCCGCGGCAGTATCCAGGATATATAATGCGGCTTCGCCGGGCATCAGGGTCAGAGGAAGGATGGTAAATCCGTTTTCCGGATCGTATTGCGCACAGGCTGCCACACTGCCGTTCCAGCAATCGGCGCGATAGAGCTTTCCGGAACCGCAGATGCGCAGAGTGAAGGAGAAGGGCTCCTTCTGGGCGTACTGCATATTGTAGACAAAAATAATCTTTTCGCCGTTATGTTCCTGTACCCGCGTAAGTATGTTTTTGTTGGCCTGCGTGAAACCTGCTTCAGGAAGGATCCGCGCCTTGGACAGAGCGGGTACTACGTCCTCCGGTGAGTCTAACTCCCATACATTGGGCAGCGCCTTGATCTGCGCGACAATCTGTAAAAGCCGTTCATCCTGTCCGTCCAGGAAAGGGGTCATGGAAGCGGCAGCCTTGTGTGTTTTACTCACGCCGGGGCGGATATCTTCGGTCACGCCGTTGACAAAGAGGATCGGAAGTCTTTTTTTAGCGAGCAAAAGCAGCTTTTCCGCGGAGGATAAGGGCAGCTCCTGTTGATATATGATCAACGCCTTGTATGCGGGACCGTCCGGCAGCAGACGGTGGCCGTCACAGTCAACAAAATCCTCCTCCAGTATCTGGGGAGCGAAATAGTCCCAGGTGTAGCCGTTGTTCTGGAGTCCCATATCCTTCCAGTAAAATGCCTGATTTCCGCGCATCCCACCATGGGCATAGTATGTTTCCTCCTCGCCCCGGATCATGTCGAAGATCTTGTTGTTAAAGTTGTAATCCAGTCGGATGATACCGATATCAGTGCGGGGATGCCCTTCGGAGAGCATCATCTGATAGCGGGAGATCATGGACGTCCAGTCCTTATAGTGGCGAAACGCCGGCTGTCGGGGACCGAAGCGCTCAGAGAAAATGGGCCACATGCCTTCATGTCCCGGCCAGCAGGCGGTACCTTCCGTCCCTGCGATGCTGGAATAGCCGTGCAGAACAGTCTTGGTGACGCCTGCGGCAAACTGGGTATAGATGATCTGGGTATAGAAATCAAGCCCCATCATATAGTTCAGGATGGTGGCGCCTGTCTCGCTGGAGAAGGTGTGTCCGTAGATATGCGCCGCTCCGGCGAGCCCCCTGTAGGAATCGATCTGGGAGGCAAACTCCAGAGATTCCGTCTCTATGCCGTCCACATATTTTCCCGGAAGGGAGATCTCAAAGGGAAGCCCGTAGGAGATCTCTGCGCGCAGGGACATGCTGCGTGTGTGCAGCCATTCCTGCATGGGCTTCAGCATGTTATCCATGTACATATCGGTCATGTTCTGGTAGAGGTCATTGTAGAGCTTTTCCAGGAACAGGGTGTCGGAGCAGGCATAGCGGTAGCGGAAAACAGGCTGCATCATACCGGACTGCTTCAGCACAAAGGGAAGATACGGCGTCAGATCATACCCCCGCCTTTTTTCAAACTCTTCCAGAAAATGATATCCCCAGAGCTGGCCGCCTCTCCCGAAGGTGCCGAGTTCAAGAGAATCCATGTACATCATTGCACGGCCGTTTCTGCGCAGGTTTTCGCGCAGTTCCTCTGTCAACACGGTCTCCTCCCAATATTTGATCAGCGCATTGATGCCGCAGCGGTCAATATAGTTGACGGTGTAGGAAGTGCCAACCGAGGGTTCTGCGGTCTGACCGGTACCGTGGAGCCAGAAGAAAAACAGAAGGTAGGTTCCGTCTGAGGGCGCTGTCCAGGTCAGAGTTCCGTCAATGGCCTGATCTGTCAATACAACGGAAGTATCCCGATCCAGAAAAACGGGCTGCCATGCGGCGCATGTTTCCCTCACAGGCTGCTCTTTGGAGCGGCGGATGGCGAGGACAGCAACAAGCTCCTGATTCGTGATGCCCGGATTGGCCGGTTTTGTTTTTGGAAGAGAACCGGTACGGGATGAGCCGGCGTTCAGGGTTTCCACCGTAAAATCCAGTTCCTTGGATGCGGCGGGATCATCCGGCGTGATATTGGGCAGATTCGCGTTTGCCCAGTTGGTACCGCTTGTCATACTGACGCCCAGATGACGGTCGGTGGCCTCCTTTATGACAACATGGGAATCATGTACCCATTCCTCGGAGCCCCAGCCGTACAGGGCGTCGTCGGCATCGGGCTCATCCATAGCCAAAAATTCGACGGCGCCGAATCCGCCTTCCTGTATCTCGGAAATTTCTTTTTTTAAAGTCTCATCGGTGTGGAAGCCTTCCGCGAGCCACCACCGCACGTCGGGATGATATTTGATATCAGGGGTTTGAAACGCTTTCTTATCCATTGATATTTCCTTTCCATACTTTCTTATATGTTTATGATCAGTGTATCTTACAGCCGGCAAGGCATTATAGGTCTTAAAAACGGATTGCCAGACCGCGGCTGATATGATAAATATAAGGGAGGGACCGGTGAAAAACAATGATCACAGATAATCAATTTAATTGATTATGCATAGTCATAGTATTTCGGTGAGAAAACATTTAAAATAAGAAAAGAATTAGGAAAGAAAAATATAAGGAGGATTCGGATATGGAAAAAATGGTTTATAAGAGTTTTAAGGATGAGGTGAGACTCTCAAGGCTCGGGATGGGCAATATGCGCCTTCCGATGAAAACGGATGAACCGGGAACGCCGATCGACTATGAGGCGGCGAAAAAGATCATAGACCGCGCCATGGAGGCGGGCGTAAACTATTATGATACCGCATACATATACCACGGCGGGGAGTCTGAGGTGTTCACGGGGAGAGCCCTGAAGGATTATCCGCGGGACAGCTACTATGTCGCGGACAAGTTCAACTTTCAGGCGGATCCCGACTTCGAGGCGCAGTTTGCGGAGCAGTTAAAAAGGCTCGGCATGGAATATATCGACTTCTATCTGCTCCACGGCGTTCAGGACTGGTTTGCGGACGATCTGATAAAGAGCGGGTGCATCGCGTATTTCGATCGGCTGAAAAAGGAGGGCAAGATCCGCTATTTCGGCTTTTCCTTCCACGGGACGCCGGAACTGCTAAAGAGGATGCTGGGATTATACCCCTTTGATTTCGTGCAGATCCAGTTAAACTATTACGATTGGTTCTACGGGGAGGCGAAAGCGCTCTACGATATTCTCGACGAGGCGAAGATCCCGGTCATGGTCATGGAGCCGGTACACGGTGGGATGCTCGCCGATCTGGGGGAGAAGGCAAACGCGCTGTTGAAAGAGGCCGCGCCCGATAAATCAGTCGCTTCCTGGGCTGTGCGTTGGGTGATGGGGCTTCCGCAGGTACAGGTCGTACTCAGCGGCATGTCCGATCCGGGACAGCTCGAGGACAATGTGAGGACGGCGTCCGAGGCTGACAGTCTTTCTGAGGAGGAGCTGCGGGTCCTTAAAAAGGCCTGCGGTATCGTGCGAGCCGGCGTCTCAGTGCCCTGCACGAAATGCCGCTACTGTACGCCGAATTGTCCTATGGGGCTTAATATTCCGCTGCTGTTATCCTACTACAACGACGCAAAGATGGACGGTCCATGGAGGCTCAGCAATCTGTCGAGCGCGGCAGAGGGAAAACTGCCGTCGGCATGCATTGGCTGCGGCGCCTGCACGTCGCACTGTCCGCAGAGCTTTGATATTCCGAAATATATGAGGGAGCTGGCGGAGATGATGGAGAAAAGATAAAAAATATATTGACAGATAAGATTTAAACAAAAAAGACAGCGGGAGATCAGGAGACGCTGTCTTTTTTGTTTGTATATGATGTTGAGGGTTTTACAGCCTACGTTGCATCCCCTGTGATGATTGCCCTGACTTTTTCGGGCGCGATTTTGTCCTTCCTGTTCATGAACATGTGCCCATTCTGTTCCTGTTCGACGTCGGTGAGCTGGGTATAACAGAATCCACTTATGTACTCTATATCATAAACGGCATCCATCAGCCCTTTAAGCCGGTTTAAAAAAGATTCCTCATTGTTTTCCGCGTCTCCATATCCCCAGCCGTTTTCATCTTTGCCGTATGCGATCCCTCCGAATTCGCTCAGAATAACGGGCTGTCCTTCGTAGCGGAAGCCGTTGGCAAAAGCATACCGCTCTGTGTTAAAAGAGTGGTTATTTGCCAGGAAGCCTTCCGGATCATCCCAATTTTGCCTCAGCTGTTCACCGTTTGACGCATAGTCATGCAGTGTGATGATATCGGATTTAGTATGTTCCCATCCGTCATTGCTGATGACCGGCCTTGAGTCATCCAGTGCCTTTGTCAGATAATAGATTGATTCTGTCAGGTTCTGCGCTTTCGTGTCGTCCATGACATGCGGAATCCCCCAGGACTCGTTAAAAGGCACCCATGCGATGATGGACGGGTGGTTATAGTACTGTCTCACGATCTGGATCCATTCGGTCGTCATATTATCTATGGCGGTATTGTTCAGCTCATAAAAGGACGGCGCTTCACACCAGACAAGCAGCCCCTTCACATCGGCCCAGTAGTAAAAACGTTCATCCTCTGTCTTCTGGTGCTTTCGCACACCGTTGTAGCCGTAAGAGAGTATTTTATCAATATCATTTATGATAGCTTGCTCATCCGGCGGTGTCAGAGCCGTGTCTCCCCAGTAGCCCTGATCCAGAACCATTTTCAGGTAGCAGTCCGTATGGTTCAGTTTTATTCTCATACTGTCGGTAGAAATTTTCCTCAGACCGAAATAGCTGCCGACTTCGTCGGCAAGAACGCCGTTTTCATAGATCCTTATACATACATCATATAGATCAGGAGATTCCGGAGACCAGTATCTTACTTTCAGTTTCATATCATCGTTTATCAGAGAATAGCGTCTGGAAAAGCAGTTTCTGGATACGGTTTCCCTCATGCTCAATATGATATTGTCCTGAAAGGTGATGATCGTCTCGACCTCGGTCTTTCCATCCGTTTTCCGACGGTTGAGAATATATTCAAAGTCCACCGAGTCATCATCAAAGCGGGGAGTCATGTGCAGGTGTTCCAGACGGCTGATCCCCACGCTCTCAGCCCAAAGGCACTTCCATATTCCTGTCGTCTGTACATACCAGCAATCGTAGCTCTCTTTCAGCCAGCGCTGTTTTCCCCTCGGCTGGGCGGATGAGAGACTGTCATATATCCTGAAAACAACGACACCGGTACCGTTTTCCAGGGCATCTGTGATATCGAAAGAAAATCTGGTGTAGCCGCCCTTATGGCTTCCGACAAAGACTCCGTTGACCCAGAGCCATGTCTCGTAATCGGCACCTTCCAGATTCAGGAGGATTCTTTCGCCGTTTTTCATCAGCGGAGAGAAATCCGTTTTCCTGCTGTACCATATGATCTCATGTGCTTCGGTGCATCCGATACCGCTGGCTTTACATTCGCAGGAATACGGAACCAGAATTTTTTGACCTTCAAAACCGTTTTTCCATCCGGCTGTAAGGCCCTCGTTATCATCGTCAAAACGAAAATCCCATTCCCCGTTCAGATCGAGGTAGGAATCTCTGACAAACTGTGGTCTGGGATAATTTTTTCTGTAATATTTTGTCATGTATTGTTTCCTCCGGTTTCGATGGTTATGAGTCTATAATATAATGCTGTTTGTGCAGAATGTCAATGCTTTTTGTAAAAAACCGATATCGCTTGCAGATAGTAATAAATTTTTGTTCCCAAAACATATTTTTTTGGTTAAAATGGTGAATAAGAATATTGAAGTGAGGATGAAGAAGGTGGAATCGAACAAAAGCAGGTTTAAAGTAATGGTAGTGGATGACGAAGTAATGGCAGTGAAAGCGATCTGTGCTATCCTGGAAAAGCAGTGTCCGGAATTTGAGATCGCAGGGACTGCGGGGAACGGGAAAGAGGCACTTGAACTGTTAAATAAGGCGCCGGTGGATCTGATATTGACGGATGTCGAGATGCCGGTGATGAGCGGGTTGGAGCTGGTCCGGCAGGTGAGCCTGAAAATGCCGGAGATATGCTTTGTCGTGGTCAGCGGGTATCAGGATTTTGAATACGCGAGGGACGCCTTCCGAAACGGGGTTCTGGATTATCTGACGAAACCGATCGTCCCCTCCCGCATGCTTGCCACCATGAAGAACGTAGAAAAAAAGCTGAGAAAAATTTACTATGACAGACGCATGGGGATATTCCGAAAACTCTGCATGGGGGAGACGATAGCGCTGGAAGAGATCCAGAAATTTTTCCCGTACAAGAAATTCTATGCTGCTCTTTTGCGGGAGAACGGGCTTCCGAGAAGGTATTCGCCTGCGAAGGAGCCTGAGCTGTACGGTACGATAGACGAGGCGTATCTGGTTTATGGCCGCGACAATATGGAGGAACTGTTTCTGATCCCGCAGGAGGTTCTCGGGGATCAGTCCCTGATAGACTATATGACCAGAGTGGAGAGACGGCAGAAGATGGAGGATTCATACACGACGCTGCTGTATTACGGAGGGGCTTTCTATGGTACGGAGATTTCCGAAAAAATACGGAATCTGTACTATTGGCTGAATACGCTGAGCACGGTCGGGCTGTCTCAGGTAGTGGATCTGGATAAAAAACAGATATTTTCGGAGAGGATTCTGTCAATGGACACCACAGAGTTTTCCGCACTCTGGCAGGAGATGGAGTGGTATGCAAAAACAGGACGGTATGATCAGTTCCGAAAATGTGTCGCAAGGGCTTTCGCGCATTTCGAGGAGGAAAAGCGTCCTCAGATCTGGCTGGAACAGGCGGCGAGGAGGATCCTGAATGTGATCAGGGCGCAGACTGGAGAAGAGGAGTCACTGGTTGAGAGCGAATATCAGTTTGAGGACGCCTTTTATTACTCTACAAACATGAAGATGTTACAGGAGAATCTGTATTCGTCGGTCTATCGTTTTCCCGGGAGGGAGAAAGAGAATCCCAAAGTGGATTCCCCGGAATTTTTTGAGAATATCAAAATATATCTGAAGGATCATATATCGGAACCGCTCTCCCTGCAGGAAATTTCCGATCTGTTTGCGATCTCACAGGCATATATGAGCAGACTGTTCCGCAAATACACGAGACAGTCCTATAACCAGTATCTGACCGGTATCCGTATGGAGCGGGCAAAACAGATCATGGAGGAAAACCCGGAACTCTTTGTCAAGGATGTCGCGGAGCTTGTGGGCTATCGGGATCAGTTTTATTTCAGCAGAATATTCCATTCCTACACGGGGAAGAGCCCTGCGGACTACATCAAATAGTTTCAGATTTTCAAATCCCTGTTTTGAATCCTCCATGTACTTTTTATTTTTCGCTGGGTAGAATGTAAATATGCTGAAAATGTAAAAAGAACAAGGAGGATTTCATTATGAGCAAAAAAGTATTGGCATTGATTCTTGCCGGCACAATGACATTAGGGCTGATCGGCTGCGGCAGTTCAGGCGGAGATACCGGCGCGGAGGAGGCACCGGCAGCGGCGGAAGAGCCTGCAGCAGAGGATGCAGAGGACGCGGAGGAGCCTGCGGCTGAGGAAGCGTCCGGCGAGAAGCCGTTCGAGGGAGTTACACTGAAAGTTTGGGGAGGAGCTGCGGAATATAACACCGGAACAGAAGCTGTTTTTGCGGCGGCTACCGAAAAGCTGGGTATGGAATTTGAAGTGGAAATCAGTCCTGGCGGATCTGATGGAGACAATGTTCTGAAGACAAGAATGGCATCGGGAGATATTCCTGATTTGGTTGCCTACAATGCAGGTTCGAAGCTGTATGACCTGAATCCTTCCCGCGGTTTTCTGGATATTAAAGATTGGGATATCCTTTCAAAATTTGATGACGCGTTTGTGGATGCCGTTACGGTTGATGGGGCGGTTTACGGGCTGCCAATCTCTTCTACACAGGCAGGCGCCGTGATCTATTACAGACCTGACTATGAGGAGTTGGGATTGGAAATTCCTCACACATGGGATGACTTCGTGGCAAACTGTAAGGCACTCAAAGATGCGGGAAAGACACCTGTTTATTTCTGCGGCGGTACGACATGGACGACACAGGTTCTGTTCCTTGGCGATTACTATAATGTGGAAGCAGAAGAGCCCACATTTGCAGAGGATTATACAAATGGAACGGCTAAATATGCAGATGTTCCTGCGGCGACCAGAAGCTGGACAAAATATGAAGATCTGGTAGATTATCTGAACGCGGATAAATCTGCAGCAACCGCTGATGATGCGAGCATAGCTATGGCGAACGGTGAGGCTACGCACTGGATTATTCTGACGCAGCAGTTGCCGATGCTCCTTGAATTTGCCGAAGATCCGGAAGATTTTGGCGTATTTGGGGTACCTGGCGATGATCCTGATAATCACGGACTTACTGTATGGGAGCCGATGAGCTGGTATGTAGGAAAAGACAGCGAGCATATCGATGCGATCAAGGCGCTCTTTGATTTCTATTATACTGATGAAGCGTTGGATCTCTACTTTAACACATACGGCGCAAACGGGCCTTCCTGCATCAAGGGATATGAGTTGCCCGATTCGGTATGCAGCGCGATTCGTGTGGATATGCAGAAATACTTTGATGAGGGAAAGATCACAACAGCTCTTGAGTATCAGTCTCCGATTAAAGGAACGGCGTGTGAGCAGATGACTACAGCGGTAGGCCTTGGCCAGATGTCGGGCAAAGAAGCCGCGGCAATGTATGATGAGGACTGTAAGAAATCTGCGATACAGTTGGGCTATGACTGGGAATGACATCCCGAATGAAATGATAACATAACAGCGTGGCCGCCTGAAGATATCGGGCGGCCATTCATTGATAGGAGGTTTCATCATGAAAATGAAAAAGGACCACAGTATATATCCGGTCTGGTTTGTCCTTCCGTCCCTGATCATTTTCGCTGTTTTCTTCCTGTGGCCGATCGTGACTTCACTGTACTACAGCCTGACCGTATGGAATTTTGACACGGCGAAATTTTGCGGACTCGACAACTATAAACTGTTTTTTTCCGAGTATTCCATGAGCTCCTCGGTGATACATACCATGATCTATGCTTTCGGAACCAGCGCGCTGAAAGTAATTATTGCATTCTTTATTGCAATCTTCCTGACCAGCAAGATCAGGACAAAGGGATTTATCCGCTCGGCAGTGTTTTTCCCGAATCTTGTTTCAATGATGGCGGTGGGACTCACTTTTTCCTACCTCATGCATCCGACCAAGGGACTTTTAAACGTAGCGATCGAAGCATTGGGAGGAACGCCTATCGATTTTCTGGGCAATCCCAGCACGGCGCTCGCCAGCATCCTCATGACGGATGTATGGAAAGGCCTATCCATTTCGGTGGTGATCTATATTGCGGGTATCCAGTCCATTGACAGAACCTACTATGAGGCGGCATCGATCGACGGGGCAACCGGATGGCAGCAATTAAAAAATATCACACTTCCGCTTGTCGCGGCATCCCAGAATTCCATTATCATCCTTTCCCTGATCGGTGGGCTGCGCTCCTTCGAGCTTATCTGGGCGATGACGGGAGGCGGTCCGGGCTTTGCGACGGATGTGCTGGCATCGGTTATTTATAAGCAGTATGCGGCAGGCTTTTACGGACTCTCCACGGCGGGCAACGTTGTGATGCTGATCCTGATCTCGGTGATCGCATTCCCGCTTCAGCATTTCCTGAATAAGAGAGAGGAGGCCATGCAATAATGAAAAAGAAAAAAAAGATTCTCCTCCTTGGGGACATCATCGGAGTGATCGTGACATGTATCTTTTTTTTGATTCCGTTTTATTTTATGTTTGTGCAGTCCCTGAAATCAAAGGCGGAGGCAAACAGGCTCTCTCTCAGTTGGCCGGGTGAGATCCACTTTGAAAATTATATCGAAGTGTTCAAGCATGCGAATTATCAGCTGGTGAGGGCGTTTAAAAACAGCGGGATATTGACGGTCTTTACGGTGCTCGGCCTGCTTGTGACGGCGGCGATGGCTGCGTATGTGATCCAGAGGAGGCATGATAAACTTATGACGGGGATTCAGTCTGTGATTATGTTGGGACTGATGATCCCTGCGTCTATCCTTCCGACGATCCATCTGCTGCAGAGGCTTCATATCTACAAGACAATGTTTTCTATGGTAATGATCGAGATAGCCCTGCAGACACCGTTTGCGATCATGTTGTACCGTGGATATATGGCGTCAATCCCACGGGAGTTGGAAGAAGCGGCAAGGATTGACGGGTGCAGCAAATGGCAGATCTTTACCAAGGTGATCTTTCCACTGTTAAAACCGATTCAGGCAACACTCATCATCCTGGTCGGAGTGACAACGTTTAACGATTTTACGAACCCGTTATATTTTTTGCCGGGTTCTGAAAATACCACAGTACAGCTCACGCTGTACAATTATCAGGGGCAGCTTGGCAACAGTTATAATCTGTTGTTTGCCGATATCATTATCATTACGATCCCGATGCTGATCCTCTTCATAATTTTTAACAAAAAGATCGTGGATGGTATGGTTGCAGGCTCGGTAAAAGGATAAGGTAACAGCTATGAAATTCCGTAGGAAGATGGTACTCGCATATATGACTGTGGCGCTCCTCGTGAGCCTGATCCTGGGCGTTGTAGTGGCCAGGGTCAGCCTTGAATACGAGACAACGAGCCAGCAGAACAATCTCCGGGTTACGGCAAAATCTTATGTGACACAGATGGACGAAAGGCTGAGGCGGATGGATGCGATCATGCAGTACATTTTATCGGATACCAATCTGCTGGAGAGTATTACCTGGCTTGCGGAAGCCTGTGACAGGGAGGTCCCGAACAGATATGTGTTAGATGCAAAATCTGAACTCAGCACCGGCCTAAGTACGGAATACACAATGAAAAACTCCTATCGGACAGTTTTTTTTAACCAGAATTCTTTTCTGACAAGCAGTGCGGTTTATAAGACAGGAGGCGCAGATAGAAGGACAGACAGGCTTATTACAGATTTTAATGTGGAGGAAATTCCATATCTGGAGCCCGTAATCAGGGCAGACGGTAGATCCGTGATTGTGACAGAACATTTGGACTACTGGATGCCGAGCGAGCAGGTTCCGGTTTATTCTCTGATGAAAGCCCTCAGAGGGGAGGGAATGGGATTTCTGGAAGTTGAGAGTAAGATGGAAACTTTCGAGTCGTTGGAGACATCGGATCCGGATATAGACTTTCTGATCATTGTAAACGGCGGAGAACTTCTCTATGCCAGCGATGAAAAGTATGGAGCGGAACTGGCTGAGGATGATAGTAGGCGCATGAAAGACCTGCGGGGGGATGAGATACAGATAGAAGACGGGACGATCTATACGAAAGCATCCTCTACTGACTTTAATATGGAGGTTCTGGCCTACAAAAAAAGTTTTCTCTTGGAGAAGGAGAAAAGACGCCTTTTTTCCTTGGGTTTTTTGATTACGCTGGGAACGTTCGGCGTCAGTATGCTGATGGTGATCTTCTGGTCGGGAGTTCTGACAAAACCGATCAAACGCCTCCAGGAGACAGTGGAAAATACCAATATTGAGAACCTGCAGGACACAAAGCATCTGGAAAAAGTAGGGGCATCAGATGAACTTCAGGAACTGATACAGGCATATCAGGCGATGACTGCGCGGCTGGATAAGGCGCTGAGAAATGAGAAGCAGGCGGCACTGCTCCAGCTTCAGGCACAGTTCGATACGCTGCAGGCGCAGGTAAACCCGCATTTTATCTACAATGTCCTCAACACGATCTCGTCCCGGGCGGTGCTTGATAATGACGAGGCGATCTGTGAGATGTGCGGCTGTCTGGGTAATATGCTGCGCTACTCCACGAACAATAAAGAGCGGTATGCTGCAGTAAAAAAGGAGCTGGAATATCTGGAGGATTACTTTTATCTCTTAAAGGCGCGGCATAACAATAAGCTGGATGTGAGCATAGATGTGGATGAGGAAGTCGGAAAACAGATCATTCCGAAAATGACGCTGCAGCAGCTGGTGGAAAACTGTGTAAAACACGGCTTTCGGAATAAGGATTCCCGCATGCACATTTCCGTGACGGGAAAAGTGCTGAAAGACCGGTGGATCATCCGAGTGCAGGATAACGGTTCCGGCATTTCGGAGCAGACACTGCGGGAGCTGCAGGAAAAACTTGCGGAAGTGCGGAAAGATATTCTGGAGAAAGCCATGACTGCGGAGATGGAGATCGGCGGGATGGGTATCGCGAATACTTACACCAGATGTCTGCTGCTGTATGCGGAAGATCTGATCTTCGAGATGGAGAACGTGCCGGGGGGGCAGGGATTTGTCGTCACGGTAGGGCAGAAGGAAAGCGCAGATAAAGAACAAGAGAAAAAACATCAAGGATAAAAGAGGATGCAGAGAAAGGATCGACAAGAATCATGAAGATTGAACATTTGAAAACAAACCATCTGACAAATCCGCTCGGATTTGATCTGGCGGATCCGACGGTCTCCTACGTTGTGACACAGGCGTCGGGAAAGCGTCAGGCGTCGGCGCAGATACAGGTCTCGTTGAGGGAAGATTTTTCGGAAATCTTCTATGACAGCGGAGAATGTGACGATATTGTCAGTACGGGGTTTGAACTGCCTGTCATGTTAAATCCCATGACAAGGTATTACTGGAGAGTCAGGGTGACGGATGAGACAGGCGACAGTGCTGTCAGCGATGTGCAGTGGTTTGAGACCGCGAAGACAATGACGGGAAATGACTGCGCATGGCAGGCGAAGTGGATCACGCCCGCGGCGGATAAGAGCGTTCAGGCGGCGGTGTGGCAGGAGATCCGCATAGCGAAGCCCGTGGCAAAAGCAAGGGGGTATATGATCGGGCTGGGCGTCTATGAGTTTTACTTAAACGGAGAAAAACAGGGGAATGAATGTCTCCTTCCGGGCTTCTGCGTATATGACAGCTGGCTTCAGTATCAGACCTATGAACTGGACCTGAGGGAAGGGGATAACCGTGTGGAACTGCTGCTGGGGGACGGCTGGTACAAAGGCCGTTACGGTATGCGCAAGAAGTATGAAAATTACGGAGACTGTCTGGCGGCGCTGGCGGAGATCCATGTATGGTATGAAGACGGAACAGAAGAGATCATCGGCACGGACGAGACATGGAAAGCGAGAAAGAGCAGGGTTGTGTCCAGCGGTATTTATTCGGGTGAGACATACGATATGACGCTGGACGTCAGTGAAACATTCGGGACGGGACCGGTCGAACTGGGGTATGACCGCCTTTCGCCGAGGCTGTCCCCTGCGATCACGGTACATGAACAGTTGAAGCCGGTGGAAGTGATCCGCACGCCTGCGGGGGAAACGGTTCTCGACATGGGGCAGAATATGGTGGGCTGGCTGCAATTTCACTGCAAGGCGCCTGCCGGCACAAAACTGCATTTCCAGTTTGGAGAGATCCTGCAGGACGGAAATTTCTACAACGAGAACCTGCGGACCGCAGAGGCGGAATTCACCTATATTTCGGACGGCAGGGAGCGGGATGTGCGGCAGCACTTTACATTCTACGGGTTCCGGTTTGTGAAAGTGGAAGGCTGGGAGGGAGAACTCGATCCGGAGGATTTCCGCGGACTGGTGATCCATTCGGATATGGAGGAACTGGGGGAGATCACAACTTCGGATCCGCTGGTAAACCGTCTTGTACTGAATGCAAAATGGGGCATGAAAGGAAATTTTGTGGATGTGCCGACGGACTGCCCGCAGCGCGACGAGCGGTACGGCTGGACGGGCGATGCACAGATATTCTCCGGGACAGCCTGCTATTTTATGGATACCTGTGCGTTTTACACAAAGTTTGGGCGGGATCTTTACGCGGAGCAGGTGAAGTTAAACGGCAGTGTGCCGGATGTTGTGCCCGTGGCTAATTTCCCTGGGGACGCCTCCACTGCCTGGGCGGATGCGGCTACGATCATTCCGTGGAATGTGTATCTGCATTACGGTGATAAAAATATCCTGCGCCGCCAGTATGACAGCATGAAGGGCTGGGTGGATTACATGAAGCGGGAGGATGACAAGGACGGCTCGAAACGCCTGTGGCAGACAGGGACGCATTATGCGGACTGGCTTGCACTGGACGGAAATTATCCCGGCGGCGTATACGGTGCGACAGATCCGAACCTGATCGCTTCCGCCTACTATTATTATTCTGCCAATATTGTTGCAAAAGCGGCGGCGGTTCTGGACAAAAAAGAGGACGCGGCGGTATATGAAAAGCTGGCGGGTGAGATATATGATGCGTTTGTGAGGGAGTATTTCACACCGGCAGGAAAGCTGGCGGTGGATACCACGACAGCCTATGTGGTGGTCCTGTATATGGGGCTGACACCGGACTTTGCCTATGAGAAAGTGTGCAGAGGGCTCCTGAACAGGCTGAAAAAGAATTTCTATCATCTGGATACGGGGTTTGTGGGAACACCTTATCTGTGCCGCGTGCTTTCCGAGAACGGAATGAATGATCTGGCGTATCATCTGCTGCTGGAAAAGGGATACCCGGGATGGCTGTATGAAGTGCTGATGGGCGCGACCACGATCTGGGAGCGCTGGAATTCCGTGGAACCGGACGGAAAGATGAGCGGAACGGCGATGAATTCCCTGAACCATTATTCCTACGGATCGATCGTGGAATGGATGTTCCGCAATATGGCGGGCATCAATCCCTGTGAGGAGGGAGCAGGCTTTAAGAAATTCCGGATCGCACCGACACCGGATTACCAGATAGGAAAAGCAAAGGCGAAGCTCCGTGCGGCATCGGGAACGATAGAATCCGCATGGGAGATCGACGGAAAGCTGTTGAGATTCCGCTTTACGGTTCCTTTCGATACGGAGGCCAAGATCGTGCTTCCGGATGCGGATGCCGAGGTGATCCGCCGGATGGCGGGCAGCCAGGAAAACGGCTGCGGGGATATCTGTCAGAGCGGAAAGGATGTAGTGCTTCACGTGACGGCGGGAAGTTATGAATTTAGCTATGAGCCGACTACCCCCTATCGGAAGACATACAGCCTGGACTCTCCTTTTGAGGAACTGAAAGCAAATCCGAAGACCCGTGAGATCCTGGAAAGGGAATATATGCTGGACGGCGGTACTTTTGAGAAGGAGTTGTGTACTCTGGAAGAAATGACCTGGGGACCGTTTACCGGATACGGTGTCGACAATGAGCTGAGGGAGAAACTCGACCGGCTTTTGCGGGAAGTGGAGTAGATAAGGAGCGTAAACTAAAGGGGGTTGATATATTGCATGGCGGAGCTGGGGAACCGCCATGCAATATTTTTGTCGGGGTATAATTATAATCCTGACGCCAAGATTTAATCAGGGTTAGATTTTAACGGGACGATCGCGAGCGTTTTTCCCATAGAAGCCAGAAGTTTTAATATGGTTGAAAGCTGCGGATCGGTTTTACCGCTCTCCATTCTTGCAATCACGGACTGTTTTATTCCGCTGATCGTTTCCAGATCTCTTTGAGAAAGATGCTGTTCCTTTCTTGCCCGGATCATTTCACCGACAAGTTCGACCGTCAGATCATTTTCTGCGATTTCTTCAGGGGTAAAATGCTCTTTTCGGTAACTTTCCCAACTTTCTCCGATGGGGGAGGGGGTTGATGATTTATTCATGTGATTCGCTCCTCTTTCTGAAGTCATTTATGAGCCGTTTGGCTTTATTTATTTCTCGTGCCGGCGTTTTTTGTGTACTTTTTGTAAAATGGTTTAGCAGGATGAAAGCTTCTCCATCCCAGAAAAAGAATAAAATTCTCTCTTTTAAAGGACGTAATTCCCACACGTCACCATCCAGATGTTTCATATAGGGTTCTCCCGCTGAAAATCCATATTGTCTAAGGATTCCAATATATTGATCAACTTTATTGTATTTTATTCGTGAATCCTTGTCTTTTAAGGATTTTTTTTCGAGCTTATCAAGATAATCCTTGACGGGTTGTTTTCCATTTGAATCTTGATAAAAATAAACTTCGTACATTAGTAAAACCCCATTACTTATATAGATGATAGCTTATAAGCTGTCACAATGTCAATATGAATTTAAAAAATTTATATTGAGAAACAATGTGAAAGATAAGAGTGACAGATATCATGAAATGCTTTAAGATAAAAGAGAACTGTACCCGGCAGCCCGCTGCACGTTACCCCCGCAGCCTGCTCCGCCAGGCTTCCTTACGTCACATGAAAGGTTCTGTTTAGTGCTGCTTTGTTCCCAACCTGACACGGTTCACAGATTTCCATTGCGTAAGACCCGGCTTCATCGCCGCTTACGGAGGGCGGCTGCAACAGGCTGCCCGGTACAGTTATGGATTCAAGTATAGAGGTTTTTTTGCGAAAAGTCAAGAAAAAAGGAGCGCCGTCATGAATACTGTTTTGGGTGTGGTGAGTCTACATGCGGGAATAGCAGGAGTTTGCGGCATATATATCATTTTGCGGAATAACAGTTTAAAGGAAAGGAGCAGATGGCGTATCTCAGGAAAGAAACTGAGCTGTACAGAAATAATTGGACAGCCGATCAGATATATTGTCGAGGTGGAATATCAATTAAATAATGATATTTATCGGAGAAAGATAGTGACATCGGACAAGAGGATCAGGGAGTGCAGAGATAATGAACAGATACAGTTAATATATGTCGAAGAAATAAATAAAGTATTCTGGGCAGAAGATAAGTCGAATGAATGGTTTGGTTGGATATTGATGCTCATAATATTCTGCTGTGTTATGTTTGGATTAACATGTGTGCTTTGGATTTTAGCTTAGAAGTAATATTAATATAACATATGTTTAAATTATCAAGACGGTCATATGGTGGAGTATGAATACAAGTATTTGAGCAAGCTGGAGGTAATATTTGATATGAACTGTCATTATCGGCAACGTAATCGGTTGAGGATGGTTTTTGAGGGAGATGAAACAATGAAAAAGAATGAGCTGAAAAATGCTTTGATGCATATTGGAGTACCATCAATGTATTATAATTTAGATGGTAACGGGAGAACAGATGAGCGCTTTTGTCTGGAATTTGTAAATAATGGATGGAGCGTTTATTACTCTGAGAGAGGGGTAAAAACAACAAATATAAGATTTTCATCTGAGGAGGATGCATGTCAATTTATTTATGAGCAATTGAGTAAATGGTAAGCTTTTTAGGGAATATAAGCCTACTCGTATGGGGGAGGCTGTAGAAAAAATGTATCGGCATGTGATGGCACAATGAGAGAGAACACAAGTGATGGGTTGTATTTCCACAGACTTTAGCATATAATAAAAATGTGACCATGAAACACGAAAACCTTAATAAAAGTGTGAGGAATGCGCCTATGGAACGCTTTATATTGAAAAAGTTACTGGACTGGAAGAATTCCCCCTATCGCAAGCCTTTGGTCCTGAAAGGGGTACGTCAGGTGGGTAAGACATGGATCCTGAAAGAGTTCGGTAAATGTTACTACGAAAATACCGCTTATTTTAACTTTGACGAAAACGAAGAATACAAACAGTTCTTCGAGACTACCAAAGATGTCGATCGCATTCTGCAAAATCTGATGCTGGCCAGTGGTCAGAAAATCTTGCCGGAAAAGACTCTCGTCATTTTTGACGAGGTGCAGGACTGTTCCAAGGTCATCAACTCCATGAAGTATTTTTGTGAGAACGCTCCGCAGTATCATATCGCCTGCGCTGGTTCCCTGTTGGGCATTGCTCTGGCAAAGCCTTCTTCTTTCCCTGTTGGGAAGGTCAATTTCATGCAGATTGATCCTATGACTTTCTCGGAATTCCTGCTTGCCAATGGTGATGAAAACCTTGCTGCATATCTGGAAAGTGTGGATACCATTGAGCCGATCCCGGATGCGTTCTTCAATCCTTTGTATGAAAAACTGAAGATGTACTATGTCACTGGCGGCATGCCTGAACCCGTTCTGATGTGGACACATGCTCGTGATGTTTCTGCTATGCAGGAAGCCTTGTCCGGCATTATTGGTGCTTATGAGCGTGACTTTGCAAAGCATCCCAATATCAGTGAGTTTCCGAAGATATCTATGGTCTGGAAGTCCATTCCTTCCCAGCTTGCAAGGGAAAACAAGAAATTCATTTACAAAGTTGTCAAAGAAGGTGCAAGAGCCCGTGAATATGAGGACGCCCTGCAGTGGCTGGTAGATGCCCGACTGGTGCACAAAATCTATCGCAGCTCTGCCCCTGGCCTTCCTGTATCGGCTTATGATGATCTGTCGGCCTTTAAGATTTATCTGGCGGATGTGGGCCTGCTCCGCCGTCTGGCACAGTTAGCCCCTACTGCTTTCGGTGAGGGAAATCGCCTGTTCACCGAGTTCAGGGGCGCATTGACCGAGAACTTTGTGCTGCAAACCCTGATCACCCAGTTCGAAGTAACTCCCCGCTATTGGACACAGATCAATCCTCCGTATGAGGTGGATTTCCTGATACAGCGTGAAAATGATATTTTCCCTGTCGAGGTTAAATCTGAAGCCAATACATCCAGCAAGAGCCTCAAAAAGTTCAAGGAACTGTTCCCGGATAAGGTAAAGCTCCGCGTGCGTTTCTCTTTGAATAATCTGAAATTGGATGAAGATGTGCTGAACATCCCGCTGTTCATGGCTGATCAGGCAGATCAACTGATCGGGATGGCGTTGGAGCAGAGAAAAGAATTCCAAACAACAGCGGCGTTGCGAGCATCATGGGGTACAGATAACGCAGCAGCGCCATAGGACCGAGGAGCAGACCGATGAAATAGATGGCGATCGGCAGGATACACAGAAAGATTTCCTTATTTTTGCGGTTGATGGAGACACCGATACCGATGACCATCAGCCAGATGGAAATACCGGGCTGCATCAGCAGGAAATAGTGGTCTGTCTCGATCTGTTCTTCCAGAAAGTTATAGTATGAGGGAAAAAGTCCGTATCTGGAAATGCGCAGATGCGAGATCTCGGGGAAAGTTGCCGTAAGGCATAAGTCCCTGCGGAGGCTTTTGCTCATGTCGAAATAGGGCACTGTCATATCGCGGAAAGCGCGGATGTAAATGCCGGGATTCTGTCTGCCCACGGCAAGGTAGAGGGCTATATATTTCCGGGGATTTTCAGAAAAGGTTTTGGTGTCGAAATCGGCTTTCACCAGATCCACAGTGTCGCGCATAAATACCTCTAAAGATTCCACGGGGATAAGCTCATGGATGGCTGTCAGTTGTTCCTGCGTTATATCGACAGGTTCCGTGCCGTAGTGGGCGGAATGGGCAACCGCCGCAAGCTGCTGGATCGGGAGGCTCATATTTTCCCGGGCGTCCCCCGGCGTAATATGCAGCGCGTAAGTGGAAAAACGGGAAAACAGCCAGGAGATAAGGAAGATCATACACAGGGAAAGAAGTACTTTTTTGTATTTCCGAAAGGAAAAAAGCAGTGCGATGATCAGTACGGCGACCAGATATACAGCGGCGTTTCTCATAAGGCACATCACGATACCGGATAAAAGCAGGCGCAGAGAGCCTCTTTTTTCTGATGTACACAGGGACGGGAGAAAACCCGCCCATCTTGCGGCGCGTGTCCGGCGCGGCGGGCAGGAAAGTCCGCTGCCTTGCTGCAGCACATCCAGTAGATTCAGTAAAAAATGCAGAAGGCATACGCCCAGCAGGATATCCTTTGTCACATTGAAGGTCAGTACATGGAGGGTCGGGTTACATAAGATCCAGAGAAGCCCGATCACGATAACGCTGAAGGGAGTATGGATCTTTTTCAGAAATAAGAAGGACTTAGTCAGTACATGGGTGACAAGAAGCCCCTGCAGCAGGCTGAACAGGGCAACGCCTAAGGAAGCGTTTTTCAGTATCTTTTCCCCGAAAGAGAGAAAAAGGCCCAACAGGCAGGTATGCAGCAGCGGGTTGGCGCTGGAAAGTTCCATCTCTCCGAAATACTGTGCCGCCTGAACCGGCGCATCGTACCCGAAGGTGCCGGGAAACAGTGCCAGATAAGCGGGCACAAAGGAAAGGGTGATCAGTAGCCATAAAAACCATTTTTGCATTTTGCCGGAGAAGGAAGCAGCTATTTTTTCGGCGAGCTTTTCCCCGGAAAGAAGGCGGCGCATTTTGGGAGAAAGCCTGCCTGCCAAAATATCAAAGAGTATACCTGCGGCGAGGAATCCGGAAAAGGAAAGAACAAAAAGGCGCTTTTGCGAGTACTGCCTCATACCGAGCAGCATAATAAACAGTGAAAAAAAGAAAGCGATAAAGAGGATTCCTTTCAGATGGGAAAGTACCTGTTTTTTCATGGACCGTCCTGGATGCTGCAGCATTTATAAATGTAATATGCCGAAGCAGATACCTTTCATAAATTATAGTTGTAGTTATTACCGTTTTATTATAGAATAATGCTGGCAGTATTTCAAATTATTTATAGAGCCGCTGTATTACAAGCGGCGATACGAGCAAAAAGAAGGGACATTTAAAATAAAGACGGGATATGAATGAATTTATCAGAAAAATAACAGTGATCATCCCTTCCTACCAGCCGGATGGAAAACTGCTGGAAGTGGTAAAAGGACTGGTCGAAAAAGGTTTCGAGGATATTATTCTTGTGGATGACGGAAGCGGGGAAAGTTACGCGCCGATTTTTGGAGAGGCAGCGCTTTTTAAGGAGGTTACGTTGCTGACGCATCCCGAGAACCGGGGAAAAGGCTGCGCTCTGAAGACGGCATTTGACTGCTGTATAAAGGAACGCCCAAACT
>ERZ808028.346-NODE-346-length-42151-cov-18.534035_pt1 | contig 42151 bp, 45 predicted proteins | sample MGYA00380184_ERZ808028 | MGnify/ENA primary metagenome ERZ808028 (study PRJEB31490, sample SAMN06133397) | mouse gut metagenome | isolation source: J8_1 | host: mice | place: China: Chengdu | collected 2015-05 ...
CCGGGTGCCCGGCCCGGGGAATCTGCCATCCGAAGGAATGAGAAACGGCCCGGAAGCGAGGCTTCCGGGCCGTTTTGCCGTCTGATGCAGGTTATCGCTCACATTTCCAATAGGCCACGCTGTAGGGGGGCAGCTCGCTGCCGCCGCCGAAGTCGTGGGTCTGGCCGGTGAGCAGGTCCACCGCCTGGCCGCACCCGGCGTCGAAGTGGGCGGTGTAGGGCTGGCTGTCGGCGTTCACCGCCACCAGCACCCGCTCATTATCCGTGCGGCGCTGGAAAATGGCCTGCTTGTTGGTGAGCACCAGGTCCGTGAAATCGCCCCAGCACAGGGCCTCGCTCTCCCTGTGGGCCTTTGCCATGGCGGCGATGGTATCGGTGAGATCGGTCCACTCCGGCTCGTCAAAGCAGGGCCGCAGGCCGTCGTCCCCGTGGGCCTTGTCGCCCAGAGCCCCCCACTCGCTGCCGTAGTACAGGCAGGGGATGCCGGGCATGCCGAACAGCACCCCGTACAGCAGGGGCAGGTGGGCCGGGTTCTGGAGGATGGACGCCACACGGGTGACGTCGTGGTTGTCGGCGAAGCACAGCAGGTGCTTTCCCTTGTACAGCGTCCACTGCTCCGGGCCGAACTGCCGCTTGAGGGAGTGGACGATCTCAAACAGGTTCATGGAGTTGAAGCTGGAGTACAGCCCCTTGTAGCACTCGTAATTGGTGCAGGAGTGGAGCATCTCGCCGTTGACCCACTGGTTGTAATCCCCGTGGAGGGTCTCGCCCACCAGGAAGAACTCCGGCTTCAGCCCGTCGCAGAAGGCGCGCAGGCGGCGCAGGAAGTCCTTGTCCAGGCAATATGCCACATCCAGCCGCAGCCCGTCAATGTCGAACTCGTCCACCCAGAGCTTCACTGTGTCCAGCAGGTAGTCCACCACCGCGGGGTTGCGCAGGTTGAGCTTCACCAGCTCGAAGTGGCCCTCCCAGCCCTCGTACCAGAAGCCGTCGTTGTAGTTGGAATTGCCGTCAAAGCTGATGTGGAACCAGTCCTTATAGGGGGAGTCCCACTTTTTCTCCTGCACGTCCCGGAAGGCCCAGAAGCCCCGGCCCACATGATTGAATACCCCGTCCAGCACCACCCGGATGCCGTGATCGTGGAGGGTTGTGCACACCTGGGCAAAGTCCTCGTTGGAGCCCAGGCGGGGGTCCAGGCGGCGGTAGTCCCGGGTGTCGTAGCCGTGGCGGTCGCTGTCAAAGATGGGACACAGATATACCGCGTCCGCCCCCAAGGCTTGAATATGCTCCGCCCAGCCGCTGATCTTTTCAATGCGGTTGACCTGTACGCCGTCGTTCTCCCTGGGGGCGCCGCAGAATCCCAACGGATAGATTTGATAAAATACGCTGTGCTCAGCCCACATGGGCGCCACGTCCTTTCTTCTGCTGTGATATCGCGGGCTCAAGAGGCCGCAGGCTCAAGTATACCAGATGGGAGAGAAAAGTGCAAGCTTATCCGGCTTGACAGCCCCGCCGCTGAAGTAAAGCCTGAATTTGCCGCAGCTCCCGGCGCTGGGTGTCCGCGATGGCGCGCAGAAGGGGGGGCAGGGGGGTGGCCACCTCATGGCGCAGGGCGTTCTGGGCCAGGCGCACCGCGCCCAGGTGATGGGGGACCATCTGACGCAGGAAGACGGCGTTTAGGCAGTTGTTTTCCGGGGAGGCCCCCATGCGGAGGAACATCTGCCGGGAGATGAGCTCCGCCCGGCGCTGATACAGCCGCAGGTCGGGGTGAGGGTTGAGCAGCTGGGCGCAGACGGGCAGCTGCTCCTCCATGCGCTGGATGTCCTGGGAGCGCTGGGCGGCGATCTGCTGGGCCAGGCGGCGGACGGAACGGTCGTTGGAGACCTCCAGGATGTTCCGGCACATTCGCTCCCCCGCCCGGTGGTGGGGAATGACCTGAACAATAAAATTGTGCGAGATGCTCTGGGTGAGCCGGGCGGTGGTGATGGCCTGGATCATCTCGTCCAGAATTTGATAGTAGCAGTTTAGGTAGTGTTTGGACTCATCGCTGAGCAGATATGTATTTGCCATGGCTGTGCCCTCCTTTTGCCCATTCTATGAGAAAAAACCCATAGAGGTTCAAAATCCCGGATGGCCAAAGGCCATCCGGGATAGGGAGCGGCTTGGTCAGCCCAGGCGGGCGGAGGGCTGCCGCTCAAAGGTGCGGGTCCAGTCGGAGCGCAGCAGGAAGACCAGCAGGACGATGGAGCTCAGGGTCCAGGTGAGGGGATAGGCCCAGGAGATGGTCTGGAACACGGGGAAGAACCGGACCGCCAGGGTGACATATGTCACCCGAACGCAGCACCAAAAGGCCAGCATAGTGACCATGGGGACAAAGGACCTCCCGCAGCCCCGCAGCACGCCGGCGGCGCAGTGGGTAAACGCCAGCAAGCAGAAGAAGGGGGCCACCGTGCGGGCATGGATCATGCCGAAGGAGATGGCCTGGGACTGGTCCACAAACAGGCCCAGAGCGGGGCGGATGAGCAGCAGGAGCAGCAGACCCACCAGCTCGGCCAGCACCACGCCGGACAGGATGCCGAACGCCGCGCCCTTTTTGGCCCGGTCGTACTGCTTGGCGCCCAGATTCTGGCTGATAAAGGTGGGCAGGGCCATGGACATACTCATGATGGGCAGGAACACCAGGCCCTCCAGCCGGGCGTACGCGCCGTGGCCGGACATGGCGTACTCGCCGAAGGCGTTGATATTGCTCTGAATCACCAGGTTGCCCACGCTGATCACAGCGTTTTGGACGCCGGCCGGCAGACCCTGGGCAAGCATCTGGGAGAGGATGCCGGGGGAAAAGCCCAGCCGGCGCAGGTCCAGGCGGGTATCGTCCTTCACCCGGCACATCCGCCTCAGGCACAGCAGGAAGCTGATGCCTTGGGTGAGGACGGTGGCCACTGCGGCCCCCGCCACTCCCCAGTGGAACACGGCCACAAATAACAGGTCCAGGCCCATGTTCAAAATGGAGGAGAGGATGAGGTAGTACAGAGGGTGGAGGCTATCCCCCAAGGACTGCATGATGGCCATGCAGATGTTGTAGAGGATGATGGTGAACACCCCGCCGAAGTAGATGCGGAAATAGGCGAGGGAATAGGGCAGGACGGACTCCGGCGTGTTCATCAGCACCAGCAGCTGAGGCACCAGCAGCAGCCCCACCACGGTGGACAGCACCGAGGCCACAATGCCGAAGGTGAAGCTGGTATGGATGGCTTTGGACACGTTTTCCTCGTCCCCCGCGCCGTAGTAGCGGGAGATGATGACGCCGCCGCCCACGGCGATGCCGTTGAAAAAGCCGATGACTAAAAAGGTGAGGCTTCCCCCGGAGCTGACGGCGGCGAAGGCGCTGTTGTCGGCGAAATTGCCCAGAACCCAGGCATCCGCCAAATTGTAGAGCTGCTGGAGCAGCTGCCCCAAAAACAGGGGAATGGCAAAGGAGACAAGGCACCGGATGATGGGGCCGTGGGTGAGCGGGGCCGAGGATTCGGCCCCGGAGGGCTTGAAAAGCGACATGATGTGGTTCCCCCAATTTTTCTGAGCATATCTAAAGTAACAGTATAGTCCTTCCCGGCGCAAAGTCAAGACAAAATCCGCCTGTCTTCGGGACGGGCTCCGAGGACAGGCGGATGGGTTATTTGACGACGGATGGGTTATTTGACGATTTTATAATAGGTGCGCGCGGTGAGGAGATACACCACGGCGTACACCGCAAGGAAGGCCAGCAGAGTGCCCACGGTGCACAGCGCGACGGTGGCGATTGTTCGCACGCCGAACAGGGTAAGCATCCGGGCCACCAGGTTAAAGTCGAACAGAATGTGGATGGCGGCCACGGCGATGGGCAGGAAGAACACGAGAAGCACCTGGCTGCGGATGGAGGATTTGACCTCCCGCTGGGTCAGGCCCACCTTGCGCATGATCTCAAAGCGTCCCTGGTCCTCGTAGCCCTCGGACACCTGCTTATAATAGATGATGAGCACGGTGGCCATGAGGAAGATGACCCCCAGAATGATGCCCAGGAACAGGAAGCCCCCCGCCATGGCGTAGCCGTCCACCGACATCTCGGCGCGGCTGTCCACCCGCCAGTATTCCCAGTTGCCGGTGCCGTCGAAGAAGTTCTCGTTTATGGAGGCGTCCGACCAGGCGTCCACCAGGGCCATCTCCTCCTCGTTGGTGCAGTCCAGCTCCACCAGCAGAGTGGTGACAAGGTCGGCGGCGTAGTTGTCCAGCGCGGCGCTTTGGAGGGCCCAGAACTCCTGCACCTGGGCGGAATCAGACAGCACCAGGCACAGAGTTTCGCTCATATCGAAGGTGGTGTCAAAGTGGGTGATCACAGGCAGGGAATCTGTCACGGTAAGGGATTTCGGCGCACCGATCTCGCTGTTCCCGCTGATCCCCTGGATGGTGAGCTGAGAGCCAAAGCCGGGAGGAAGCTGGCCGCACACCGCCGCCTCCCCCGGTCGGAGCGCTGGAGCGGGGCTGCCCGTGAGGGCGGCGTAGTCTTGGGCGGTGAGGAGGTAGACAGCCCTGCGGTCATTGTTTTCCCCCTGGCCGCCCACCTCCAGGCGGCGGGTATCCGGGTTGGCCAGGGCGTTGAAGTGGAGGAACTCCACCGCGCGCAGGCTGGTGATGGGGACGTTCTGCTCCGCCGCGAATTGCCGGATCAGTTCCTCGGCCTCCTCCCGGTTCAGCGTCTGGCCGTAAGCGGGATCATAGTGGACGGTCATGTTCAGGCTGGCGGGGTATTGGGCGGCGATGATCTCCCCCTGCCCCAGATAGAGGGCCAGGGTGCCGGAGATCATCACCATCACCATGGTGGACAGGATGCAGATGTTGGCCAGCCCTACGGCGTTGCGCTTCATGCGGTAGAGCATCCCGGACACGCCGATGAAGTGGCCGGTCTGATAGTAAAAGCCCTTATTTTTCCGCAGCAGCTTCAGCAGGGCGATGCTGCCCGCGGTGAACAGGCAGTAGGTGCCGATGATGACCAGAATCACCGCCAGGAAGTAGAAGGCCATGGCCAGGGCGGGGTCCTTGGTGGTGACGGCGATGAAGTAGCCCGCCCCCAGGCAGGCCGCCCCCACCACCGCCATGAGCCAGCGGGTGCGGGGCTCCTTCTCCCCCACGTTTCCGCCGTGGAGCAGCTCGATGGGGCTGCTCACCCGCACCCGGAGCAGGTTGAGCGCCAGGGCCAGCAGGAGCAGGAACCCGAAAAACACCGCTGTGGACCCCATGGCGGACAGGGACAGGGAGGAGGAGAAGGGGATGGAGAATTTCAGCAGGGAGACCAGGGCGATGGTGGCCAGCCTATGGAAAAGAACGCCAAAAAGCAACCCGCCGCCGATGCCCAGAAGGGCGGTGTAGAGGCTCTCCCAGCACTGGATCAGGGCGATGTTCCCTTTGCCCATGCCCAGGATGTTGTAAAGGCCCAGCTCCTTTTTCCGCTGTTTCATCAGAAAGCTGTTGATGTACAGCAGCAGCACAGCGGACAGGATGCCCGCCACGAACATCCCGATTTGCATCATGACCATCACATAGGCGAAGCCGCGCATGGTGACCACCCCAGGGTCGGCGCACAGGGCGGACATGACGTAAAAGGCGGCGGTGAGCCCCGCCAGCGCCAGCAGGTAGGGGAGGAAGAACCGGCGGTTTTGGCGCATCCCCTGGGCGGCCAGCTTGGGGTAAAGTCCGTTACGCACGCTTCTCACCCCCGTCGGCCAGCTGAGTGAGGGTTTCGGTGATGAGACGGTACATCTGGCCGTCGGTGCGGTTCTCCCGGTAGAGCTGGTGGTAGACCCGGCCGTCCCGGATGAACAGCACCCGGCCCGCCCGGCTGGCCGCGGCGGTGGAATGGGTGACCATGAGCACGGTCTGGCCCGCCCGGTTGATTTGAGTGAACAGGTCCATCAGGCTGTCCGCCGAGCGGGAGTCCAGCGCGCCGGTGGGCTCGTCCGCCAGGATGATTTCCGGCTGGGTGATGAGGGCGCGGGCCACGGCGCAGCGCTGCTTCTGGCCGCCAGATACCTCGTAGGGGTATTTGTCCAGCAGGGATTCAATGGACAGCGCCTCGGCCAGCGGGGCCAGGCGGCGCACCATGTCCTGATATTTTTTCCCCGCCAGAACCAGGGGGAGGAGAATATTGTCCCGCAGGCTGAAGGTGTCCAGCAGGTTGAAATCTTGGAATACAAAGCCCAGGTTTTCCCGGCGGAAGGCCGCCAAGTCCCGCTCCCGCACGGCCGTGAGCTCCTGCCCGGCCAGCAGCACGGAGCCGGCGGTGGGCCGGTCCAGGGCGGCCAGGATATTCAGCAGGGTGGTTTTGCCGGAGCCGGACTCACCCATGATGGCCACGTATTCGCCCTGCTCTACGGAAAAAGAGACATCGGCCAGGGCCTCCACCTTTTGAGTGCCAAAGCGGGTGGAATAGACTTTTTTCACGTGGCTGACTTCCAGAATTGACATAAGAAAACCTCCAAAATGTGATGACGCCTTGCTGTCCACGACGGCTGAGCGTTTACTGACTGTATTATCCGTGCTGGTACAGACAGTATACATTTTGGAGGTTAAGAAACCAGTGGGGAAAGTGATAAGATTTGTTTAAGAAATGGCTGACCTCAATTATTTGCCCGTTTGGTAATCCGGACGACACGGTATTCCAGCCGGCGGCGCAGGCGGGCGCGGCGGTTCATCAGCCAGCCCACGCACAGCCCCAGCAGAGCCAGCAGCGAGGAGGCCAGCAGGCGCTCGGGCAGGGCCAGCCGACCGCCCACGATCAACCCAAGGAGAAACAGGACCGGGGCGATGAGGTAGGCCAGCTTGGCGATGGGCTCGTTCCAGGGGGTGGCGGGCTTGAGCTCCACCAGGTCGCCTCGCTTGGCGTTTTCATAGTCCTCCGCCACGCACCGGCGCGGGCCAGGGACGCCGTTTTCCAAAAGGGTCACCTCAATATAATTTTCACAGAAAATATGGGTGACCTGGGCCTGCTCGATGTTTTTCATGGCTCGCGTCCTTTCTATCAATAAAAGGCGGGGAGGGGCCGGGCGAGTCCCGAACCCCTCCCCGAGGCAGGCGATACGATTGTTGAGATACGGTTCCTGCCGGATAGGGAAAGAGGGCTTAGACGAACATGGGGATGAAGTACAGGCCCAGGCAGACGATGACCAGCCAGAACATACAGATGAAGGCCATGAAGCCCCACACATCCTTCAGCTTCATGCCGACCACCGACAGGGCGGGGATGACATACAGCGGCTGGAGCAGGTTGGTGCACTCGTCGCCGTACACGAAGGCGTTCAGGCAGTTGACCAGGTTGGAGCCCTCGATCTGCTTGGCGGCCTCGACGATGAGGGGACCCTGGACGGTGAACTGGCCGCCCTGGGAGGGGACGAACAGGTTGACCAAGCAGGCGGACAGGAAGGACCAAATGGGCAGGGTCTGGGCGTTGGCGATGGACACCATGCCGTTGACCAGCACCGCGCCCAGGCCGTTCTCCACGTACATCATGCCCATGATGGCGCCGTAGAACGGGAACTGGAGCATGACGTCGGTGGCCAGGTGCATACTGTTCTTGTGGGCCTCAATCCACTGGCGGGGCTGGGGGAACAGGAAGCAGTTGATGCCCACGAACATGAAGATGACCAGGTTCATGTTCAGCGCGCCCAGGAAGCCCTTGGTGATGACGGAATAGACAATGTAGATGAAGATGAACGCGCCGGTGATCCACATGAAGGGCATGAAGGTGTTCATATGCTCGGCGGCAGTGGTGGGCTTCTCAGTGATTTTGTAGGAGGCGGGCTCCACATCGGCCTCGGTGGCGATGTCGCCCAGCTCCACCAGCTCATCGGGGCCGGGGCGGGTGAACAGCACCAGCAGGATGAACACCACGGCCAGGATGGAGAACAGGATGATGTTCATGGGGTTGTAGCAGGTGTCGGCCACGCTCATGGTCTGGCCCACGATCTGGGCATAGGAGCTGCCCTCGGTGGCCAGGTTGGAGTACAGGGTGGCGGAGGGGCCAAGGCACTGGCCCAGGATCATGCAGGAATAGCCGCCGGCCACCATCATGGGGAAGTGGAGGCCCTTGATGCGCTTAGCCAGATGCATGGCCAGGATGGGGGTGACGATGGTGCAGAACGCCCAGTTGAGCATAGAGGTGACATAGCCGAACACCATCAGCACCACCAGGGCGGCGGTGCGGCTGTTCACCAGCTTGGCCAGGGCGCTGAGCAGCTTGGCGACCTGGGGGCTGCGGGCGCAGGTGGCGCACACGATGACCATCAGGCCCATCTGGAAGGCCAGGGTGAACTGGCTGCTCAGGCCGTCCCACCAGGCGATGAGAAGCTCCAGGGGGCCCTTGCCGCAGAACAGGGAGAACACAAAGACCACCAGCATCAGGATGACACAGAATACGAAGGACTCGGGGATGATTTTCTCAGCGGCGAAGTTAAACTTCTTGCTGACGCGCCACAGGACGGTGCCCTGGGACTTGGACGCGGACTTGCTTGACATGACTTTCGCTTCCTCTCTTTTAGCTTTATTTCAAATGGCCCCGCGTTGCGGCGTGGGGCCCGGGGGCCAGCCCCCGGAAGGGCGCGAAAATGCGCCCTTTATTTGACTTACTTGCCGTACAGCATCCGGATCAGGTACTCGTTCAGGTCGGCGTTCTCCTTCGCGATCTGCTCCGGAGTCCACTTCATGAAGCCCTCGCCGGATTTGAAGCCCAGCTTGCCCTCGTCCAGCATCTGCTTGAGCAGTGGGGAGGGTTCGTGGGAGTCCTCCAGGTCCTTGAGGATGTAATCGTGGATGTTGTAGGTCAGCTGCGTGCCCACCATATCGGAATTGGTGATGGGGCCCAGCTGGGGCAGGCGCAGGCCAAAGGCGTACCGCACGGCCTTGTCCACGGTGGCGGCGTCGGCAATGCCCCGCTCCACGATGGAGATGGCCTCGCGCCAGAGGGCGTGCTGCATCCGGTTGGCGATGAAGCCGGGCACATCCTTCTTGCACAGCACCGGCTCCTTGCCCACGCTGGACAGCACATCCATGACGGTCTGGGCCACGGCGTCGTCGGTGGCGTCGGATTTGACCACTTCCACCAAGGGGATCAGGTGGCCGGGGTTCCAGAAGTGGGTGCCCACGAAGCGCTCACGGCGCGTTAGGTCGCGGCTGATCTCGGAGGGGCTCATCACGGAGGAGTTGGTGCAGAAGATGGTGTCGGGGCGGCAGCGCGCCTCCAGCTTGGCAAAGGTCTCGCGCTTGATGTTCATGTCCTCAAACACGGCCTCAATCACCAGGTCGGCGCTGGACACCAGCTCGCTGTCCATATCGGTGGTGAAGGCGATGCGGCTCAGCCGGTCCTCCACGTCGGCGTCGGTCATCACGCCGTGATCCACCAGCTGGCGGGTGTTGGTGCGGATGCCGGCGTACACGTCGGTCTGATACAGGTCGTACACGGCGATGCGGTACTCAGGGTTGGAGGCGAACACAAAGGCAATATTTTTGCCCATCATGCCGCCGCCGCAGATGAGGATATTTTTGATTTCCATGTGAGAAAACGCTCCTTTCAATCAGCGGTATCTTCGTAGTCGTTGGCGTCGGCGGGGTAGGTCCCGCCGCTCTCGCCCACCAGTTCCCCTTCGGTCTGGCACGCGGGACAACGGCCAAACGCGGGGTCGGTGATGGTGTCCGCGCCGGACTTGAATTTCTTGCCGCAGGCGGGGCAGCGGTAGAACATCCAGTAGACGCCCCAGCTCATTTCTTCAGACCCAGAATCTCCCGGGCCTCGTCAGGGGTGGCGATCTCCCGGCCGAACTCGCGGCTCACCCGGACGGCGCGCTCCACGAACTGAGCGTTGCAGTCGGCCAGCACGCCCTTGGAGTACATCACGTTGTCCTCCATGCCCACGCGGATGTGGCCGCCCATGGCGATGGCGGCGTACATGATCTCCATGGCGGAGTGGCCCACGCCGAAGCAGCTCCAGGTGGAGCCGGGGCACAGCTGGTCCATGGTCTCCTTCATGAACACCAGGTTCTTTACGCTGCCGGGGATGCCGTTGGCGCAGCCCATGCAGAACTGGAAGTGCAGCGGGGCCTTGAGCACGCCCTTCTTCAAATAGTAGGCGGCGTTGGCGATCATGCCGGGGTCAAAGGCCTCGATCTCGGGCTTCACGCCCCACTCCTGCATATTGGCGCCCAGCTGCTCCAGGAACTTGGGGGAGTTAATGAATAGGCCGCTGTGCAGCCAGTTCATAGAGCCGCAGTCGTAGGAGGCCATTTCGGGGTGCAGCTCCTTGACGTGAATCTGGCGGGTCTCGTCGGTGGCGTTCAGGTCACCGGAGGTGGTCATGTTGATGATGATATCGCAGTCGGGGTGGTTCTTGTGCAGCAGGTCCACTGTCTCCCGGAATTTGTTGATGTCCATGGTGCCGTTGCCGTTGTCGTCCCGCATATGCAGGTGGGCCATGGCGGCGCCCGCCTTCCAGCAGGCGTAGACGTCCTCGGAAATCTCAGCGGGGGTCATGGGGACGTTGGGGTTGTTCTCCTTTTTGGGCCACGCGCCGGTGGTGGCCACGGTGATGATGGTTTTGGTCATGATAATGCACCTCGTCCTTTCTCCTGTTTTGGGCAAACTGCCCGGGTAATCTTGATATGTCGCAATGCGCGTGCCAACATGGGGGGAGCGGAGAAAAAACCCGGAACCCGTTGTGGGACAAGGAAAAGTTCCTGTTGGGCGAAAAAAGAAACAGACCGGTCCAAAGTCGAGGCGGTGAAAAAATTCACCGCTCTGGCTTTGGATCGGCCCGCACAATTTATAGGTAAATTCAGGAAAACTACAAAAAACACCTGAAAATCTGGGGTAGCTGAGCTGGGAAGATAGATAATTGGAGGGCGGTGAATAGATTCACCTATATGGTGAATCTATTCACCGCCCGCGGACTCCGCCAGTCCATACTGCCGAAATTTTTTCACCAGAGTGGAGTGGTCCACGCCCAGGGCTTTGGCGGCCCGGCGGATGGAGCCCTCCCGCTCTACGGCGTGGAGGACGAGCTCCTGTTCGTAGGCGGCCACCTGCTGCTTCAGGGTGCCGGGGGCGCTGGCGGCGGCAAAGTGTCCGTTGGCACTGAGGGCGGCCTGGATGTGCCCCCGGGTGATGGCGGCGCCGGAGGCATTGGTGACCACGATGCGTTCGACCAGGTTTTCCAGCTCCCGGATGTTCCCCGGCCAGGGGTATTCCGTGAGCAGATGCAGGCCGTCGGGAGAGATGCGCATATCCCGGCCGTACTTTTTGCAAAAGCTCCGGCAGAACTGTTCGGCCAGCACGGGGATGTCCGCCCGGCGCTCCCGCAGGGGCTTGAGCTCGATGGGCACCACGTTGAGCCGGTAGTAGAGGTCCTCTCGGAAGCGGCCCTGGCGGGACTCCTCCCGGAGGTCCTTGTTGGTGGCGGCCACCACCCGCAGGTCCAGCTTTACCGGCCGGCTCCCCCCTACCCGGATCAGCTCCCGCTGCTGAAGCACCCGCAGCAGCTTGGTCTGGAGAGGCAGGGGCATATCGCCGATCTCGTCCAGCAGGATCACGCCGGTGTCGGCCAGCTCGAACATACCCGCCTTGCCCGAACGCCTTGCTCCGGTAAAGGCCCCTTCCTCATAGCCGAACAGCTCCGATTCCAGCAGCTCGGCGGGGATGGCCGCGCAGTTGACCTTGATAAATGGCTTGTCCCGGCGGGGGCTGTTTTGATAGAGTTCGTTGGCGATGAGCTCCTTGCCGGTGCCCGATTCCCCGGTGATGAGCACCGTCACGTCGGTTTGGGCCACCGTATGCACCAGCTCCATCACCGATTCCATGGCCTCGCTGCGGTAGATCAGCTGCTTGCCGCCGGCCTGCTGGCGGCGGAGAAAGGCCAGTTCCTGTCCGTACTTGTTGCGCTCCTCGGTCATGGCGCTGAGCTGCTGCTCCAGCCGCTTGAGTTCGGGGAAATCCCGGGTGTTGGTCACCACCAGCTTGATGGAGCCGTCTGGGTTGAACACGGGGGTGCCGGTGACAAGCACCTCCTTGTCCAGCGCCAGAATAGTGGCCACAGAGTTGACCCGCTGCCTGGTTTTCAGCACCTGCTCGGTGACGGAGCCCTGATACAGCAGCCCTTCAATCTCAGACACCCGGCGGCCCAGCACCTGCTCGGGCCGGATGCCGGTGGTGCGGGTGTAGGCGTCGTTGATAAAGAGGATGCGGCCCTCTCCATCAGTGATATGGATGCCGTCATAGAGGTTTTGGCAGACCTGGTGAAAGTCCAAATTCCGGTACAGGTCGATGCCGAAGGCTTCTTCCATGGTGCGCCCTCCTTTACCAGCGGATGGATTTGATCCAGGGCTGATTCATCAGCGGAGCCAGCACCCCGCCCAGCTCCTGGACGGGACAGGAGAGGCGCTCCAGCTGAAGCTCTACGGTCAACAGCTCGCCCTCCCGTTCGTACCGGACGGCCCGGGGAGTCAGATTCAGTTGGGTCAGCTCCGCCCGGAGCCGGTCCAGCGCGCCGGGCTGGTCGTCCATTTGAACCAGGATGACGGCGGCCACATGGCCGAGCATGGCGTGGTCCCGGTGCAGCGCGGCCTGGATGCCCACGATAAAAACCACGGCGAACACGCTGATGAGGTACATACCCGCCCCCACGGCCATGCCGACTCCCACGGTGGCCCACAGCCCGGCGGCGGTGGTCAAGCCGGTGACGCCCTGGCTGCGGGAGAAAATAGTGCCCGCGCCCAGAAATCCGATGGCGGTGACGATGCCGGCGGCGATGCGGCTGGGGTCCAGCCCTACGGAGTCGTAGGCCAGCATATCCAAAAAGCCGTATTTGGACACCAGCATCATCATGCACGAGGCAAAAGAGACAATGAGATGAGTGCGAAGCCCCGCCCCCTTTAGGCGCAGCTCCCGCTCCAGGCCGACGATGCCGCCGAACAGGGCGGACAGGGCGAGGCGGGCGATACATTCGATGGCAGTTGGGTTGGGCATGGCGGAGTCCTCCTTTTTGAACTGGCAGCGTTTTTACAACATCTTACCGTAAAGGCGGGGAGAAGTCAACCGAAGGGGCGCGGAGCCGTCGAAACAGAGAAAAAAGGCCGGTTTAAAGGCGCAATTTTTCCCCTGCGTTCGCGCCAAGGTTTCAGGCCGGGCGGTGCGGTTTTTTGGTGATATTATGCCTTGCGGTTTGAGGGGTGGGATGGTATATTACGCTTCGTGAAAAAATGCGCGAAGAAAGTAAAAATGCAAAGAAAACCGAGGTGCCGCTATGCAAATTCTGATTCAGCTGTCCTTTTCCCTGGTGGGGGGGCTGCTCATGTCCCGTCTGGCCAAAAAGCTAAACCTGCCTGCCGTCACGGCCTATTTGGTGGCCGGTCTGCTGCTGGGGCCCTACTGCCTGGGCGCGCTCCAGCTGGCCCCCCTGGGCTTTTCCACCGCCGAGGCGGTGGCCAACCTGGATATCATATCCCAGGTGGCCCTGGGCTTCATCGCCTTTACCATCGGCAACGAGTTCCGCCTGGAGCAGCTTCGGAGCATGGGTCGGCAGGCCATCACCGTGGGCGTATTGCAGGCGGTGGCCACCACCGCTCTGGTGGACGCGGCCTTGATCCTGCTGCATTTCATCAACCCCGCGCTGATCTCCGTCTCCTCCGCCATCACGCTGGGCGCCATCGCCGCCGCCACCGCCCCCGCTGCCACCCTGATGGTGGTGCGGCAGTATAAGGCGGACGGCCCGCTGACCAAGCTGCTGCTGCTGGTGGTGGCCATTGACGACGCGGTGGGCCTGGTGCTGTTTTCCGCCTCCTTCGGCGTGGCAGCCGCGCTGGAGAGCGGAAGTATCAGCGTGCTCACCGTTTTGGTGGAGCCGGTGGTGGAGATTGTGCTGTCCCTGGGGCTGGGTGCTGTTGCGGGCTGGATGCTGTTTTGGGTGGAGAAGTTCTTCCACTCCCGGAGCAAGCGCCTGTCCATCTCCATCGGCTTTGTGCTGTTGACAGTGGGGCTGTCCATGGTGGAATTTGAGGTGGGCGGCGTCCACTGCGGGTTCAGCCTGCTGCTGGTGTGCATGATGACGGGCACCATTTTCTGCAATATCTGCGACTTCTCCGAGGAGCTGATGGGCCGTGTGGACGGCTGGACGGCGCCGCTGTTTGTGCTGTTCTTCGTGCTCAGCGGAGCGGAGCTGAACTTGAAGGTGCTGTCCAACCCCGTGGTGCTGCTCATCGGCGCGGTGTATATCGTATTTCGCTCTCTGGGGAAGTGCCTGGGGGCCTATGGAAGCTGCGCCATGACTGGATGCAGTGAGAACATCACCAAGCACCTGGGCGTCACTCTGCTGCCCCAGGCGGGTGTGGCGCTGGGGATGGCCCTCACCGCCCAGCGGCTGGCTGAGGGCAGTGTGGTGCGCAACGTGGTGCTATTCTCCGTGCTGGTGTACGAGCTGGTGGGGCCGGCGCTGACCAAGCGCGCCCTCATCGCCGCGGGCGAGATCAAGACGGAGGGCAAGACCAATGCCCGGAAGAAAAACGCTCCGCCCAAGCCGGTGCGTCTGAGTGAGTGAGCGCCCAAAACTGAGGTATTGCTGCGCCCGCTTTCCCAATCAAGGAAGGCGGGCGCTTTGCGCGGCTATTTTGCTTCGCCAAAGACCCAGGCTTCCTCCAGCCAGCCCAGCAGCTCCCCGTCCAGCAGCTCCCGGTCTGTCACGGAGATATGATGGGTCCAGCGGTTGGGGTAGGGCTGGACGGCGGCGACGCGGGGGGAGTTCACCCTGCGCCCCAGGCCGAAGGAGACCACCAGGCCGGGGTCCCGCTTGCGCCGGGGCAGGGAGACCATGGCGAATAACCGCCTGCCATAAAAACTGATCTGAGTTTTCTGGACCTTTACGGATGCGTGGGGAAAGGCCGAGTCCAGCTGCTGAAACAGCGTTTCGTAGAGAATGAGGGCGTCTGGGTTGCCGTGAAAAAAGAATAGGATGTCATTTTTGTAGTGTTCTGGCAGCTTCATGGGGAAGCCTCCTTTCTCTCCCAGTATACCACGCAGGCGGTCGGATGGAAATATGGCTCCTTTCGACAAAACAGACCCATTTTTTACCGTTGAGCGGAAAAATTTCTTCTGTGCTTCAACCTTTGATTGATTCCTGGCCGGGATTATGGTAAAATAACAAGAACTGGAGGGATTGGCTGTGGAGAGCAGAGGATATGAGAATATTTTAAGCACCGGGGATATATATCGAAAGATTCTGCGGGTGGATTTGGAGCGGGATCGCTGCGAGGTGCTGAAAACCGACCCGGACAGCTGGCGGCCTGGTGAGGATGCGTTAAGCGTCCAGCTGGAGCGGTTTGCCATGGGCGGAGCGATCCACGGGGAGGACACCGAGCGGTTTGTGGCATTTACCCGGCTGGAGCAGCTGCGCAAGTTCGTCCGGGCGGGAGAGGAGGGCACCAACCTGCTCTACCGCCGGCGAATGGGGGACGATTACCGCTGGAATCTGATGGAGGTCATTCCAGGCCGGGCCGGCGGAGAGGAGTTTGTGATTTTGTGCGTCAAGGACGTGCACTCCGCCATGAAAGAGAGCATAGAGGGCGAGGGGGACGGCAGGCGGGAGCTGATCCGCAGCCTGGAGGACCGGGCGTATATCATCAACAGCCTGAGCCACCTGTTTTTCTCTACTTATTATTTGGATTTGGAGCAGGATACCTTCCGCGCCGTCACCGAGCTGCACCGGGTGGGGGATGTGCTGGGCAATGAGGTGAACTGCTCCGCGGCGCTTCAGGTCTATGCCAACCATTTCGTCCACCCGGAGGACCGGAAGGAGTATCTGGACACCATGAACGTCCAAAATCTACGCCAAAAGCTGCGGTGGTGGCAGCCGTACGTGGCGGTGGAATACCGCAGGCTGACCGATGAGCCGGGAAGCGGCGAGGGGGCGTGGAGCTGGGTGCGGGCCACCGCCGTGCTGGCCCGGACAGCAGGGGACGAAGCGCCGAAGACTGCGGTGTATGTGGCCCAGGATATCAGCAGCGGCACGCGCAGGCCGGGGGCAAATCAATAGGGAGGAGACCCATGGATAAAATATTGGTGATTGACGACAGCCCGGTGCAGAGCGAGTTTCTGTGCTCCATTTTAAAGGGCGATTATGAGCTGACCACCTGCCAAAATGCGGAGGACGGCCTCCGGGAAGCGAAGGAGGGAAACTACTCCCTGATTCTGTTGGACGTGGTGATGCCGGGGGTGGACGGCTTTATGATGATGCAGGAGCTGAAGGCCACGGAGCTGACCCGTCACATCCCTGTGATTCTGCTTACCAGTCTGGCTGACGTACAGTACGAGGAGCGGGGACTGCTGCTGGGAGCGGTGGACTATGTGACCAAGCCCTTCAGCCCGGTAATTATCAAGGCCCGGGTGAACACCCACATCCAGCTGCACCACTATCAAATGCAATTTAAAAAGCAGGCCATGGTGGATGAGCTCACCGGCGTGGCCAACCGGCGGCGGTATGAGGAGGAGTGCCTCGCCCGTTGGCGGGAGGCGGTGCGCTTTGAGCTGCCGTTCTCCATCTGTATGTTTGACATTGACAAGTTCAAGGTGTATAACGACACATTTGGACACCCCGCGGGGGATCAGGTGATTTCGGCGGTGGCCAAAACGGCCTCCTCCTTCTTCCACCGCTCCACCGATCTGTTTGCCCGGTATGGCGGAGAGGAGTTTGTGTCCATCTTTGTGGGCAGCGACGCTCAGCCCGCGTTTGAGTTTATGAAAACCGTTCGACAGGCGGTGGAGGATTTGCACATTCCCCACAAATCGCCGGTAAGTCCGTGGGTCACTGTGAGCATGGGCGGTGTGACGCTGTGTCCCAGCGCCCAGGACCATTACAGCACCTATCTGAAGCTGGCGGACACCATGCTGTACGACGCTAAGCGCCTGGGCCGGAATATGGTGGTGTGGTCCAATGAGGGCCGAGAGCAGTGGCGGGAACGGTGAAAAAAGAAAACAGCAGCGCGGCGGGCTCTTATAGAGAAGCCCGCCGCGTTTTTTGTCAGGACAGCGCTTTGTCCAGCTCGGCGCTGTAGTGGTCAAACATCTCGTCCGCGCCGGAAGCACCCAGCTGAATGCTGGAGATGGTGCCGTCCGGGGCGATGATGAGGGTGTAGGGGATGCCGTCGCTGGGGTAGAGGGAGGAGATCTCCCCCTCAAGGTCCAGGGCCACGGGGAAGGTGTAGCCGTTGCGCTCCAAAAAGTCGGTGACGGTTTTCTCATTCTCCCCGCAGTTGACGGCCAGCAGGGCGATTTTGTCCCCATAGGTTTCAATCAGCCGGGTAAAGGCGGGCAGCTCGCCCACGCAGGGGCCGCACCAGGTGGCCCAGAAGTTGATGAGAACCGCCTTATCCTCTTGCTCCGACAGCTGGAAGGAGGTCCCGTCCAGCAGGTCGGCGGTGAAGTCCGGGGCGGGGGCGCCTACGGCGATGACGCCGGGGGCAAAGCTCTCCTCCGACGCATCGGAGCCGTTCTGCGAAGGGGCGGCCGGAGCGCCGCAGGCTGCCAGAGTGAGCGCCAAAAGGGCACATAGCGCCGTCAGCGCGAGGGTTTTTCCTGTTCTGTTTGAATACATGGTTTTCGTTCCTTTCCAAAATAGATTGCCTTGGCATGGCAGACCTGGGCGCACTGCCCGCAGTGGATGCACTCGTGGTCGCCCACCCGCTTGATATCCATCTGGCACACGCGCACGCACGCGCCGCAGTGGTCGCACAGGTCCTTGTCCACCCGGACGGCCAGCAGGGCCAGGCGGCTGAACAGGGAGTAGATGGCCCCCAGGGGGCACAAAAAGCGGCAGAATGCCCGGTACATGAAGACGCACAGCGCCAGAATGGCCACGCACAGCAGGGCCTTCCAGCTGAACAGCACCCCGGCCAGGGCCCGGTACTCCGGGCGCAGGGCCAGCAAGGGGAAGCCGCCCTCCAACGTCCCGGCGGGGCAGATGTACTTGCAGAAGGCGGGCACCGGCAGGCCCTGGGCGAAAGCGTACCAAATGGGCAGCGCCACCACAAACAGGGCCAAGACGACGTATTTCAGCCAGCTCAGCCGGCGGGTCCACTGGCTTTTTTTAATTTTTGGGGTGGGAATTTTGTGCAGCAGCTCCTGAATCAGCCCGAAGGGGCACAGAAACCCGCACACCACCCGGCCCAGGACAATGCCCGTGAGCAAAAAAAATCCGGCGATGTACAGCGGCAGCTTGTGGGGCAGATTGCTCAGGGCGTTTTGTAGAGCGCCCAGGGGGCAGGACCCCACCGCGCCGGGGCAGGAGTAGCAGTTGAGGCCGGGAACGCACACCCCTTTGGACGGGCCTTTGTAGATGGATCCGGAGGCGAAGCCGGGCAGGTTGGCGTTATACAGCAGGGCGCTGACCAGCTGGATGCACTTGCGCCGAAATTCCAATCGGTTTCGTTTTCTATCCAATGCCCACACACTCCAGACAGATGCGTACCGCCTTGGCCAAGGTATCTTGATATCCGCCCTGGGCAATGCCCAGCGCCAGGGCGATAACGCCCGCGCCCGCGATGAGCAGACGGGCAGCCGTCGGCCCGTGGCGGCGGAAAAAGGCTTTGCTGCGGCCGCTTGATGTGTTATTCACGAAATGATGCCTCCCTATACGCTTCGGTGATCGGGGATATTGTAACCGATTTGAGGGAAAAAGACAAGCCCCGAAATTGGGGGCAAAAGGGCCCGCGGAGTTGTCCGCGGGCCCTCGGCGTTTTATGAGTGCTTGGGAGAATTACTTGGCCAGCTTGGCGATCTCCTCGGCGAAGTTCTCCTGCTTCTTCTCAATGCCCTCGCCCTTCTCGAAGCGCACGGCGTCCTTCAGGGTGATGGAGCCGCCCAGCTTCTTGGCGGCGTCGTTCATATACTGCTCCACGGTGACGTCGCCGTCCTTGACGAAGGCCTGCTGGAGCAGGCAGTTCTCAGCGTAGAATTTATTCAGCTTGCCCTCCACGATCTTCTCCTTGACCTGGGCGGGCTTGGAGGCCATCTTGGGGTCGTTGTCCATCTGGGCCAGGAGAATCTTCTTCTCCTCGTCCAGCACGTCCTGGGTGACCTGGGACTTGTCCAGGAAGCGGGGGTTCAGAGCGGCGATCTGCATGGCCATGTCCTTGCCGATTTCGGTGGCGTCGATGCCGCCGGTGACCTCCAGGTTGACCAGCACGCCGATCTTGCCGCCGGCATGGATATAGGGGACGGACACGCCGTCGGCAAAGCGGTGGAAGCGGCGGACCTTGATGTTCTCGCCGATGACCAGCACCATCTCCTGCTGCTGCTGGGCCACGGTGAGCTCAGTTCCGTTATACTTGCACTCCATCAGCGCGTCCAGGTCGGCGGGGGCGCAGGCGGCCACGGTGGCGGCCACGCCCTTCACGAAGTCTACGAACTTCTCGTTCTTGGCCACGAAGTCGGTCTCGGCGTTGACCTCCACCACCACGCCGGTGCCGTCGATGACGGCGGCATAGGCCATGCCCTCGGCGGCGATGCGGCCGGCCTTCTTCTGGGAGGCGGCCAGACCCTTCTCCCGCAGCCACTCGATGGCCTTGTCAAAATCACCGTCGTTCTCGGAGAGGGCCTTCTTGCAGTCCATCATGCCTACTCCGGTCATCTCGCGCAGCTTCTGCACGTCTTTTGCGGAAATTGCCATAATTATATTACCTCCAAAATCATTGTCAGCCGGTCAGAGCCGGCGGTTTCTGCATCGTGTGAAAAAGCGCCCGCCCGCGCGGGCGGGCGCTTGGAAGTCGGTGGAGATTACTCGGCGGCGGGCTCCTCGGCCTTCTCCTCGGCGGGAGCGGCGTCCACGCCCTGGCGGCCCTCCTGCACGGCGTTGGCCATGACGGAGGAGATGAGCTTAATGGCGCGGATGGCGTCGTCGTTGCCGGGGATGACGTAGTCAATCTCGTCGGGATCGCAGTTGGTGTCCACGATGGCCACAATGGGGATGTTCAGTTTACGGGCCTCGTTGATAGCGTTGCGCTCCTTGCGGGGGTCCACCACGAACAGCGCGCCGGGGAGCTTCTTCATCTCCACCACGCCGCCCAGGTACTTCTCCAGCTTGGAGATCTCGCCCAGCAGCTTCATGACTTCCTTCTTGGGGAGCATATCGAAGGTGCCGTCCTCCTGCATCTTCTTCAGCTGATTCAGACGGTCCACGCGGGTGCGCATGGTCTTAAAGTTGGTCATCATGCCGCCCAGCCAGCGGGCGTTCACGTAGTACATCCCGCAGCGGGACGCTTCCTCCTTGATGGCCTCCTGGGCCTGCTTCTTGGTGCCCACGAACAGCAGGGACTGGCCGTTGCCGGCGATGTCCTTCACGAAGGAGTAGGCCTCCTCCAGCTTCTTCACCGTTTTTTGCAGGTCGATGATATAGATGCCGTTGCGCTCGGTGTAGATGTAGGTGGCCATTTTGGGGTTCCACCGGCGGGTCTGATGGCCGAAGTGCACGCCGGCCTCCAAAAGCTGCTTCATAGATACGACTGCCATTGATGATTTCCTCCTAAGTTTTTGGTTTTGCCTCCGAAAGCTTCATCCTCTCCGCCCACCCCCAAGGGGGCACCGGACGGAAAAATCAGCTCTCGTGCGGAATGCCTGGACATTTTATCACGGATTTTCGGGGAGTGCAAGAGTTTTTTGCCGCATTTTCAGAAAAAATTGTCTGTCCTCAGCGGCGGGTGCGCTCTCGGCTGCGCAGGGCCCTGCCCTCCACTAAAATAATGTCCTCCCCAAAGCGCTTGATGGCCGACCAGGGAAATACCTGGTCCGGCTCGCGCCCCAAAAGGCCGAAAAAGCGGGACTGTCCAGCCACCACGATGCTTTCGATGACGCCTCGCTCGGGGTCCAGCTCCACATCCTCCACGAAGCCGTACCGAGTGCCGTCGGAGATGTCAATCACCTCTTTATATTGCAGCTGCGCGATGCGGCAGACCATAGTATGCCCTCCTTCCACATTCTGTATCAGTGTATGAGGGGGGCTTGTGCCACTATGCGCCCGCAGAGGAGAGGGACAGGGCGAGAAAATACACGGAAAATTTTCAATTTGCCCCTATGCAACAGGAAGGTTTTGTATTAAAATAGGGACAGACGACAAAATTGGAAACGGAGTGTGACGGCGGTTATGAGCGAATTGAAGTACAAGCGCGTTCTGCTGAAGGTGAGCGGCGAGGCCCTGGGGGGCGAGGCCGGCCGGGGGCTGGACTTCGACGTGATTGAGAAGGTGTGCGACGTGGTGGCCCGCTGCGCCGCCGAGGGCGCTCAGGTGGGCATTGTGGTGGGCGGCGGCAACTTCTGGCGGGGCCTGAAGGACGGCCGGGGCATGAGCAACCGCACCCGGGCCGACCACATGGGGATGCTGGCTACCAGCATCAACTGCCTTGCCCTGGCGGACGTGCTGGAGAACAAGGGGATAGACGTGCGGGTGCAGACCGCCATCGAGATGAAGTCCATCGCTGAGCCTTACATCCGCTCCCGGGCGGTGCGCCATCTGGAGAAGGGCCGAGTGGTGATCTTCGGCTGCGGCACGGGCAGTCCCTTTTTCTCCACCGACACCGCTGCGGTGCTCCGGGCGGCGGAGATTGGTGCGGACATCATCCTGCTGGCCAAAAATGTGGACGGCGTGTACAGCGCCGACCCGCTGAAGGACCCGGACGCGGTGAAGTACGACAGCATCACCTACGACGATGTGCTGGCCCGCCACCTGGGCGTGATGGATTCCACCGCCGCGTCCCTGTGCATGGACAACAATATCCCGATCCTCCTCTTTGCGCTGAAGGACCCGGAGAACATCCTCCGGGCCATCCACGGGGAGAAGATCGGTACCATTGTGAAGGAGGAAGTAAAATGAACGAGTTCTGCAAGAGCTATGATGAGAAGATGGGCAAGACCATCGAGTCGGTGAAGGGGGACTTCGCCAGCGTTCGGGCGGGCCGGGCCAACGCCGGCGTATTGGACCGGATCCAGGTGGAGTATTACGGCACCCCCACCCCCATTCAGCAGGTGGCCAGCATCTCCACCCCGGACCCCCGCACCCTCCAGATTCAGCCCTGGGACGCCTCCATCCTGAAGGCCATTGAAAAGGCCATCCAGGCCTCCGACCTGGGCATCAACCCCCAGAACGACGGGCGGGTGATCCGCCTGGCCTTCCCCCAGCTCACCGAGGAGCGGCGCATGGAGCTGACCAAGCAGGTGCGAAAGTATGGCGAGAACGGCAAGGTGGCCATCCGCAATATCCGCCGGGACGCCATGGAAAAGCTCAAGGCCATGGAGAAGAAGTCCGAGATCACCGAGGACGACCGGAAAGAGGACGAGAAGGAGCTTCAGGAGCTGACGGACAAGCGGTGCAAGGAGATCGACGCGCTCACCGCTGCCAAGGAAAAGGAACTGATGGCGGTTTAAGCCGTCCGGGGGCAATACAAGCGGGGCGCGCCCCCGCTTGTATGCTGTTTATCCCCCAATGGTCAGGGCGCTCACAAGCGGAAAATTGCGTTTTTTAAGTGTGCGGAGTATATGAGCAGGTTCTTTTTTGTCAACACTATTAATAATGTTAGGATGCGTGCCTATGTCTTTTTTTCGCCGCCGGGAGGCGCCTAAGGTGGATTTAAACCGTCTGCCCCGCCACGTGGCCATTATCATGGACGGAAACGGCCGTTGGGCCAAGAGCCGGGGGCTGCCCCGGCGGGCGGGCCACGCCGCGGGGGCGGAGACCTTCCGGACCATTGCCACCTTCGCCAAGGAGCTGGGGCTGGAGTATCTGACGGTATACGCCTTTTCCACCGAGAATTGGAAGCGGCCCGCCGACGAGGTGGAGGCCATCATGAAGCTGCTGGAGAAATATCTCCACGAGGCCATTGAGACCATGGCCCGAGACAAGGTAAAGATGGCCTTTTTTGGCGACCTGTCCCCCCTGCCTGCCCACCTTCAGGCCCTGTGCCGGAAGACGCAGGAGATATCCAAGGGCTACGATGGCTGCCAGGTGAATATCTGCCTGAACTACGGCGGCCGGGACGAGCTGCTCCGGGCGGCCAAGGCCTTTGCCATGGATTGCGTGGAGGGGCGGGCGGACCCGGGACACCTGACCCAGAAGGCGTTTGGAGATTACCTCTATTCCGCCGGGGTGCCCGATCCAGATCTCATTATCCGGCCCAGCGGAGAGGTTCGGGTGTCCAATTTCCTGCTGTGGCAGTGCGCCTACGCGGAATTTTATTTCACCGATGTGCTCTGGCCGGATTTCAGTAAAGAGGAGCTGCTGAGGGCGCTGGCGGCCTATCAGGGCCGTTCCCGCCGGTATGGAGGTGTGTGAGAATGGCGAAACGGATTATTGTAGCGTGTATATTCACGCCTGCTATCCTGTGGATTATGCTGGTGCCGCCTCCTTTGGCGTGGACGGCGCTGGTGTGCTTCATCTCGGCCGCGGCGGCCTTTGAGCTGCTGCGGGCGGTGGGGGAGGATAAGATCACTCTGCCCATGAAGGCGGCCACGATGGTGTCCGCCGCCCTGCTGCCCTTTGGGAGCTGGGCGGAATTGGGTATGGCCTATGTGAATCTGCTGTCCTTTGTGGTGACGGCGGTGTGCTTTTGGTGCGCCATCCGGGCCTACGACGAGGAGGGCGGGCCGTCCGTGGGCTTCTTTCACGTGCTGGCCTGCCTGTTTGCGGGAATTATTATCCCTCTGGGCCTGTCCGCGCTGGTGGAGCTGCGGCGGATGGACCACGGGAAGTATTTGGTGCTGCTGGCGGTGCTGCTCACCTTTGTCACCGACGCGGGAGCCTATTTCGCTGGGGTATTTTTGGGTAAGCACCGGGGTGTTACCAAGGTCAGCCCCAACAAGAGCGTGGAGGGGTACATCGGCGGCTTTGTCACCGGGGTGCTGTTTGCCGTTTTGTACGGCGTGGTGTCCAGCAAAATCGCGGGGGACGGGGTGAATCTGCTGTCCCTGGCGCTGTGCGGGCTGTTTGGGGCGCTGGCCACCGAGGTGGGGGACCTGGCGTTTTCCTTCATCAAGCGGCAGTACGGCGTGAAGGACTACGGCCACCTTCTGCCCGGCCACGGGGGAATGCTGGATCGCTTTGACAGCATGATTTTCTGCGGGCCGGTGGTGCTGTTCATCGTCCGGTTCCTGCCGGTATTTTGAGGGGCGGCCATATGAAACGAACGCTTTCTATTTTGGGGTCCAGCGGGTCCATCGGACAACAGACGTTGAAGGTGGCCCAGGCCTGCGGCCACCGGGTGGCCGCTATCACGGTGAACCGCAGCGTGGAGCTGGCGGAGGCTCAGGCCCGGCAGTTTCAGCCCAGGCTGGCGGCGGCGGCGGACGAGCGGGCCGCCGCCGAGCTGCGTGTGCGTCTGGCGGATACGACGGTAAAGGTGCTTTCCGGGGAGGAGGGCATACTGGAGGCCGCCGCCTTGGCGGAGGCGGATACGGTAGTCACCGCCATCGTGGGGGTGGCGGGGCTGCGCCCCACCCTGGCCGCCATCGACAGGGGCAAGCGCATCGCCTTGGCCAACAAAGAGACCCTGGTGTGCGCCGGGAAGCTGGTGATGACTCAGGCGGAGCAGACTGGGGCGGAGATTGTGCCCGTGGACTCGGAGCACTCCGCCATTTTCCAGTGCCTGCAAGGGTGCGCGGATCGGGGAGAGGTGCGCCGGCTCATCCTCACCGCCTCCGGCGGGCCGTTTTTCGGCAGGAGCCGGGAGGAGCTGGCCCAGGTGACGAGGGCCCAGGCCCTGCGCCACCCCAACTGGGCCATGGGCGCAAAAATCACCATCGACTCGGCCACCCTAATGAACAAAGGGCTGGAGTTCATCGAGGCCATGCGGCTGTATTCCATGCCCCCGGAGAAAATCCAGATCGCCATCCACCGGGAGAGCATCGTCCACTCCCTGGTGGAGTTTGAGGACGGGGCTATTCTGGCCCAGCTGGGCAGTGCGGATATGTGTCTGCCCATTCAGTACGCCCTCACCTGGCCGGAGCGCACCCCCGGTCCCGCCAAGCCGCTGGACCTGCTGAGCTGCCCGCCGCTCACCTTCCAAAAGCCAGACCCGGAGACCTTCCACTGCCTGGGGCTGGCGCTGGAGTGCGCCGAGCGGGGGGGAACGTCCACCGCCATTTTGAACGGGGCCAATGAGGCGGCGGTGGCCCTGTTTCTGGAGGAGAAGATCACGTTTTTGGATATTTCCCGGCTGGTAGAAGCCGCGCTGGAGCGGGTGCCGGTGGTGAAGTCCCCCTCCTTGGACGATATTTTCCAGGCCGACTGCGCCGCCCGCGAGGCGGTCTATCACTGTGTGAGGTGACACATTTTGGCGAGATTTTTATATGTTTTGCTGGCGATTGCGCTCTTTGGCGTACTCATTGCCATCCACGAGTTCGGACACTTTATCACGGCCAAGCTGCTGGGGGTGAAGGTGAACGAGTTCGCCATCGGCATGGGCCCCGCCCTGTGGACCAAGCAGCGGGGGGAGACTCTGTACGCGCTGCGGGCCTTTCCCGTGGGGGGCTACTGCGCTATGGAGGGAGAGGACGAGGACACGGGCGACCCTCGGGCCTTTGCCCGGCAGGCGGCATGGAAGAAGATTATCATCCTGTGCGCCGGGGCGTTTATGAACTTTGTGCTGGGGCTGGCCATTACGGTGGCGCTGTTTTTGGGTGTCTCCCAGGCCCGTGTGCCGGTGATCACCCAGTTTGCCGGCGGCTTTCAGCACGAGGGCGCGGACGGCCTCATGGTGGGGGACCGCATTGTGAAGGTGGACGGCCACGGCATCTGGCTTTACGCCGACGTGCAGACCTACCTTTCCCGCAACGACGGCCAGGGCGTGGACCTGGTGGTGGAGCGGGACGGGGCGCGGGTCTCCTTGAAGGATTTCCCCATGGGTCGGTACGACTATGAATTTGAGGGGAACAGAAACCACGGCTTCGGCCTGATTTTCGGCCAGGTAGAGGAGCTGTCCATTCCGGAGCGCATTGGCCAAGGCTTTGCCCAGACCGTCGACTTTGTGCGAATGGTGTGGATGAGCTTGGGTGATTTGGTGACGGGCCGAGTGGCAGTGTCTGAGCTGTCCGGCGTTATCGGCGTGGTGGACGTGGTGTCCGAGGTGGGGGCCGGGTCGGAGACAGTGGCCCTGGGCGTGCAGAATGTGTTCTACTTCATGGCCCTCATCGCCGTCAATCTGGCGGTGATGAATCTGCTGCCCATCCCGGCGCTGGACGGCGGGCGGATTTTCTTTGTGCTGCTCAACGGGATTCTGTACGCCGTGGCCCGAAAGCGCATTCCTGAGAAATACGAGGGCTATGTCCATGCCGGGGCGTTTGTGGTGCTGCTGGCGCTGATGGCGGTGGTGGCCCTCCACGATGTATGGAATATCTTCGCGTAGGCAGGTGCTTGCAATGAGCAGACAGATCAATGTGGGAGGCGTCCCCATGGGCGGGGGCGCCCCCGTATCCATCCAGTCCATGACCAACACTCCCACCCAGGACGTGGCGGCCACGCTGGCCCAAATCCGGGCGCTGGCCGCGGCGGGGTGCGACATCGTCCGCTTGGCAGTGCCCGATATGGCGGCGGCCCGCGCCATCGGCGCGTTGAAGGCGGGCAGTCCGGTGCCCCTGGTGGCGGACATCCACTTCGACTACCGCCTGGCCCTGGAGGCGGCGGAGCAGGGTATCGACAAAATCCGCATCAACCCCGGCAACATCGGCGCGCCGGAGCGGGTGGAGGCGGTGGCGAAAGCCTGCCGGGAGCGGCACATCCCCATCCGGGTGGGGGTGAACGGCGGCTCGCTGGAAAAGGAGCTGCTGGACAAGTACGGCGGCCCCACGCCGGAGGCCATGGTGGAAAGCGCCCTGGGCCACATCCGGCTGCTGGAGCAATACGGCTTTGAGGATATCTGCGTGTCGCTGAAGGCCTCCTCGGTGCCCGTCACCATGAAAGCCTACCGGCTGATGGCGGAGGGGTACGGCTACCCCCTGCACTTGGGCGTCACCGAGGCGGGCACCCGAGAGATAGGCGAGCTGAAGGCGGCGGCGGGCATCGGCGGGCTGCTGGCTTTAGGCATTGGGGACACCCTGCGGGTGTCTCTCACCGCCGACCCGGTGGAGGAGGTCTACGTCGCCCGGCGGATTTTGAAGGCCATCGGCCTGCGCCGGGAGGGGCCGGAGCTCATCTCCTGCCCCACCTGCGGGCGCACCCAGATTGACCTCATCCCCATGGCGAGACAGGTGGAGGAGCTGCTGAAGGGCGTGGACAAGCCCATCACCGTGGCGGTGATGGGGTGCATTGTCAACGGCCCCGGCGAGGCCCGCCACGCCGACGTGGGGCTGGCCGGCGGCCGCGGCGAGGGCGTGCTGTTCAAGCACGGGGAGATTGTGGCCAAGGTGCCGGAGGAGCAGCTGGTGCCGGGGCTGATGAAGCTGATTGACGAATTGTGAGGAGAACACCATGAACCATATAGGAACGCAGTACATAGAGACAGACCGGCTGATCCTCCGCCGGTTCGAGCTGTCCGACGCCCCCGCCATGTTCGTCAACTGGGCCAGCGACGATGAGGTGACAAAATACCTGACCTGGCCCACCCACGCCGACGTGTCGGTGACGGAGAGAATCTTGGGCGAGTGGGTGCCCCAGTACGGGCAGGATGACTGCTATCGCTGGGCCATTACATTAAAAGAAAACGGCCCCCAGCCCATCGGGAGCATCGATGTATGCCACTGGCGCGAGGACGGAAAGGCCCCGGAGATCGGCTACTGCATGGGCAGGCGCTGGTGGCATCAGGGGATCATGTCCGAGGCCCTGGGCGCGGTGATTGACTTCCTGTTCGGCCGGGTGGGGGTGGAGCGGATTGTGGCCCGCCACGACGTGAACAACCCCAATTCCGGCGGCGTCATGCGCAAGTGCGGCATGACGTTTGAGGGGGTGCAGGAGAAATCCCACCAGAACAACCAGGGCGTGATCGACACTGCCAATTACACCATAGAGCGCGGAGACAGATAAGGAGCGAGACAGAACGATGCCAACCTTTCAACAGACCTTTGCCAACTGCCCCTTCCCAGAAGGGGTTTTGGCTGTTTTAGGGGACTATCCCGTCCAGGTTCGGGTGCTGCGCGCCCAGAGGACCATGGAGGTAGCGGCGACAGGAACGGATGTTTCGCGTGAAACACTGGCCCAGGCGGAGGAGTGCCTGAAGCGAGCCTTTGGCCTGAGCGCCGCCGTGGTGGAGGTGCGCCCGCCGGAGAAGCCTGCGCCCGCTCCCGTGGAGCAATCCGCGCCCGCTCCAGCGGAGAAACCCGAGCCGAAACAGCAGCCCGCGCCTGCCCAGGACCTGGAGGCCCAGATGGCGGCCATGCGCCGGAAGCTGCTGCGGAAGGACGCGCCCGTTTCCAGAGAGGGGAAAAAACGGATTAAGCAGATTTACGGTAAAATCAAGGGGAAAAAGAGCCCCGTCCCCCTGGGAGAGCTGACGCTGGACATGGGCAGCGTATTGGTGGAGGGCGAGGTGTTCAACATTGAGCACCGGGAGCTCACCCGCCGCCGGGCTTGGGTGGTGTGCTTTGATATCACCGATTTGACGGGCTCCATCCGGGTGACAAAGTTCATGGAGGGCGACGAGGCCAAGCCCATCATCGACCAGGTGAAAAAGGGCCAACGCCTTCAGGTGCAGGGGCGGCTCACTCTGGGCCGGTTCGACAACAACGATTTGGTGCTGGAGCCCTATGGCATCAACGAGGTGCCCAAGCCCGAGGGGCGGAAGGACACCGCGCCGGACAAGCGGGTGGAGCTCCACCTGCACACGAAGATGTCGTCCATGGACGGGCTGTGCGACACCAAGGCGGTGGTGAAGCGGGCCATCGAGTGGGGGCATCCGGCCATCGCCATCACCGACCATGGGGTGGTGCAGTCCTTTCCCGACGCCTACAACGCGTCGGGCCGGGGGGAGAAGATCAAAATCCTCTACGGTGTGGAGGCGTACTATCAAAACGATGTGGACGAGGTGACGGCGGTCCACGGCCCCGGCGACCTGCCGCTGAATGGGGAGTTCGTGGCCTTCGACCTGGAGACCACCGGCCTGGACGCCCGCACCGACGCCATCATTGAGATCGGCGCGGTGCGCATCCGGGACGGGCAGGTGGCGGACAAGTTCGCCTCCTTCGCCCAGCCGGGGCATCTGCTCAGCGCGAAGACGGTGTCCCTCACCGGCATCACCGACGAACTGCTGCGGGACGCGCCCACTCCGGCCCAGGCGGTGGACGCCTTTTTGGACTGGGTGGGGGACACCCCGCTGTGCGCCCACAACGCCGCCTTCGACACCGGCTTTGTCCGGGAGTACTGCCGGAAATCGGGCCGGAGCTTTGACCCGCTGTATTTCGACACCATGATTCTGGCCCAGTACCTGCTGCCCAAGCTGCCCAACCACAAGCTGGACACGGTGGCCACCGCCCTGGGTCTGCCCCCTTTCCAGCACCACCGGGCCTATGACGACGCGGATGTCTGCGGGCAGATTCTCTCGGCGCTGCTGCCCATGCTTCGGGAGCGGGGCGTGGAGCGGGCGGCGCAGATCAACCGGGCGCTGGCGGGGACCAAGCGGGGCGGACGGGGCCGCCGGTCGGCCTTCCACCTGATTGTGCTGGCAAAAAACCAAACCGGCGTGCGCAACCTGTATAAGCTGGTATCCATGGCCCACCTGGACCACTTCAACCGCTTTCCCATCATGCTCAAGTCCCTCATCGACGAGAATCGGGAGGGGCTGATTTTGGGCTCGGCCTGCGAGGCGGGGGAGCTGTTCCGGGCGGTGGTGGACGGGAAGGAGGACCGGGAGCTGGAGCGCATTGCCGGGTGGTACGACTTTTTAGAGATACAGCCCCTGTCCAACAACGCCTATATGCTCCGCCCGGACAGAGAGGGCCGGGCCATTGCCCGGGACAAGGAGGACCTGCGGGCCTTCAACCGCCGGGTGGCGGCGCTGGGCGAGCGGCTGGGCAAGCCGGTGTGCGCCACGGGGGACGTGCATTTCATGGAGCCTTCGGAGGAGATCTATCGCCACATCCTGCTGGCAGCCAAGGAGTTTGAGGACGCGGACCAGCCCAACCCCCTGTACTTTCGCACCACCGACGAGATGCTGGACGAGTTCTCCTATCTGGGGGAGAGCAAGGCGCGGGAGGTGGTCATTGAGAATCCCAAAAAGGTGGCGGACTGGTGCGACCATGTGCGCCCCCTGCCCGACGGGCTATTCACCCCCAAGCTGGAGAACTCCGAGGGGGAGCTGAAGGACCTGGTGTGGGGCAAGGCCCACGCCCTCTACGGGGACAACCCGCCCCAGATTGTCCAGGACCGCATCAACGCCGAGCTGAAGGACATCATCGGCTGCCATTACGACGTGATCTATATGTCCGCCCAGAAGCTGGTGCAGAACTCGTTGGAGCACGGCTACCTGGTGGGCTCCCGTGGGTCGGTGGGTTCGTCCCTGGTGGCGTTTATGTCGGGCATCACCGAGGTGAACTCCCTGCCCGCCCATTACCGCTGTCCCAACTGCAAGCACGCCGACTTTGACTACGGCCAGGACCCCGCCCATCCCTACGGCTGCGGGGCGGATATGCCGGACATGAAGTGCCCGGTGTGCGGCGCGGACTATGAGAAGGACGGGTTTAACATCCCCTTTGAGACATTTTTGGGCTTCGGCGGCGACAAGGTGCCCGACATCGACCTGAACTTCTCCGGCGAGTACCAGTCCAACGCCCACAAATACACCTTTGAGCTGTTTGGCAAGAACCACGTGTTCCGGGCGGGCACCATCGGCACGGTGGCGGAGAAAACCGCCATCGGCTACGTGCGCAAGTATCTGGAGCAGGTGGGGCGGCAGGACGTGCCTTTTGCCGAGGTGCTGCGGCTGGCCAAGGGCTGCGAGGGGGTCAAGCGCACCACCGGCCAGCACCCCGGCGGAATGGTGGTCATCCCTCAGGACAAGGAGATTTACGACTTCTGTCCGGTGCAGCACCCGGCGGACGACAAGGAGTCGGACATCATTACCACCCACTTTGAATACCATTCCATGGAGTCCAACCTGCTCAAGCTGGATATGCTGGGCCACGATGACCCGTCTATGATTCGGATGCTGGAGGATATCACCCAGGAGAACGCCCAAAGGATTCCCCTGGACGACCCCAAAACCATGAGCCTGTTCACCTCCTCGGAGGAGCTGGGCTTCACCGACGACCCCGTGCTGGGGCCCACCGGGGCGGTGGCCATCCCGGAGTTCGGCACCTCCTTTGTGCGGGGGATGCTGGAGGACACCCACCCCAACCAGTTCGACATTTTGGTCCGGCTGTCCGGCTTCTCCCACGGCACCGACGTGTGGCTGGGCAACGCCAAGGACCTGATCACCTCGGGTACGGCCAAGGTCAACGAGGCCATCGGCTGCCGGGACGACATCATGATTTTTCTCATCTCCAAGGGCTTTAAGGACACCCGGGCGTTCAAAATCATGGAGGCGGTGCGCAAGGGCCGGGGCCTGCCCGACGGGGCGGAGGACGAGATGAAGGAGCACGGCGTGCCCGAGTGGTACATTGAGTCCTGCAAGAAAATCGCCTACCTGTTCCCCAAGGCCCACGCGGTGGCCTATGTGATGATGGCCTTCCGCATCGCCTGGTTCAAGGTGCACCGGCCCCTGGCGTTTTACGCCGCCTATTTCTCCATCAGGGCCAAGGCCTTTGACGAAAAGTATATGTGCCGGGGGATGAACGTGGTCAAGCACAAGATGGCGGAGATCAATGCCAAAAAGAACGCCAAGGAGAAGAAGGACCGCCCCTCGGCGGTGGAGGAGGATATGCTCACTACCTTGGAGGTGTGCTACGAGTTCTACCTGCGGGGGTTCAGCTTCGCCCGGATGGACATCTGCCGGAGCCATGCCGTCAATTTCCTGGTGGACGAGGAGAAGGGAGCGCTGATTCCCCCCTTTACCTCGGTGGCTGGTCTGGGAGAGACGGTGGGCTGGGACATCATGGAGAAGCGGCAGGGAAAGGATTTCCTCTCCATCGAGGAGTTTTCCCTGGCCTGCACCAAGGTGTCCTCCACCCATCTGGAGCAGCTCAAGGAGGCGGGGGCCTTCGGGGACCTGCCGGACAGCAGCCAGTTTTCGCTGTTTTGAAGGAGGAAATAGGATGATCCTGAAAGATGACAGAGGCAATGAGCTGCTTGAGTTCATTATATGCGAAGAAGATCGCGCGGATCTAAGCTATGCGCCCATCACGCATTGCCTGCTGGCCGTGAAGATTGGAAACGACTATTTGATGGGGTGGAATCACTACCGGAATGACTGGGAAATTTTCGGCGGCTGCCGGGAAGAAGGGGAGACGCTCCGCGATTGTATTCTGCGGGAGAGCCGGGAGGAATTGGGACTTGATGGTGTCGCGTTTCGCTTCCTTGGACTGGCGCATTATCGCCTGGCCCCCGGATATTTTCACCCGGAATGGCATGAGGAATACGGCGGCCTGTACGGGGTGACGCTGCCCATAGAATATCTGAAAACGATTGAGATGCAAAGGACGGATCGGGACGAAATCAAAAAAGTAGCTTTGCTCAGTACGATTGCGGAGAATGAACAGCTCTCTCCCATTGATCAAAAACTGCTGGACTACTGGAAATCGTGATTTCAATGGTTCGGGGTTGACACGGCGGCGGGGATGTGGTATGATTCATCACATTAGCGAACTAAAGAATTTGGAGGCAATCCCATGAACATCCGCATCAACACCCCTGAGGGCACCCGGGACCGCCTATTCTCCGAGTGCCTGGAGCGCCGCCAGGTGCAGGACGCCCTGGTGGAGCTGTTCCGCCGCCGGGGCTGCACCGAGGTTATCACCCCCGAGGTGGAGTACTACGACCTGTTCGTCCAGTCCGGCAACCCCATCCCCCAGGAGGCGATGCTGAAAATTATCGACCGCTCCGGGCGGATCATGGTGATGCGGCCCGACTGTACCGCCCCCATCGCCCGGGTGGCGGCCACCAAGCTGAAGCATCTGCCCCTCCCCCAGCGGCTGTACTACCAGCAGACCGTGTTCCGCGACCATCTGGCCCACGGGGGCGGAAGCCGTGAGATCGCCCAGTGCGGCGTGGAGATGATCGGCGCGGTGGGGGAAAAGGCCGACCTGGAGATGGTGGCTATGGCGGTGGACGCACTGCGCTGCTGCGGTCTGGAGCAGTTCCACATCGAGCTGGGCCACGCCGGATTTTACCGGACGCTGGCGGGCCGAATGCACATGGGGCCGGAGGAGCTGGAGCGGCTGCGCGCCGCCATCGAGGGCAAAAACTTCGCCCTGCTCAACGACCTGCTGGAGCCCTATCGGGGGGAGGCGGCCTATGCCGCCCTGCGCCGCCTGCCGTATCTGTTCGGCGGGGTGGAGGTGCTGGACGAGGCCCAGGCGCTGGCCGGGCGCTGCGGTAGCTTGGACCATCTGCGCCGCCTGTACACTGAGCTGTGGGCGGCTGGGTATGGGGATTGCGTGCGCTTCGATCTGGGGCTGGTCCACCAGCTGGACTACTACACGGGGCTGGTGTTCCGGGGTTACGCCGCCGGGGCAGGGGCGCCGGTGCTGTCCGGGGGCCGGTACGACGGGCTTATGGAGCAGTTCGGCCGCAAAGCGGAGGCCATTGGCTTTGCTGTGGATGTGGACGCGGTGGGGGCCTGCCTCACGGTAGAGGCGCCGAAACTGAAGACGGTGGTCCACTACGGCCCCGGCCTGCTCTCCCGGGCGCTGGCGGCGGTGGACGAAAGCCCCGCCGGCAGCTGCGAGCTGTCCCCCTGCCGCACCCTGGACAGCACGCTGAACCTGGCCCGGGAGAAGGGTGCGCAGCAGGTGCTGGTGCTGGAGGCAGAGGGAGAGAGGTGGCTGACGGTATGAGCGAGCGGCTGAGAATCGCCCTAACAAAAGGGCGCTTGCAGGACAAATCGGTGGAACTGTTCGAGGCGGCGGGGCTGGACTGCGCCCCGGTGCGCAGCCCAGGGCGGCGGCTCATCCACGCACTGCCCAACTACCCCCTGGATGTGGTGCTGGCCAAGGCCCCCGATGTGATCACCTACGTGGAGCACGGGGTATGTGACCTGGGCGTGGTGGGCAAGGACACCATTTTAGAGAAGGGCGGGGCCTTTTACGAGGTGTTGGATCTGGGTTTTGGCCGCTGCCGGTTTGCCCTGGCGGTGAAGAAGGGCAGCGACTTTTACGGCACCTATAAGACCCGGCGCATCGCGTCCAAATACCCCAACGTCACCCGTACCTTTTTCGAGGGCAAGGGGATGGACGTGGACATCATCAAAATCGAGGGCAGCGTGGAATTAGCCCCCATTCTGGACCTGGCCGACGGCATCGTGGACATTGTGGAGACGGGGGCTACCCTGAAGGAAAACGGGCTGGAGCCCATTGAGGACGTACATCAGGTGTCGGCGCGGCTCATTGTCAACACCGCGTCTATGAAGCTGTACAAAAGCGAGATCACCGACTTTTTATTCCGCGTGGAGCGGGAATTGGAGGGACGGGCATGATTACCATCATCAGGGCGGACGGCGTGGCCGAGGGCCGGCAGCTGGACGCCATGCGCGCGCGGGCCGCGGAGAAAAACGCGGACATTGAGCTGGTTGTGAAGGCGGTTATGGAGGACGTGCGGGCGGAGGGCCTGGGCGCGGTGGAGCGCTATTCCCTCAAATTTGACGGGGCCGCGCCCTACGAGCTGCCCAAGGAGCGGCTGGACGAGGCGTACGCCGCCTGTCCGGCGCAGCTCATCGCCGCCCTGGAGCACGCCGCCCGGAACATCCGGGACTATAATGAGAAGCTGCTGGTGAAAACGGTGGAGTGGACCTCCCCCGACGGGGGCCGAGTGGGCCGCATCGTCCGGGGGCTGAGCCGGGTGGGGGTGTACGTCCCTGGCGGCACCGCCGCATACCCCAGTTCGGTGCTGATGAACGCGGTCCCCGCCAAGGTGGCGGGGGTGGAGGAGCTGGTGATGCTCACTCCGCCCACGGAAAACCTCAGCGGCGCGGTGCTGGCCGCGGCGAAAATCGCCGGGGTGGACCGGGTGATCGCCGTGGGGGGCGCCCAGGCGGTGGCCGCCGTCACCTACGGCGCGGGGTTCATCCCGCGGGTTGATAAGCTGGTGGGGCCGGGCAACGCCTATGTGGCGGCGGCCAAGCGGCTGGCCTACGGCGCACTGGACATCGACATGGTGGCCGGGCCGTCGGAGGTGCTGGTGATTGCCGACGAGACCGCCGACCCCAAATTTGTGGCCGCCGACCTGTTGAGTCAGGCGGAGCACGACAAGCTGGCCTCCGCGGTGCTGCTCACCGACTCGGCGGAGCTGGCCCAGGCGGTGGACGGGGAGCTTGTCCGGCAGACGGGATATCTCGCCAGGTCGGAGATTATGGAAGCCTCCCTGCGGGACTTCGGCTGCGCCATCGTGTGCGGGAATCTGGAGCAGTGCGTGGAGCTCGCCAACGAGATCGCCCCGGAGCACCTGGAAATCGTTACGCAGGCGCCAAGGGAGCTGCTGCCTAAAATCAAAAACGCGGGGGCGGTATTCCTGGGCGCCTACACGCCGGAGCCTTTAGGCGACTATCTGGCGGGGCCGGACCACGTCCTGCCCACCAGCGGCACAGCCCGGTTCTTCTCTCCCTTGGGAGTGGACAGCTTCCTCAAGACCATGAGCGTGCTGGAGTTCAGCCGGGAGGCGCTGGAGCCCATTTCCGAGGAAATCATCGCGCTGGCCCAGGCGGAAAAGCTCACCGCCCACGCCAATTCCATCCAGGTCCGAGTTGATTCTTTTTAACCTACCTATGTGGGGATGCTGTTCTTTGTTTCATGCACTCTAACAAATAAGGAGGGGCTCGTATGCTGATTACTATTTGGGGTAAAAAAATTTGGTATGAAATATATGGCGCGGAATATAACGACACTCTGCTGTATCTTCATGGAGGGCCAGGAGCAAGCTGCCTGGATTTCGTGAATCAGGCGAGGGCGCTCAGTGAGAAAATGAGGGTTGTCATATTGGATCAGCTGGGGGTGTTGCGCTCCGAAGCGATTGCCGAGAATGAAAGCTACAGTATGGAATATCAGATCGAAATGCTCGAGGAAATGCGAAAACTTTTAGGAATCGAAAAATGGAGTATACTTGGTCACTCTTATGGCGGTATGCTTGCAGCCTTATACGCACACAGCTATCCCAATTCTGTTCATAAAATCATCCTGGAGTGTCCTTCGCTGTGGTTTGAGGATTCTGCAAGGTCAACGGCCGAATATCTGAGCGAGCATATTCACAGCTTGAACGACGAGCAGGCAAACAAGCTGTGTGAGAAGATCAAATTTGAAGACTATCAGGATAAGACGGAAATAGTATGGGATCTATCAACCCTGCTGGGCTATGTCACGGATATGGAGCTGCGATTTTATCTGCATGGCGTTACTTTAGAAGAATATGAGATGAGTATGGACACCACGGATATTGCGGATGAGCTGTGGTCAAAGGGAGAGCGGCATTTGAAGAAACTGCTGGAGACGCAACCGGCGCAGGCGGGCTCTATGCAGAAAAGGGTGCTGATGACCGACAATCTTTTGCCGGTGATCCCAACGATCTCGGCTCCCATGCTGCTGATTAACGGAAAGCATGATCCCGTATGTACAAAGAATCAAATAGAGTATATTCTAAACAATGCACAAAATGTGACGCAGGTGGTTTTTGAAGACAGCGGGCATTTCCCAAGAATTGAAGAAGCGACAAAATATACGAATGCTGTTTGGAGTTTCCTTATTTGATGAAGGAAAAGGAGGATGGATATGCGCCGCTCAACGATTCAGCGCACCACAAAAGAGACGGACATCAGCGTCACCCTCTGCCTGGACGGGGGAGAGGTGAGCGTGTCCACCGGCATCGGCTTTTTTGACCATATGCTCACCGCCCTGGCGTTTTACGCCGGGTTCGGGCTGGAGCTGTCCGCCCTGGGCGACCTCCACGTGGACGGCCACCACACGGTGGAGGACGTGGGCATTGTGCTGGGGCAGGCGCTGCGGGAGGCCTTGGGCGACCGAAAGGGCATCCGACGTTTTGGCGCCACCTTCGTGCCCATGGACGAGGCATTGTGCCGGACGGTGCTGGACCTGTCTAACCGGCCCTTCCTGGTATTGGACGCCCCCATGCCCCAGAGCGCCGTTGGCGGCTATGACAGCTGCCTCACCGTGGAGTTCATGCGGGCCTTTGCGGTGAACGGGGGGATCACCCTGCATCAGAAGTGCGAGTACGGCGACAACACCCACCACATTACCGAGGCCCTGTTCAAGTCTCTGGGGCTGGCCTTGAAGGAGGCCGTCCGGGTGGAGGGAGAGGGCGTCACCTCCACCAAGGGGGCGCTGTGATGGGGTACACCGCCATTGTGGACTACGGCGTGGGCAACCTGAAAAGCGTGGCCAACGCTCTGGCCTACCTGGGGCAAAGGACGGTAGTCACAGGGGAGGCCCAGGGGCTGGAGCGGGCGGACGCCGTCATCCTGCCCGGTGTGGGGGCCTTTCCAGACGCGGCGGACAAGCTGCGCCAGACGGGGCTGGACCGGGTGCTGCTGGCCCAGGCGGGGCGCAAGCCCATTTTGGGCATCTGCCTGGGGATGCAGCTGCTGTTTGACCGGGGCGAGGAGGGGCGCAGCTGCCCCGGCCTGGGCCTCATCCGCGGGAGCGTGGAGCGGATTCAGACCTCCCTCAAGCTGCCCCACATCGGCTGGAACAGCCTGAGCTTTCCCAACCCCTCCCCCCTGTTCCGGGGGTTGGACGAGGGGACGTATGTATACTTTGTCCACTCCTTCTGCGGCCGCTGCGCCCAGGAGGGGGACGTGATCGCCTCCACCCGGTACGGCCCCTCCGTGGCGGCTGCCGTGGCCCGGAATGGGGTGTACGGCTGCCAGTTTCACCCGGAAAAGAGCGGGGAGGCGGGGCTGCAAATCCTGAAGAATTTTGGAGAATTGAACCGATGATATTACTGCCTGCCATCGACATGAAGGACGCCCGGTGCGTCCGGCTGAAAAAAGGGGAGTTTTCCACCGTGAGCCAGGTGGCCAACAGCGCCCTGGAGACGGCGCGGGCCTTTGCCGCCACCGGGGCCAGGTGGGTGCACATGGTGGACCTGGACGGTGCCCGGGACGGGGTGCGGCACAACTTCCCCTTCATCTACGAGGTCATTCAGCAGTCCGGCCTGTCCGTGGAGCTGGGTGGCGGAATTAAAAACGAGTTAGACGTGATCACCATCGGCGAGGCGGGGGCGGACCGGATGGTCATCGGCTCCGCCGCCGTGACCAAACCAGAGGTGGTGGACTACGCCCTGCGCCAGTATGGCCCAGGGCGGGTGGCGGTGGGCATCGACTGCCTGAATGGCCGGGTGCGCACGGCGGGCTGGGAGCATGACTCCGGCCTGGATTACCTGGAGCTGGCCCGTCAAATGGAGGAGCGGGGGGTCAAAACCCTCATCTACACTGACATCGCCACCGACGGGATGCTGTCCGGGCCCAGCTTTGACCAGCTGGCGGAGCTGCAAAGGGCGGTGGGGTGCGACATTGTGGCCTCCGGCGGTGTGACCACCCTGGACGATGTGAAGCGGCTGCGGGACATGGGGCTGTATGGGGCCATCATCGGCAAGGCGTACTACGCCGGGACCATCGACTTGGCTGAGGCGGTCCGGGAAGCGGGGTCGCAGGAATGAAAATCGCCGTGCTGGGCTACAGCGGGGCGGGGAAGTCCACCCTGGCCCGGGCCCTGGGGGAGCGGTACGGCATCCCGGTGCTGCACTTCGACACGATACAGTTCACGCCCAACTGGGAGGTGCGTGACCGGGACGAGGCCCATCGGATGGTCCATGCGTTTATGGAGAATCCCGCATGGGTTATGGACGGGAATTACACCAAGTTCGAGTATGAGCGCCGGCTGGATGAGGCGGACGAGATCCTTCTGCTGCTGTTTCCCAGGCTGGCGAGTTTTGTCCGGGCGTGGAGGCGTTACTTCCGCTTTCGCGGCAAATCCAGGCCGGATATGGCCGAGGGCTGTCCGGAGAAGATGGACCCGGAATTCATGTGGTGGATTCTTTGGAAGGGCCGCACCCGCAAAAAGCGGGGAGAGTTCCGGCAGATTGCGGAGCAATACCCGGAGAAAACGGTGGTTTTGAAGTCTCAAAGTGACATCGACCGCTATTTGGAGGGCTTGCCATGTTAGCAAAGCGCATCATCCCCTGCCTGGACGTGCGGGACGGCCGGGTGGTGAAGGGGGTCAATTTCGTCAATATCCGGGACGCGGGCGACCCGGTGGAGCTGGCGAAGTTCTACTCGGACCAGGGGGCGGACGAGATCGTGTTTTTGGATATCACCGCCACCAGCGACGCGAGGGACACCGTGGCCGACGTGGTGGAGCGCACCGCCGCCCAGGTGTTCGTCCCCCTCACCGTGGGGGGCGGCATCCGCACCCTGGACGACTTTCAGCGGCTGCTGCGGGCGGGGGCGGACAAAATCTCCGTCAACTCCGCTGCGGTGAAAGATGAGAGCCTGATTTCCCGTGCGGCGGAGCGGTTCGGCTCCCAGTGTGTGGTGCTGGCCATCGACGCCCGGCGCAGAGTGGAGGGCTGGTACGAGGTGGTGACGGCGGGGGGCCGCACGCCCACCGGCCTGGACGCGGTGGCGTGGGCCCGCCGGGGCCAGGCGCTGGGAGCGGGGGAGATCTTGCTTACCTCCATGGACGCGGACGGCACCAAGGCGGGCTTTGACCTGGACATGACCCGGTCAGTGACGGAGGCGGTGTCCGTCCCGGTGATCGCCTCGGGCGGCTGCGGCAGCCTGGAGCACTTCGCCCAGGTGTTTCAGGAGACGGACTGCGATGCGGCGCTGGCGGCCTCCCTGTTTCACTTCGGGGAGCTGACGGTGCCCCAGGTGAAGGACTTCCTGCGGGGACGGAATATTCCGGTGCGGAGGTGAGGAACCGTGATAGACGATCTGCTGGAACTGGTGCTGGACATCGGCAGTGAGATGGTGGGGGCCGTGGTAGAAAGCAAGATAGAAAAACGCAGGCGGACGAAAAAGGAACGGCCCGCTGCAAAGAAAAAGGAACCGTGGGAGCGGAGGAAGGAAACTCCGCCCTGGGAGGAATAGCCTATGTTTGACCTTGATCTGCTGTTTCAAAAATCGGAGCTGATCCCGGTGGTGATCCAGCACGCGGACAGCAAGGACGTGCTGATGGTGGGCTTCACCAACCGGGAGGCGGTGGAGCTGACCCTGAAAACAAAAACCGCCTGGTTCTGGAGCCGGAGCCGCCAGACGCTCTGGAACAAGGGAGAGACCAGCGGGAATTACCTCCACGTCAGGGAGGTTTACGCCGACTGCGACACGGACACCCTGCTCTACCTCTGTGCCCCGGACGGCCCCACCTGCCACACGGGAGCTCGCAGCTGCTTTTTCCGGGAAATTCCCGTTAAAAATGGAGAGGAGGAGAGGGCATGAACACGTTGGAGGCGCTGTATCAGGTGGTACTGGACCGGAAGGCCCGCCCCCAGGAGGGGTCATACACCTGCTACCTGTTTGACAAGGGGCTGGACAAGATTCTGAAGAAGGTGGGGGAGGAGTGCGCCGAGACCATCATCGCGGCGAAAAATAACGTGCCCGCCGACACGGTGGGCGAGGTGTCCGACCTGATCTATCACCTGATGGTGATGCTGGCGGAAAAGGAGATCCCTTTGGAGGACGTGTTGGCGGAGCTGGACCGCCGGGCGCAGAAAATTGGCAACCTGAAGCAGATGAAGCAGGTGGACCGGGAGAGCTGAGCGGGGGAGAATGGAAAATCCCGGCTGCATTCGCAGCCGGGATTTCGGCAAATAAAAAACGTCCCAAACGGGACGAGTCGTATCTGATACCGTAGAAAGGATTCCGTCAGGCTCAGCGATCGCTGGGAACGGTAGTCTCTCCGGCGAAGATCAACTCGTCGATATCAACGGGAACAGTCCAGATGACCTTCATCGTCATCACCTCCTTTTGCTTGATTATTATACATTATAACAGCTATGTTTGCGATTGTAAAGGGCTTTATGTAAATTTTATCAATTTACATAATTTTCTCAGCGCTGCATGGACTTAGGGGGACCTGTTCCGGCGGAAAAAAGGTTTGACAAGTGGGCGGGATTATGATATCATCCTGCCAATGCGAGGATGAGGAACAGTACCCATTGGCTGCCTGCCCAGAGAGCCCCCGTTTTGGTGAAAGGGGGAGAGGAGCCGCTGGCGAATACCCCTCGGAGCAGCCGCCTGAACGGGATTTTCCGACTTCCCCAGTAGGGCCGGACGGGTGCGCCCGGTATAGCGCCGGGGTCCTGCTGGGGACTCCCTGAGGCCGTACTTCGCGAGAGGGCGGCAAAACAGAGGTGGTACCGCGAGCTTTCGCCCTCTGTCCCAAGGGGACAGGGGGCGTTTTGATGCAGAAAGGGGAAATGATATGGAGCATAAGGTGTTTGGAGCACCTCAGTCCGGTGTGGCGTACCGGGACCGGTCCGGGGCTTACGGAATCGCCTTTGACGGTGCGGGCAAAGCGGCGGTGGTGTCCTGTGAGCGCAAGGGCTGTTTTCTCCTGGGGGGCGGCATAGAGCCGGGGGAGAGTGAGGCGGAGTGTATCTGCCGGGAGGCGCTGGAAGAGACGGGATTTGCCCTCACGGTGAGGGAGAAAGTGTGCGTTGGGGAGGAATATATTACGGATTTGAAAGGCCGTCCCTTCCACCCCACCGGCCATGTGTACCTGATCGAGCTGGGGGAGAAAGCGGCTCCGCCGGTGGAGTCCGACCACATCCTCACGTGGATGCCGATAGAGGAGTTTAAGAGCGCCACTTTTATGCGCTATCAGGCCTGGGCCATGGAGATGGCCTGGGAGCTTTACCAAAAACGAAAAAAGGAGAATGAATCATGACAATTTACGATGAACTCGTGGCCCGTGGCCTGGTGGCCCAGGTCACCAGCGAGGACGAGGTGAAAAACCTCATCAACAACGGCAAGGCCACCTTCTATATCGGCTACGACTGCACGGCGGACAGCCTGACGGCGGGGCACTTC